>RCUP01000190.1_pt1 | contig 58167 bp, 56 predicted proteins | sample 2166341 | NCBI WGS metagenome assembly RCUP01 (sample SAMN09932325, study PRJNA488358) | compost metagenome | isolation source: compost soil in succinonitrile-enriched | place: Germany: Experimental Botanical Garden | reverse complement strand
GGAATGCTTGCTGTTTTGCTATGGATTTTGTCGCGCAGGAAGACGAGTCCAGATGTGCAAAGGCAGCCTTGAACGGCTGCCTCAGTCTCTGGAAATCCTGCAGGTGGGGAGTTACTCGGCGGTTTCTTCCGCTTCGGCCGTATCGATCACGGCATTCTTGCCGGTGGCGTGGCGCTTGCTGTCTTGCAGGCGGCCCAGGGCGCTATCGATGGCGCGTTTCAGTTTGTCGGTGGCGCCGGCAACGGATTGATGCACGGTGGCGTTCTGTTCGGTCACGGCAATCGGTTGATAACCAGCAACGCGTGCTTCCATGACGCAGCGGATATCGTCGGCGCCGCCTTTCGGGCCATTCGTGTCGCTGATGTGGACTTCGATGCGGGTCAGGTTGTCGCGGAAGCGGCTCAGTGCGCTTTCAAGTACGGATTGCACATGTTCGTTCAGTCCAGCGGTGTTGGCGATGGTGCTGTCGGTATGAATATTGATTTGCATATGCTTACTCCTGTCAATTCAAAAAAAACCCATCTCAGGCGTGCTGCGGCCTGGTTGCTGCCCCATGCACATGACCTCTGTGCATGGAACTTATCTTACTCCTCTTTCCAGTATTTCAAGAGGGTGCGCACGATTAAGATGAGCTTAACCCTTCAGCCAGGTCAAGTTTCCACCATGAAATTATTTCAACCATTGATCAGACCGGCGGCGATATTGATCGACAGCCCCAGCACGACCAGGTTGAAGAAAAAGCTCAGCACGGATTGCCCCAGCACGATCTGGCGCATCATGCGCGTCTGCACGGAAACGTCCGACGTTTGCACGGCCACGGCGATGGTGAAGGCGAAATACAGAAAATCCCAGTAATCGGGGTTTTGCTCGTCGTCGGGAAATTTCAACGGACGCAGTGCGGGATCGGCCTGGTAATACAGGTGGGCGTAGTGGAAGCAGAACAGGGTGCCGACGAGGAACCAGGAGCCGACCAGGGTGAGGATCGTCAGGCCGTAGTGCAGTGCGCGCTCGTCCGGCGCCAGGTCTTTCATCGAAGACAGCTGCGAGACGATGGCCACCAGGCTCATCACGGAAGCGATGGACAGGGCCGACAAGACTGTTGCCGCCCGCTCGTCCTGGCGCGCCGCCATGGCTTTGACCTTGTGATGGTTGGCGCGCATCATCATCCAGGCCATCGTCGCCAGGTAGAACCAGACGGCCACGTTCCACGCCGTCAGCAAACGCGTCATCTGTTGCCACGATGCGGGCAGCAGCAGGCCGGCCGCCACGCCGATGGCCGTGGCCATGCTCAGGTGGGGGCGGCTGCGGATGAAGCTGCGGAACGGAAGCGTGATTTTCATGGTGCGGTTCGTCAGTGGCGATAGCGCATCTTAGGCCTTATGCGCCTGCCGTGGTAGCCGTCCTGGCGGCCGCTTCCTTCTCGTGGTGGGGGAAGCGGTCCATGCGCGAAAGCACGGGGAACAGCACGGCCCAGATGCCCGTCACGGCCAGGGTGGCGGCGCCGCCGAAGAGCACGGCGCGCACGAGGCCGAACCAGCCGGCCGTCAAGCCCGACTCGAATTCGCCCAGCTCGTTCGAGGCGCCGATGAAGACGGCATTCACTGCGCTGACCCGGCCGCGGATTTCGTCGGGCGTCTCGAACTGCACCAGCAGGTGGCGGATGTAGACGCTGACCATGTCGCCGGCGCCCATCAGGAACAGCGCCACCAGCGCCAGCGGGAAATAGCTGGTGCTGCCGAGCACCAGGGTACCCAGGCCGAAGACGGCCACGCCGCCGAACATCCACGGTCCCACGTGGCGCGTGATGGGGAAGATGGCCAGCGCGATCGAGCACAGGGCCGCGCCGGCCCCGGGCGCCGTACGCAGCAAGCCCAGGCCGCTGGGGCCGATATGCAGCACGTCGTGCGCGAGCGCCGGCAGCAGCGCCGTGGCGCCGCCGAACAGGACGGCAAACAGGTCGAGCGAAATGGCGCCCAGCACGATGGGTTTCGACCAGACGAAGCGCAAGCCTTCGAGCAGGGTATGCCAGCTGACGGGTTCGCGCTTGACCACTTGCGGCGCCGGCGTGGTGGCGCGCATCAGCAGGACGGACACGACCAGCAGCGCGGACGAGATCAAATACACGACCTTGGGGCCGAAGTAATACAGCAAGCCGCCCAGGGTAGGCCCCAGGATGATGGCCACGTGCGAGCTCGACGAGCTGAGCGCGACGGCGCGGCTGAAGTGTTGCGTGGGCACCATGTTGACGAGCACGGCTTGCGTGGCCGGCATCATGAAGGCGCGCGCGCTGCCGAACAGCACCAGCACGGCAAACACGGGCCAGACGATGGAGAGCCCGCTCAGGGTGAACGCCAGCAGGGCCAGCGCGCAAGCGAGCTGCGCCGCCAGGCACCAGGCGATGATGTTGCGGCGGTTGTAGCGGTCGGCCACATGGCCTGCCGGCAAAATCAATACGAGGAAGGGCGCGAATTGCGCCAGGCCGATCAAGCCCAGGTCGAACAGGCTGCCCGTGATCTGGTACACCTGCCAGCCGATGGCCACGCTTTGCATCTGCACGGCCACCGTGCCCAGCACGCGAGCGGAAAGATAAAAGGCGAAGTTGCGGTGACGCAGGATACTGAAGCCGTTGCCGGCGGAAGCGAGAGACATGAAATTTCCAGGAAGCAGCGGGGTAGAGCGGTGGTGGCAGCGGGCGCCGCACCAGCCGCGCCCCGCTGTCTGGACGGTGACGCTTACTTGGCCAAGTCGGCTTCCGTGGTGAAGGCGTCCGCGTAAAACTCGTCGTCTGGCAACTGGCACAGCTGCACGAAGTCGCGGTGGGCCGAATCGACCATCACGGGCGCGCCGCAGGCATATACCTGGTGGCCCGACAGGTCGGGCAAGTCGGCGATGACGGCCTGGTGCACGAAGCCCGTGCGGCCGCTCCAGCCGTCTTCCGGCAAGGCGTCCGACACGACAGGCACATAGGTGAACTGCGGCAAGTCGGCGGCCCACTGGCGGCACAGCGCATCCATGTACAGGTCGTGCGGACGGCGCCCGCCCCAGTACAGGGTGATCGAGCGCGTGGATTGCTCGTTGATCATGTGCTCGACGATGGCTTTCAAGGGTGCAAAGCCCGTGCCCGAGGCCAGCAGCACGACGGGCTTGTCGGAATCTTCGCGCAGGAAGAAGGTGCCCATCGGGCCTTCGAAGCGCAGGATGTCGCGCTCCTTCATGGTGCCAAATACCTGGTCGGTAAACAGGCCGCCCGGCAGGTGGCGGATGTGCAGGGTCACGGGGCCGCCGTCGGCGGGCGCGCTGGCCATGCTGTAGCTGCGGCGTTTGTTGTCGCGCAACAGGATTTCGATATACTGTCCGGCGCGGTAGTTGAGGCGCTCGCTGGCCGGCAACTGCAGGGTCAGCACGACGACGTCGGGCGCGACTTTTTCGATGGTGGTCACGCGCGACGGCATTTTCTTGATCGGGTAGTCGCTGCTGCCCGCCACTTCGCGCGCTTCGATGACGAGGTCGGCGTCCGTGGTGGCGCAGCAGAACAGGGAAAAGCCGGCCGCTTCCTCTTCCGGCGTCAGGGCGCGCTGCTGGTGCGCCTTGTGTTGGACGGTGCCGGAAACCACTTTGCCCTTGCAGGAACCGCAGGCGCCATTTTTACAGCCATACGGCAAGCCCACGCCGGCGCGTATCGCCGCCGCCAGCACGGTTTCGTCCGCTTCGCAGCTGAACTGGTGGCCGCTGGGCTGAACAGTAACTTGAAAAGTCATACAATCCTTGAGATGAAAAATATGTTAATGCACTCTTTGCGCAAGCCGTCAGGCTTGCCGCGCCTGCTGATCCTGGGCTGCGGCGACGTCGGCATGCGCTTGCTGCCCCTGCTGCGCGCGCGCTTTCGCGTCTTTGCCGTCACCAGCCAGCCGGCGCGCTGCGCGCAGTTGCGGGAAGCCGGCGCCGTGCCCATCGTGGCCAACCTCGACGACCGGGCCAGCCTGAAACGGCTGGCGGGACTGGCGACGATGATCGTGCACCTGGCGCCACCCTTGTCGTCGGGCTTGCTGGACCGGCGCACGCGCAATCTGGCCGCCATTTTACCCGAGCATGCACGCATGGTGTATGTGAGCACCAGCGGTGTGTATGGCGATTGCGCTGGCGCCTGGGTCGATGAAACGCGGCCGACGGCGCCAGCGAATGCGCGCGCGAAGCGGAGGGTGGACGCCGAACAGGTCTTGCGCGGCTGGGGCGCGCGACGCGGCGCCAAGGTGGCCATCCTGCGCGTGCCCGGCATCTATGCCGACGACCGCCTGCCCTTGAAACGCTTGCGCGAAGGCACGCCGGCCCTGGCCGCGGATGACGATGTGTACACCAACCATATCCATGCCGACGACCTGGCGCGCATCATCGAGCGGGCCTTGTGGCGCGGCAAACCGGGACGCGTATATCACGCCAGCGATGACAGCGAACTCAAAATGGCCGAGTATTTCGATGCCGTGGCCGACACGTTCGGCCTGCCGCGCCCGCCGCGCCTGCCCCGTGCCGCGCTGCGGCAGGTGGTCACGCCGATGCTGCTGTCGTTCATGTCCGAATCGCGCCGACTGCACAATACGCGCATCAAGCGCGAGCTGGGCGTGCGCCTGCGCTATGCGCGCGTGGCCGATGCCTTGCGGCCGCTGTCCGCCGATGGCGCCGGCATCGGGTAAAATGGCCGGTTATCTGCGCACTTTGCTGGGCCGGCGCGCAGCGCGCCGTTCCCGCGCTGCGCCACTCACTTAAGGAAGACAGCATGAGCACCCTCACTTACGAAGCATACCTGGACGAGGTCACCACCGTCCTGACGGAACTGTACGACCTCGACGACGAAGCCGCCATCAAGCTGGTCGTGGCGGCGCAGGACGCCGAATTTTTCGTCCCGCACGATGCGCATGAAGAAATGCGTACTGTCGAGCAAGCCAAGAAAGATGCGGTCACCCTGTTCGAGCGCAAGCAGAACCGCCAGCAAACGCAGGAAAAACAGCAACAGCGCGTGCGCCAGCAAAAGAAATAAGACGGAAGCAGGCCGTGGGGCAGTACGGGTTCCGGCGCAACACCGGGGCCGTGCCATTTGATGCACCGCAAACGCGCCATGGCGCGCTGGCGATATGGTGAGCAATGTCGTCACGCGTCTGGGCTCTTGTGGCGGGCTCTGCATCTACAACCAGCGTGACGTTGTTTCCCGTCAGCAGGAGCGAGCCATGCGAGCAACGAGTCACCCCAGCAAGGAGCAAGTGCGCGCTTATATGCGCCGGCGCGAACATGCGCTGCAACCCCCACCACCGCCCGATGAAATTCGCCGGCAACTGGCCTGGTGCCGCGCGGACGATTCCCCATGCACTTGCCCGCTTGCCACCCCGGCCGGCGTGGCCGCGCAAGGCTGGCATTTATCCGCAGAAATGGCCCGCCTGGGCACCCTCATGGCCATAGCCTGGCTCATGCATAGCGGTGTTGCTCATCGTAAAAATTGATGACGTGCAGCAAATTTTTCCGATTTGAGTTATCCTCTAGCACATTCCAAGTGCGTCAATTCTCTTCAATTATCACAATTTTGCTCTAAGTTACGCAAAAATCAACAATAGCGTGTATTATATTGTTTGTGGCGTAAAAGCCGCATAAGTGATGGCGCTTTTTAGTGTGTTTACCCTGAATTAGTGCAGAAGAGACATTCTGTTTTTTCTTGCTCTAATACAACAAGTACGGATTTTTGATCATGTCTCTCAAACAAATTACCTCTTTGCCTACCTACAACCCGAATCGCGTCCTCGATGCGATCATCGACAAGCTGCAACTGAAAAACGATGCCGCCTTGTCGCGAGCTCTGGAAGTGGCGCCACCTGTTATCAGCAAGATTCGTCACAACACCTTGCCGATCGGCGCCACGATCCTCATCCGCATGCATGAAATCAGCGATTTCAGCATTCGTGAACTGCGCGAGTTGATGGCTGCCTAAGAGCGCCTGACAGACGGCAAACTGAGAGGTGCCGTCTGGGTAAGTCAGGCTTGCCGCGTGCGGCAGCCACATCTGTTTTCCGCTTTTCTATTGCGGATCGCGGTTCAATACCGGACGATCGACATAGAAGCGCCCCATTTCCAGGCCAGTCGAAGACGATTTGACCACCGCTGCGGCCAGAGAGGCGGGTGCGCTGGAAAATGCGGTGCTGGCAGCCCCGGTCGCGCGGCCCGAATACGCCGTCGCCTGCACGGCCGCACTGGAAAACGCCGTTTGCACGGCCCGGCCCGAGTATGCCGTTGCCTGTACCGCCGCACTGGAAAATGCTGTTTGGACAGCCCGTCCTGAATACGCCGCCTGCACCGCCCGTCCCGAATATGCCGCCTGTACGGCGCGCCCCGAATACGCCGTCTCCGCGCGGATATAGTCTTCTCCGAACGTTTGCTCATACAGCTGCTTCATGCGCTCGCCCACGCGATGGTGCGCCGCTTCGTCGTCTTCGCCGCGCAGGCCGATGTAGGGGAAGTGATGGAGGAAGTAACCGAACACCTGTTCGCAGTCGGCCGCATATTTCAGGGTGTCGAGAATGTGGTAGTGCCAGAAGGTATCGACGTCCATCAGCGGAGCCGTTTCTTCTTCCGGAAACTGTTTCATCAGGATCAGAAAGCGGCGGTATTCGAATTCCACCGCATTTGCCTTTTCCAGGCTCCATCCTTCGCCGGACTCCCGGTGCATCAGCTTGACCTTGATCGCGTCCAAATCCAAATCGGCAATTGCCTTGAAACTGTCGTTCGTATCCATGAATGTCCTTTTGTAAAGAGCGTTGTGGGAAATACGGTGAAACAAGGGAGAGCGGTGGGATGTACTCCTGGCTAATGGTCGAGGAATGCCTGGCCCATGGCGGGCGGGCGCTGAGTTGTTCTACACCAATATTGCATCTAATTACAAAATATGCAAGCTGAGCTTGCTCCATGCGAACGCGCGCCCGTCAGTTGCTGACCCGGCTTTCTTCCTGGTAGGGAAACGCGGTGGCGTCCGCGCCCAGCGGTACGCTGACGTGCACGCTCATGCCGGCGCCGGGGCTGCTTTCGATGTAAAAAGTGCCGCCTAGCAATTTTATGCGCTCCTCGATGCCCACCAGGCCAAACGAGCCCAGCTTGTTGCGCCCGTCGATGGCGGCGCCCACGCCGTTGTCGCTGATGCTCATCGATACCGTATCGCGGCACTTTTCCAGCTTGACTTGCACGCGGCTGGCATGGGCATGCTGGGAAATGTTGCTGAGCGACTCTTGCAGGATGCGGAACAGGGCCGTCGCGCACTGGTCGCTGAGGCAAATGTCGTCATGGCTTTCGCTCACTTCGCAAGCGATGCCCGTGCGCTGGCGAAATTGCGCCACCTGCCATTCGACGGCCGCATTCACGCCCAGGTCCAGCACGGTAGGGCGCAAGTCGTTGATGATCTGCCGCACGCTCTTGATGGTGGCGTCGATCTGCTCCAGGGTCGAGCGGGCGCGGGCATTCAGGCGCGGGTGGCGGCGATGCGTGCGCGAGGCCAGCATGTCGGCGTCGATGCGCAAGACCAGCAGATTCTGCCCCAGGTCGTCGTGGATTTCGCGCGCGATGCGCTTGCGCTCTTCTTCCTTGATCTGGTCGGCGTGGGCCGCCAGGCGGCGCAGTTTCTGGTGCGACAGCTGCAGACGGATCTGGCTGGCGCGCAATTCTTCCGTCATGCCGTTCGCCATCTGGATGGCGCGCCGGCGCGACGATGCCAGAGTGTGGAACAGCATGTATAGCAGCATGGTGCTGGCAAAGCCTATCAGCAGGGCCAGCCATGGCAAAAAGACGTCGAAGCGCGTATACAGGTCGCTCTTGCGCACGCTGAACAGCGCTTGCCACACGCGGCTATTGTGTTCGATCAGCATCGTGCTGCTCAGGTAGCGGCCGGAATTGCCGGGCAGCCACCATGGCGCATGCATGCCCGCCGTCGTGCTGTCGAAGATGGGGCGCATGTCGTGCGGTAAGTCTAGCGGTGCGCGCGCCTGCGGGCCGATATCGAACAGGGTCAGGCGGACGTTGCGCACCGGCATGTCCGCCAGCGCGCTGCGCATCATTGTCACCAGGTCGTAGCCGATGCCGACGGAACCCTGGTACGCCGCGCGCCGCTGCTCCACCGTATCGACCGGCATGCCAAAGTGGTACACGGGCAGGCGCATGGCCATGCCCGTCAATTGGGGACGGCCTTGCATCGGCACGGGCACGCCGGAATTGCTGATGTTGCCGGAATCGCGCGACTGCGCCAGCATTTCGGCGATCAGGGGGCGCGAGGCGATGTCATAGCCATATTTTTCAGGGGCGCTGGCAATCGGTTCGATATACACCAGCACGGAATAGTGCGCGCGCGGGGCGGGTGGATGGATGGCAAACGCCGGATAGCCGTCGCGCCCGGGCGGATAGTCGCGCTGCATGGCCGCTTCGAAGGCGGCACGCTGCGTCTCGTCCAGTTCCTGGCTGTAATTGAGGTTCATCACGCCCGGGTAGTTCTGTTGCAGGGCGATGTTCGCCACGTAGCGATGAAATTGCTCACGGCTCACGTGTTCGTTGGCGTGGAACAGGCTGGCCGTGCCGCGCAGCAGGTTGGCATACGACTTGACGCGCGATTCGATGTTTTTCTGGGTATTGCGGGCCAGATTGTTGAATAGCTCGCTGGCATCGTTTTCGATCGACAGCGAGGCGGCCATATAGAACAGCAGGCCCACCATCGTCGACATCACGAAGCCGAGCAGCCACTGCGGCCTTTTTTCAGCAGATAAGGGGTGTTCGCCGGCAGTAGAAGACATCGCCATCCGCATCAGGAAGAGGAATCGGGTGCCGCCTGGGCGACGGAGGCTAGGCTGCGTTGTACAAGCACTATTAAAATTGTAAATTGCTCAATAGCTGCCTAATATACAAAATTATCGTTATTATAGTCAACAAGCAATATTTCTCGTTGAAACGAAAAAAAACCGCCGCAGCGGTTTTTTTTGTGTGCCGTCAGCCTTTATTTGGCGGGCTGCCAGCTGTCTTTCAGGGTGACGATGCGGTTGAAGACGGGCTTGCCAGGCTGGCTGTCGACACGGTCGGCCGCAAAATAACCGTGGCGCTCGAACTGGAAGCGTTCTTCCGGCTGGGCCAATTCAGCGCCCGGTTCCAGCCACGCTTGCACCACTTCCTTGGCCAGCGGATTCAAGGCCAGCTTGAAGTCCTTGCCGCCCGCGTCCGGCTGCGGGTCCGTAAACAGGCGGTCGTACAGGCGCACTTCCGCGGGAATGGCCGTCGGTGCGCTGACCCAGTGCATATTTCCCTTGACCTTGTAGTTGGCGCTGCCTTCCGTGCCCGACTTGCTGTCCGGGAAGTAGGTGCAATGCACGGCGATGACCTTGCCGTTTTCATCCTTGTCGTAGCCCGTGCACTCGATCACGTAGCCGTAGCGCAAACGCACGCGGCTGCCCGGCTTGTCGTCGATCGGCGGATACAGACGGAAATAGCCCTTGTTCGGCACTTCCATGAAGTCGTCTTCCTCGATCCACAGCTCGCGCGAGATGGGGAAGGTACGCAAGCCGCACTCGGGAAAGTGCGGGTGCACGGGCGCCGTGCATTCCACGCTTTCGCCTTCGGGGAAATTGTCGATGATCAGTTTCAATGGACGCAGCACGGCTACCGAGCGCGGCGCTTTCGGGTCCAGGTCTTCGCGCAAACAGCCTTCGAGCACGCTGTAGTCGATCCAGCCGTCCGATTTCGTCACGCCCGTGCGTTCGCACATCAGCTGAATGGCTTCCGGCGTGTAGCCGCGGCGGCGCATGCCCACCAGGGTCGGCATACGCGGGTCGTCCCAGCCGTCGACGATTTTTTCTTCCACCAGCTGGCGCAGCTTGCGCTTGCTGGTCACGATGTAGGTCAGGTTCAGGCGCGAGAATTCGTACTGGTGCGGCACCGGCTTGGCGAAGAAGCCGCCGGCCGACAGCGTTTCCAGCAGCCAGTCGTAGAACGGGCGGTGATCCTGGAATTCCAGCGTGCAGATCGAATGCGTGATGTTTTCCAGCGCGTCCGAGATCGGGTGCGTGTAGTCGTACATCGGATAGATGCACCAGGCGTCGCCCGTGCGGTGGTGGTGCGCGTGGCGGATGCGGTAGATGGCCGGGTCGCGCAAGTTCATGTTCGGCGAACTCATGGCATCTTCGCTCATCTTCGCGCGCAGGATGTGTTCGCCATCCTTGAACTGGCCCGCCTTCATGGCGCGGAACAGGGCCAGCGATTCGTCGCGCGGACGGTCGCGGAAAGGCGAATTCTTGCCGGCCTGGCCGAAATTGCCGCGGTTGGCGGCCATGTCTTCGGCGCTCTGGCTATCCACGTAGGCAAAGCCGGCCGTGATCAGGTATTCGGCCATCGCGTACAGCTGGTCGAAATAGTCGCTCGCATAGTGCAGGTGGCTCTGGCCATCGGCATGCTTCGGTTCCCAGTCAAAGCCCAGCCATTTCACGCTGTCCATGATGGTGTCAACGTATTCCTGCTCTTCCTTGGCCGGATTGGTGTCGTCGAAGCGCAGGTTGCACTGGCCGGCGTAATCGCGCGCCAGGCCGAAGTTGACGCAGATCGACTTGGCGTGGCCCACGTGCAGGTAGCCGTTCGGCTCCGGCGGGAAACGCGTGATCACCTGGGGCAGGCCGGGACGCACGTGGGCGCCGGCAGCCAGGTCGGCTTCGATGATGTTACGCAAGAAATTGGGCGCCAGCGCTGGCGCGGCGGTATTCGGTTTATCGTTGCTCATTGATCAATGCGGAAGAGTGACAGTAAAGAGCATTTTACCGTACCGCAAGCGCTTTATAAGCACGTATTTGGCCCCATATCCGAGCATGCAAGCGACGCCGACGCCGTTCTATAGGATAATTCGCCTTTAATTAGTAGAAAAACGTGACCCCGGAGCCTTTTATGGAAAATTTATATAACGTCCTCGGTGTCGCGCCCAATGCCAGCGACGATGAAATCAAGAAGGTTTACCGTTCGCTGGCCATGCGCTTCCACCCCGACCGCAACCAGGCCCCCGGCGCCGAGGCGCGCTTCAAGAGCGTCACCAAGGCCTATGAAATCCTGGCCGACCCGGCCAAGCGCGCCGAATACGACCAGAGCGTGAACCACCGCATCATCATCGACCCGGAAGCGGAAGCGTATGCGCTGTGGTGCGGCGTGTTTCGTTTACATGGCACAGTATTACCTGCCGACTAAACCGCTGCGGCCCGCTTCAGCCGGCCCGAATTACTTGAAAACAACAACAACGGCGCTTTTATCAGCGCCGCGCATTACATTGGAAAGCACAGCATGAGAAGAGTACACCCTGAATTCGCGTATCAGTCGCGTGAGCTGGAAGGCCAGATCGAAGGCATCCTCGGCGATCCGCCGAACCGCAAGAACTACAAGAGCATGGTCGATGCATTGGTCGGCGAATATGCGAGCGGCGGCGGCATCGAAGACGTGAACATGCTGGCCTTTGCGCTGGTCGACCACATCACCTTCAGCGATCCGAAAGGCTTGCTGGCTGAAAGCGAAGACTACGAGTTCGGCGACCCGGCCCGCGTGTTTTCCATGGCCGCGTGCGCCGCGCCGGAAGCGGCGAAGATGTACGCCGCCATCGAAGAGAGCTTCCCCGACCTGGCGCGCCAGGCCATCATCACGGCTTTCCTGCACAAGAACCCGCGCCTGTGGGACGACGACGACCAGTCGCTCGACCAGCTGGCCGCCAATGACGACGGCGACGACGATCACGACGAAGACGAAGCCACCGACGATTTCGCCCAGATGTTTGACCAGGATGGAGATGACCATGGCCGATAATGAACAAAAGAGCAATCTTCCCGCGCTGACGAAACAGGTCACGGAATTGGTGCTGTCCGGTTCGCTGGGCCACGCCGAGCAGGCGTTTGCCGACGCGGCCGACCAGTATGGCGACCTGGCCGTGGTGGAAGTGCTGAGCGCCATCCCGCCGCAAGTGACGGCCCTGCACCTGGCCGGCTTTGACGGCGGCAAGATGTCGCTGGCAACCCTGCTGGTGCCGCCGAAAGCGTGGGCCGACAGCCTGGCCTTCATCGCCGCCACCTGGAGCGACGACCAGATCGAGGACGATCCGGAACGCATCGCCGAAGCCCTGTTCGCGCACATCCACGGCGTGGTGTTTTCCACCGACGACGCCGAGCGCCGCCGCGAGCTGCTGCTCGAAGCGTCCGCCACCGACTGGGGCGCCACGGCGTTCGCCATTTTGTTCTCGATGGCGCCGAAGGAAATCCTCGAAGTGGCGGGCGAGATCGTCATCAAGGGACCGTACGTGACGGGCGTGACCTCGTCCGACAACGACGTCGTGCCGCTCGCCATCGAGCTGGCGCAAGCGAATGAAGACGGCTGGGACCGCTCGTTGTTCGAGCTGTTCCCCGACTTCCGCCACAGCGCCGACCTGGCCGACGCGGAATATTCGGACGACCCGGACGAAGAGCCGACCATGTTGCAGCGGAGCACCAAGGAATTGTTGTACCGCCTGCGCAAGCAAGTGCCGAGCACGCGCAGCGCGCCGCGTTCCAGCACGCGCCGCAGCCTGGGCACGGGCATTTTCTCGTAATGAAAGCAGGGAACGTCTAATGCTGCCAGCAATTGTTGTAGAGAATCTTCCGCGCCTCGTGCGCGCCATCAAACTGTTGCCGGGCGACCCGCGCGAGGACGCGGCCCTGAACCTGGCCGACGAATTGACGGGTATCACGGCCATGGTGGCCGAGAAGTTCACGAATGAACGCACGGCCGACGGCATCCAGAAAGCGTTGTACCTGACGGTGGGTGGCGTGTCGTTGGGCCTGGAACAGGCCGTCACGCATGAAGGCGACCAGGCCGCGCTCGATTTTCTCGTCGAGCACGGCGCCGAGCACGCGTTCCAGGTGGGCTTTCGCCTGATCAAGGAACTGTCACAGCTGCCCGAAGACGCCCTCGTCGGCGAATATGATCAGGACCCCGTGTACCTGCAGCGGCGCCTGCGCGAGCTGTTCATCGATATTTGCCAGGCCGACCCGAACCAGAACTGGGCCGGCTATGAAAAGTATGCAGTGCAGTTACAACAGCGCAAGGAAGTGCAAGCCGTCGTGCGCCTAGCAAGCTGGCTGCGCCGCCACCACGACAACGGCCCCGTCAGCGACAGCGACTTGAATGCCGAGGGCGTCATCGCCCTGGCCATCATCTTCGCCATCGAAGGCGGCGGGCGCGTCATCGCGCGCACGGGTCAAAAGGAATTCGAGCGCTTCGTGCGTTCCGTGCGCAAGAACAAGCCCGACTTCGAGGAAGGCTGGGCCGCCCTGGTGGCCAAGGTGCCCGTGCAGCACCATCCCGTGTTGCTCGACCGCATCGACTCGTACCGCCGCAGCTGCACCGTCGTGCATAAAATCCTCACGCGGGCCAGCATGAAAAGCCTGTTCGAGGACCTGGAAAATTATGCGGGTTCGGAGCTGGACGCCGATTATTCGTGATGCGAGCAATTGTCGGCTTACGCCCTTTGGGCTAAGCCGACCTACGCAGACCTACGCCGGCCTCATCGGCCTATTCTTTCTCTTCCATGGCCGCTTCCTCGGCCAGTTTCACAAACGCCGCGACCAGCGGCGACGTCTCTTCTTCCCGTTGTGCAAGCAATAAACTGGTCGTCGCCTGCGGGTCGGCGATCGGGCGGTAGCACACGCCATCCATGCGGATGCGGTCGAATGAGGCGGGCAGCACGGAAATGCCGCAGCCGGCGGCCACCAGGCCGATGATGGTCGACGCTTCGCCCGCTTCCTGCGCCACCTGGGGCACGAAGCCGGCCGCCTTGCACAGGCGGAAGATCTGCGGATAAATCCCCGTGCCCGCATCTTTCGGGTACATGACAAAGCCTTCGCCTGCCATATCGGCAATGGCAATCGCGTCCTTGGCCGCCAGCGCGTGGTCGACGGGCAAGACGAGGAACAGCGGATCCTGGCGCAGTTGCGTCAGCTTGATATCGGATGGATACGTTGTTTCCGGCGGACGCACGAAGCCCAAGTCCATCGTCCTGCCCGAGATCGCTTCGAGCTGGTGCAGGGTCGCCATTTCGTGCAGGGTCAAGGTGACGTGCGGGAATTGCTGGCGGTAGCGGTTGATGACGGTGGCGAAGTAGGGCGTAAACGGCGTGGAAAAGGTAAAGCCGATGCGCAATTCGCCCGCTTCGCCCCGCTGGGCCCGGCGCGCCGTGACAGCCGCCTCTTCCGACAGGGCCAGGATGCGCCGCGCATCGTCGAGGAAAAGACGGCCTGCTTCCGTCAGCCGCACGGAGCGCTTGTTGCGCTCGAACAACTGCGCGCCCAACTCCGCTTCCAGCGCCTGGATTTGCTGGCTCAGTGGCGGCTGGCCGATGTGCAGGCGCTCGGCCGCGCGCGTAAAGTGCAATTCCTCGGCGACGGCGACAAAGTAACGGAGGTGGCGCAGTTCCATATTCGTCCAGTAATCGTTTTAAAGTATGAGTTGGGCCTTGAATATATATTGGACGATATGAGTTGGCAATCCTAAGATGAAGACTCGCTCCTCTTTGAAACATGGCCATGTCTGATTCATCGCTTGCTTACGCCTCTGCCGCCACCCCGGTCCTGTCTCCTGTTGCCCCCGCCGCTCCCGCGCCCCGCACGGCCATCGCCAAAGGTACGGCGGAATTCAAGCGCAGCAACCGCGCCCTGTTCTTTGGCGGCTTTTCCACCTTCAGCTTGCTGTACTGTATCCAGCCACTGTTTCCGCTGCTGTCGCACCAGTTCCATCTGACGCCCGCGCAAAGCAGCTGGTCGCTCTCCGTGTCGAGCGGCTTGCTGGCGATCTCCTTGGTACTGCTCAGCGCCGTGTCGGACCGTGTCGGGCGCAAGCCCTTGATGGTGGCGTCGATGTTTTCCGCCGCGATACTAACCATTTTGTCCGCGTTCGCGCAGGATTATGCGCAGTTGCTGGCCATCCGCGCCGCGCTCGGCATTGCCCTGGGCGGCATGCCGGCCGTGGCCATGGCTTACCTGGGCGAGGAAATCGAGGGCCCGTCCCTGGGCCTGTCGATGGGCCTGTATATTGCCGGCAGCGCGTTTGGCGGCATGTCGGGACGGCTGGTCGCGTCCATGCTCAGCGATTTCCTGTCGTGGCGCTGGGCCTTGGGCGTGCTGGGCGTGGCTGGCGTGCTGGCGGCGGCGGAATTCTGGCGCAGCCTGCCCGCGTCGAAGAATTTCGTGCCCACGACCCGCGGTTGGAACGCCTTGCCACACGCCATCCGCCAGCATTTTTCCGACCGGGGCTTGCCGTGGCTGTTCTGCCTCGCGTTCGTGCTGATGGGCTGTTTCGTCAGCCTGTATAACTACATCGGCTACCGCCTGCTGGCTGCGCCATTCGGCTTGCGCCAGAGCACGGTCGGCTTGCTGGCCTTTTTGTACCTGATCGGCATCTTCAGCTCCGTCTGGGCGGGCCGCCTGGTGGACCGTCTGGGGCGCCGGGGCGTGCTGTGGATCATGCTGTCGGTGATGCTGTCCGGCATTTTATTGACCCTGTTCGATTCGCTGCCGCTGATCGTCATCGGCATGGCGCTGGCCACCTTCGGTTTCTTTGCCTCGCACTCGATCGCCAGCAGTTGGGTCAGCCGCCGCGCCCGCGCGCCGCAGGCCCTGGCCTCGGCCTTCTACCTGCTGTTCTATTACCTGGGTTCGAGCCTGATCGGTTCCGCCTCGGGCATGATGTGGGGCTTCGACGGCTGGACGGGCGTGATCATCATGCTGGGTCTGTGCCTGGGTGGCGGCGTGCTGATCGCCTTGCGCCTGCGCCATTTGCAGCCGCTGGGGGCGCGCGAAGCGGTGGGCTGAGTCCGGCTATTTGGGACACATGCCGATCATCGTTTCCCCGTTCTTGCCAGCGAGCGTGGTGACGCACAAGGTGCTCGGCGCGCTGGTGATCTTGTCGATGCGGCTGCCCCCTTGGCCTCGTTCGCACCGATCTCCTCGATCTTTGACGCCTCATACCATTTCGACGCGATGGCCGCTGGCGGGGAACCCTGTGCCGGCTTGACGATCCAACTACAGACACTGTGGGAGGACACATCATGATGCAGGTTAAGGAAGTGGCACGGCGCTTTGGCGCCATCGAACACGCGATCGGCCAGGCGGCCCAGCTGTGCGGCAAACAGCAGGGCATGCCGATGGACTTGAAGGATTGCATCAATCAGCTGGACCAGCAAAAGAGCGCCGTGCGGCAAGCCATCGACACGCAAGACGATGCGCGCATCCGGCAAGCCGTTGACCAGATGGAATCGCTGGGCGACCGCGCCAAGCGGGCGTGCGGTGCGGCGACCAGCGTGACGCCGGAAATGAAGAGCGTCGTGCTCAAGGTCCACGATGAGTTGTCGGACCTGAAGCACCAGATGCACTAGGTCTTGGCTCTTGCGCGTCTTACATCTGGCGAAATAGATGGGCATATAAAGGGCTGACGCGCAGTTGCGCCGGGTGTTGGCGCAGGGTCAGCGACAGCTTGCCCGCCTCGTCGCGCACGGCCGTGGCGATGGCGCTGGCGTTGACGATGGTGCCTCGGTGGATTTGCCAGAATTGTTGCGGGTCCAGCTGGGGCAGGAGTTCCTTCAGGCTCGTGCGTATCAGCGCTTCGCTGTCCTGGCACACGACGTTGATGTATTTGTCCAGCGCTTCGAAATACACGACGTCGGCCAAGGCGATCATGCGCACGCTGTTGCCGACGGCCGCCCGTATCATTTGCAGGCGCGGCGCGGGCGGCAGCATGGCTTGCAGCTGGGCAAGCAGGCGAGCCATATTGTCATCGCTGGCGGTTCCGGCTGCCGGCGCTGCCATAGCGGTCGTCGCTGGCGCTGGGGTTGCTGTTAATGTTGCTGCTGCTGTTGCTGTAGCGGTGCCAACGCCTTTGCCAACGCCGCTGTCGCGCAAGCGCTGCTGCAAGCGTTCCACCGTCTTGCCCAGGCGCGCATCGTTGACGGGTTTCAAGACGTAATCGGCGGCCGCGTGCTCGAAGGCGGCCAGCGCATATTCATCGTAGGCGGTAACGAACACGATGTGGGGAAACGCGATGCCGTCCGGCCACTGTTCTGCCAGCTCCTCGGCCGCTTCCAGGCCCGTCTTGCCTGGCATCTTGATGTCGAGAAACAGAATGTCGGGCTGCAGCGCCAGGCCTTGCCGCAAGGCTTCCACGCCATTGGGGCAGGTGGCAACAATATCGAGTTCCGGCCACAGTCGCTGCAAGGCGTGTGCGAGGGCTGCGGCGAGTATGGGTTCGTCTTCGGCGATCAGGGCGCGCGGGGTGGGGCTGGTCATGGCGTGGGGCTCGCGGTGGTGGGGTGAATCGGTAATTGAAGGCGGGCGATGACGCCTGCCGGCGTGTTGGCGTTCAGTGACAGGCTGGCTGCATCGCCATGCATGCCGCGCAGGCGCTCGCGGATATTCGCCACGCCCAGCTGCGTGCCCTTGGTCTGGCCCGGATGGTCGAGGCCCAGGCCATCGTCGCTGACGGTGAGCAGCAGCACGCCACCGTTCGTGGATGCCTGCACGTGGATATGGCCGCCTTCGATCTTCGGTTCCAGGCCGTGCTGGATGGCGTTTTCCACCAGCGGCTGCAGCAGCATGGGCGGAACCTTGATCTGGCGCAAGGCCGCGGGCAAGTCCAGCGTAAAGCGCAGGCGCGCGCCCATGCGTATCGACATCAGGCCCAGGTAGGCTTGCATCAGGGAAAACTCCTGTTCCAGGGTGGTGGATTCGGCGCGCGAGGAAGAGAGGGTGGCGCGCAAGTATTGGATCAGCTGGTCGAGCAGCAACTGGGCACGGTCCGGGTCAAAGCTGATCAGGCCCTGCAGGTTGGCCAGGGTGTTGAACAGCATGTGCGGCTCGATTTGCGCCTGCAGCAACTGCAGTTGCGCCTGCATGGCCTGGCGCGCCACGGATTCGGCGCGGGCTTTTTCCTCGGCTGCTTCCATTTGCAGGCGCGCAATTTTTTCGCGGCTGCCAAAGAACAGGATGGCCGCCCCCGCCGCCGCCAACGTGAAAACCGTCATGCCGACATTGCGTGGCGACATGGACACGGGCGCGGGAACGTCGATATTGGCCAGCCAGCCGAACAGCATGGTGCCGCCGACTTGCGCCACGGCGGCACTGACGATGATGAGGGCAGTGAAGGGCAGCCTTGGGGGGCGGCGTCCCTCTCCCCACCATGCCAGGCGGATGCCGTCGATGAGCAGGAAGGCGATGCCGCCGATGCACATGGATGCAAGCAGGTTGAGCCAGAAGCTTTGCCCACCGTTTATCACGAAGGTGATGAAGAGGGCACACAGGACATTGAGCAGCAGCGCATAACGGGCGTCGCCCAGCAGGCGCCGGTAGGGAAAGCCCGTCTTGCGGGGGGCGGTGTCGGTAGTGTGCATGCGGGACCGCTTTCGGGTGGGCGTTCGGGTTGGCAATGCGGCAATTATGGGCGGCTCTGCAAGCGGGCGCAACGCCGATGCGACGAAACAGGGAGCAGACGGCGCCAATCGCCTGATCGCGTCCTTTACATGGCGGCGCTTGCACGCGATGATGGCAAGATGTCTTGACCGACAACCTCCTCATGATAAAGGAATACCATGTGGCCTTACCCACGCACCCTCGCGCACCGCGGCGGCGGCACCCTGGCGCCTGAAAATACCGTGGCCGCCCTGCGCTGCGGCCTGGCCTACGGCTACCGCGCCGTGGAATTCGACGTCATGCTGGCGTCCGACGGCGTGCCCGTCGTCGTGCACGACCCCGAGCTGGGCCGCACCGTGGCGGGCAGCGGCCGTATCAATGACTACACGGCCGCGCAGCTGGGGACGATGGAGGCGGGCGCCTGGTTTGGCGCCAAATTCGCGGGCGAAGGCGTGCCCACGTTCGAGGCCGTGGTGGCGTATTGCAAGGCCCAGCACATCTGGATGAACATCGAAATCAAGCCGGCGCCCGGTTTCGACGCGCCCACGGGCGAGGCGGTGGCGCGCGCCACGCGTGGCTATTTTGCAGAGGAAATCGCCGCTGGCGAATTGCTGCCGCTGCTGTCGTCGTTCAGCATCGAAGCCTTGCAGGCGGCGCGCCAGGCGGCGCCGGAACTGGCGCGCGGCTGGCTGGTCGAAGAAATACCTTCTGATTGGGCGAAAAAGGCGAAAGAACTGGACGTGGTGGCCATCCATTGCGACCACCAGCCACTGACGCTGGAACTGGCGCGAGAGGTCAAGGAGGCGGGATACGGGCTGTTCTGCTACACCGTCAACACGCCGGAGCGGGCCAGCGAATTGCTGGCCTGGGGCGTGGATGGGTTTTGCACGGACAGGATCGATATTATTCCATCCATGGCGTAGGTCGGATTAGGCGCGCAGCGCCGTAATCCGACAACATTGTTGGCGCCGCTGGTGTTGTCGGCTTACGCGCTTGCGCGCTAAGCCGACCTACGTTTCAAACAGCTTAGAAAGTTACACGCATGCCGACCGTCAAGTTACGCCCCATCAACGGCGCCGCATTCTTGATGAACGAGGTGTGGCTGTACGCCAGTTCATTCGTCAGGTTGTTCGCCTTGATGTAGAACTGGGCTGGCGTCGTGCCGATGCGCGTGTCGTAGTTGGCGGAGAGGTTCAGCATGTTGTAGCCCGGCGTTGCCGTCTCGAACGCTGCCACTTTATCCTGCTTGCCCACGCGGTAAAGCTCGGCCACGCCGCTCCACGCCTGCCAGTTGGCGTCGAACTTCACGCCGACGCGCTGGGCCGGGATGCGCGGCAAATTGCCACCGCCGTCGGCCAGCTTGGCCCGCACGTAGTCGCCGAACACGCTGGCGCCGAACATGGGGTTCAGCTGCTGGCGGATCTGGCCCTCCACGCCCGTAAATGTGGCGTCGCGCTGGGCGTACTGGATCAGCTGGAAGCCTTCGTGGCTGTCCAGGGTGGAGCCGAAGATGTAGTTGTCGACCTTGTTGCGGTAGGCACTGGCCGAGAACGTCGTGGCACCCGCATATTTGCGCAAGGTCAAGTCGATATTGTTCGACGTTTCCTTGCCCAGGTTTTCATTGCCCAGCTCATACGTGGCTGTGGCCATGTGCACGCCGTGCGCATACAGTTCCTCGGCGCTGGGCAAACGGTGCGTGCGCGAGATGGTCGAACCGAGCGAATACTGGGGCGCAAATTTCCACACAGCGCCCAAGGAGACCGACGTGCCCTTGGCGCTGCGGTCCTGCAAGGTGGCGCTGTCGACCGTGATGTCTTGCCATTCGTGGCGCAAGCCCGCTTCGAAGCGCCATTGGTCGAGTTTGTATTCCTCGACCAGGAAAGCTGCGTGCTTCTTCGTGACTGTCGGCGCCACGTACGCTTCTTCGCCCAGGGCGGAGAAATCGCGCTTCGACGTTTGCAGGCCGACCACACCGCGCCAGCCGAAGACGGGATGGTGTTCCATTTCCAGGCGCGCATCGTGGCCCTTGTTCTTGAAGGTGGTGGCGATTTCCGTGCCTTCGATTTCATCGTGCTTGTAATCGGTGAACGAAGCACGCAGGCGCAGCTTGGCGAAGCCTGGCACGGGATCACGCAATTCGCCGCGCACGTCCCAGCGTTCGCTCTTCAGTTTCACGTAGGGAACGGCACCATCTTCATGGTCGTGGTCATGTTCCTCTTCATCACCGTGGTCGTGGCCTTCGTGGCCGCCGCAATGCAGGTGCGTGCCGTGCGGGTGGCAGCTCTCGAATTCATGGTTGTGGCCGGGCAAGCCGTATTCCGCGTGCTGGCTGGTGAAGGCCAGGCCCAGGAAGCCCCGCTCGCCCACCCACGACACGCCCACGCTGCCCGTGTCCGTCTTGTTGTAGCTGCCGCCTACTTTCGAGCCGCCTTCCCAGCCGCTGCCGACCTTGTATTCTTTTGCATCGCGCTTGACGCCTTCCGCGTGGAAGGCGATGTTGCCGGAGCCGCCGGTCACCTCAAAGGCGCCGGCCTTTTCGCGTGCTGCCGAGTTGGCGCGCACTTCCGCACTGCCTTCAAAACCTTTCGCCGGCACGCGCGTGGGGATTTTCTTGTCGATCACATTGACGACACCGCCGACGGCACCACCGCCGTAGGCCAGCGCGGACGGGCCGCGCAAGACTTCAATCTGTTCCGACAGCATCGGCTCGGCCGCGACTGCATGGTCGGGGCTGATGGTCGACGCATCCTGCACTTCGGCGCCATCGGACAGCACCTTGACGCGCGGGCCATCCATGCCGCGGATGATGGGACGGCTGGCGCCGGCGCCGAAATGGCTGGACGTGATGCCGGGCTGGCCGGCCAGGGTTTCGCCCAGGGTCGCTTCGCGCGCGCGCACCAGTGCGTCACCTTCGAGTACGGTAACGGGCGTGCTCATGTCGTCGCTGCCCAGGGCCAGGGCGCTGGCCGAGACGGTGACGGCGGGCAAGGTTGTCGCCTGCTGCGCCAGTGCGCTGGCGGGAGCGGCAAAGGCCAGCATGATGGCCAGCGCGAGGGGAGTGGGTTGGTGAGGGCGGACGGACATGGGTAAAAGTTCCTTATCGGCTATCGGTGTTGGCAGGGTTGGGGCAGCGCGTGAAAAGGAAATAGCCTGCCCTAAGTTGATAATGATAACCCATTATCATTACCGTGTGACAGTTTTTCCGGACAGTAGATATAGGTGGATGGTGTATTCTGTCGGCTATGGAACGCACAACACGTCAAAAAACCGCAATTCAAGCCGCCATCGAGTCGGCCCAGCGCCCCTTGTCGGCGCAGGAAATCCTCGAACAGGCCAGCTTGCAAGTGACGCAGCTGGGCATCGCCACCGTTTACCGCAACTTGAAGTCCCTGGTGCTGGAAGAAAAGGTGCACGTGGTGACCTTGCCGGGCGAAAACCCTCGCTACGAGTCGAACACGGCGGCCAATCACCACCACCACCATTTCCAGTGCACCACGTGCCAGCGCGTGTTCGACGTGCATGATTGCCCGGGCGACTTGAAACGCATGGCGCCGCAAGGCTTTGTTGTCGAGCGCCACGAACTGACCCTGTACGGCCGCTGCGCCGACTGCAATGCGGCGGCCGGCGCCAGTGTGGCTGGCACAGCCCCGCACGCCTGCGCCAGCCACCACGACCCGGCTTGAGCGGGCAGGGCGGCATCCATGGGCAGGCTTGCAACAATGCTGGCTGCCCGGCGCCAATTCCCGTACCTAGATCACGTATAATCTTCCCTTTAAAGCTGCCGCCACTCTTTGCTAAAAAAACATGAAATCAACTGAAATCCGCGACAAGTTCCTCAAATTTTTCGAGTCCAAGGGCCATTCCATCGTCCGTTCCAGCTCCCTGGTGCCAGGCAACGATCCGACCTTGCTGTTGACGAACAGCGGCATGGTGCAATTCAAGGATGTGTTTACGGGCACGGACAGCCGTCCTTACACGCGCGCCACCTCGGTGCAGCGCTGCGTGCGCGCCGGCGGCAAGCACAACGATCTGGAAAACGTCGGCTACACGGCGCGCCACCATACCTTCTTTGAAATGCTGGGCAACTTCAGCTTCGGCGACTATTTCAAGCGCGACGCGATTCAATACGCGTGGGAACTGCTGACCAAAGTCTATGGCTTGCCGGCTGACAAGCTGACCGTCACCGTCTACATCGAAGATGACGAAGCGTACGATATCTGGGCGAAAGAAATTGGCGTGCCTGTCGAGCGCATCATCCGCATCGGCGACAACAAGGGTTCGCGTTATGCCTCCGATAATTTCTGGCAGATGGCGGACACGGGCCCATGCGGTCCTTGCACGGAAATCTTCTACGACCACGGCGCCGACATTCCTGGCGGCCCACCGGGCTCGCCTGACGAAGACGGCGACCGCTTCATTGAAATCTGGAACCTCGTGTTCATGCAGTTCAACCGCGACGAAGCGGGTGTCATGCACAAGCTGCCGAAGCCTTGCGTCGACACGGGCATGGGCATGGAGCGCCTGGCCGCCGTGCTGCAGCACGTGCATTCGAACTATGAAATCGACCTGTTCCAGCATTTGATCCGCGCCGCCGCGCGCGAAACGGGCGCCACGGACCTGGAAAACAAGTCGCTGCGCGTGATCGCCGACCACATCCGCGCCGCCGCCTTCATGATCGTCGACGGCATCATCCCGGGCAGCGAAGGCCGCGCGTATGTCCTGCGCCGCATCATCCGCCGTGCCTTGCGCCATGGCCACAAGCTGGGCCAGACGAAACCGTTCTTCTACAAGCTGGTGGCGGATCTGGCCATCGAGATGGGCGGCGCCTATCCCGAGCTGGAAGAAGCGAAAGACAACGTCGCCAACATGCTGAAGGCCGAAGAAGAGCGTTTCGGCGAAACCCTGGAAACGGGCATGAAAGTGCTGGAAGCGCAGCTGGCCAAGGATGCCACGGGCATCGACGGCGCCACCGCTTTTACCCTGTACGAAACCTACGGCTTCCCGCCGGACTTGACGGCCGACATTTGCCGCGAACGCAACATCATTTTCGACCAGGCCGGCTACGACGCGGCCCTGAAGGAAAGCCAGGAACTGTCACGCAAGGGCGGCAAGACGCACAAGGACAGCAAGGTCGAGTACACGGGCGAGAAAAACACCTTCGTCGGCTACGATCAATTGACGTTCAGCGGCAAGGTCGTCGCGCTGTACGCGGCCGGCACGCAGGTCACGGAATTGAAGGCGGGCCAGGAAGGCATCGTCGTGCTCGACACGACGCCGTTCTACGCGGAATCGGGCGGCCAGGTGGGCGACCAGGGCGTGATCGCCTCGGGCGCCGGCAGCTTTGCCGTCAGCGATACCCTGAAAATCCAGGCTGACGTGTTCGGTCACCACGGCGTGCTTGAGTCCGGCGTGCTGAAGGTGGGCGATGCTGTCTCGGCGCAAGTCGATACGGCCAAGCGCGCACGCACGATCCGCAACCACTCGGCCACGCACTTGATGCACAAGGCCTTGCGCGAAGTGCTGGGTAGCCACGTGGCGCAAAAGGGTTCGCTGGTCGACCCGGACAAGACCCGTTTCGACTTCAGCCACAATGCACCGATGACGGCCGAGCAAATCGCCGCCGTGGAAACCATCGTCAATAAAGAGATCCTGGAAAACCGCGCCACGCAAGCCCACTTGATGTCGTTTGACGATGCCGTCAAGCATGGCGCGATGGCCCTGTTCGGCGAGAAATACGGCGATGAAGTGCGCGTGCTCGACATCGGCAGTTCGAAAGAGCTGTGCGGCGGCGTCCACGTGCAGCGCACGGGCGACATCGGCCTGTTCAAGATCATCGGCGAAAGCGGCGTTGCCGCCGGTATCCGCCGCGTGGAAGCCGTGACGGGCGAGGGCGCGCTGGCGCTGGTGCAAACCATCAACCGCCGCCTGGTCGAAGCGGCCAACGCCCTGAAGGCGCAGCCGGAAGAACTGACTGCCCGTATCGGCCAGGTGCAGGACCACGTGAAGGCGCTGGAGAAGGAACTGGCCGCGCTGAAATCGAAACTGGCTTCGGGCCAGGGTGATGAACTGGTCACGCAAGCTGTCGATGTCAACGGCATCAAGGTGCTGGCGGCCGTGTTGGACGGCGCCGACGTGGCCCGTTTGCGCGAAACCATGGACAAGCTGAAGGACAAGCTGAAAACGGCCGCCATCGTGCTGGCCAGCGTGGCGGACGGCAAGGTCAGCCTGATCGCCGGCGTGACGGCGGACGCGACTTCCAAGGTCAAAGCGGGCGAGCTGGTGAACTTTGTTGCACAGCAAGTGGGCGGAAAAGGCGGCGGACGCCCCGATATGGCGCAGGCTGGCGGTACCGATCCGAGCGGTCTGGCGAACGCCTTGGCTGGCGTGCCGGCCTGGGTCGGCGAGCGCGCAAAATAAAGCGTAAGCTAGCAGGCATGCGGGGTTTTCGCCCCACAGCCCCTTGAAAACGGCCCGCAGACGGTGTTTGCGGGCCGTTTTGCCGTGTGGAATCTCGTTGTGACACCACAACAGCCGATGAACTATTTTGGTGCAGCGCGTCAATGCCCCTGATTTAGAGTAGTATGTCGAAAATCAGTACAACAAAACAATGGTGGGATATTGATGATGAGCGACACACTACTTGATACCGAGATTATGGAATTTCACAAAGAACTCGACGCACGGGGCTTGAATTGCCCGTTGCCGATTCTGAAGGCGAAAAAGGCTTTGTCAGAGCTGCAGAGCGGGGAAGTGCTGCGCATCATGGCAACCGATCCCGGTTCCGTGCGCGACTTCCAGGCCTTCGCCAAGCAAACGGGCAATGCCCTGCTGTCGCACGTGCAGACGGGTACCGAATTCGTCTTCCTGATGCAACGCAAATAATTCTGCCAGCCGGGGCCGCCGTGGCGCGGCCTGGTTTTCCTTCCCGAGCCAGCCCTTTTGCTGCCCTGCAGCGTAGCGGCGGACATCCTTGAAATCCCCGAAGCTGGACAGTTTAGATGGATTGCTCTAACAAAAAATCGCACGATCGTGCTTAAATTCGGTTCAAGATTCAAATTTCTCTTATAATCGAACGCACAATCAGCACTTGATCCGTCATTTTTATAATTTCCCAAAGGCATAGCTATGAAAGTCTTGGTACCCGTCAAACGCGTGGTCGACTACAACGTCAAAGTCCGCGTCAAGAGTGACGGCACTGGCGTCGATACCGCCAACGTCAAAATGTCGATGAACCCTTTCGATGAGATCGCGCTGGAAGAAGCGATGCGCCTGAAAGAAGCCGGCAAGGTCACTGAAGTGGTCGCCATCTCCTGCGGCGTGACGCAGTGCCAGGAAACCCTGCGCACGGCCATGGCCATCGGCGCCGACCGCGGCATCCTGGTGGAAACGACGACCGAACTGGAACCGCTGGCCGTGGCCAAGCTGGTGAAATCCCTGGCCGAGAAAGAACAGCCGCAACTGATCATCCTGGGCAAGCAAGCGATCGATGACGACAGCAACCAGACCGGCCAGATGCTGGCAGCCCTGCTGGGTTGGCCGCAAGCCACGTTCGCTTCGAAAGTCGTGCTGGAAGACGGCAAAGTCACCGTCACCCGCGAAGTCGATGGCGGCTTGGAAACCCTGGCATTGACCTTGCCAGCGATCATCACCACCGACCTGCGCCTGAACGAGCCACGCTATGTGACCCTGCCGAACATCATGAAGGCCAAGAAAAAGCCGCTCGAGACCGTCACGCCGGAAGACCTGGGCGTCGACGTTGCGCCACGCCTGAAGACCCTGAAAGTCGTCGAGCCAGCCAAGCGCTCGGCCGGCATCAAGGTCCCGGACGTCGCTACCCTGGTCGCCAAGCTGCGTACCGAAGCCAAAGTCATCTAAGCGGCTTTGCCGTCAAAACATAAAATCTGGGGTCAGACCCGGCGGGTCTGACCCCGGCACTTGTTAACTATTAGGAATAATCATGGTCGCATTAGTTATTGCTGAACACGACAACGCTACCTTAAAGGGCAGCACCCACCACACCGTGACCGCGGCTGCCCAGTGCGGCGGCGACGTGCACGTACTGGTCGCAGGTTCGAACGCATCGGCTGCCGCCGCTGCCGCCGCGCAAATCGCCGGCGTGACGAAAGTCATCGTGGCCGACGCGCCATACTTTGCCGACGGCCTGGCCGAAAACGTGGCCGAGCAAGTGCTGGCCATCGCCGGCAACTACAGCCATATCCTGGCGCCAGCCACCGCCTACGGCAAGAACATCCTGCCACGCGTGGCCGCCAAGCTGGACGTGGCGCAAATCTCGGAAATCACCAAGGTCGATTCCCCTGATACCTTCGAGCGTCCGATCTACGCCGGTAACGCGATTGCCACCGTGCAATCTGGCGACAAGATCAAGGTCATCACCGTGCGCACCACCGGTTTCGACGCGGCCGCCGCCACGGGCGGTTCGGCTGCCACCGAAACCGTCGCCGCCGTTGCCGATGCCGGCAAATCGGCCTTCGTGGGCCGCGAACTGGCCAAGTCCGACCGTCCTGAACTGACCGCCGCGAAAATCATCGTGTCGGGCGGCCGTGGCATGGGTTCGGCCGAAAACTTCCACATCCTGGAACCGCTGGCCGACAAGCTGGGCGCCGCCATGGGTGCTTCGCGCGCCGCCGTCGACGCAGGCTTCGTGCCGAACGACTGGCAAGTGGGCCAGACGGGCAAGATCGTCGCGCCATCGCTGTACATCGCCGTCGGTATCTCGGGCGCGATCCAGCATCTGGCCGGCATGAAGGACTCGAAAACCATCGTCGCCATCAACAAGGATCCGGAAGCGCCGATCTTTGCCGTGGCCGACTACGGCATCGTGGGCGATCTGTTCGAGATCGTGCCGCAACTGGTCAAAGAACTGGGCTAATTTAAACCCACACAGGTTTTGTATATTGCAAAGCCACGCCGGTCCGCCCCACACGGCGAGCCGCGCGTGGCTTTTTTCTTGGAGAAAAGAAGATGAGCTATCAAGCCCCGCTGAAAGACATGTTGTTCGTGATGAACGAACTGGCCGGCCTGGCCGAAATCCACACCTTGCCGGGCTGCGAAGACGCCACGCCCGACACGGCTGAAGCCGTGCTGGAAGAGAATGCCAAGTTCTGCGGCGGCGTGGTGGCCCCTTTGAACGGCCCCAGCGACAAGGAGCCGAGCTTCTGGCACGACGGGCAAGTGACGACCTCGAAAGGCTTCAAGGAAGCGTTCAAGGTCTACGGCGAAGCGGGCTGGCAGGGCGTGCAGCATCCGACCGAGTTCGGTGGCCAAGGCTTGCCCAAGCTTCTGGCCACGCCGTGCATCGAAATGCTCAACTCGGCCAGCATCTCGTTCGCCCTGGTAGCCCTGCTGTCGGACGGCGCCATCGAAGCACTGCTGACGGCCGGCAGCGACGAACAGAAAGCTGTCTACCTGGAAAACCTGGTGTCGGGCAAGTGGACGGGCACCATGAATCTGACGGAGCCGCAAGCCGGCTCCGACCTGGCCGCCGTGCGCACGCGCGCCGTGCCGCAGGACGATGGCACCTATAAAGTATTCGGCACGAAGATTTTCATCACGTACGGCGAACACGACATGGCGGAAAACATCGTCCACCTGGTGCTGGCCCGCACGCCGGACGCGCCCGCCGGCGTGAAAGGCATCTCGCTGTTCATCGTGCCGAAGTTCCTCGTCAACGCGGACGGCAGCCTGGGCGCGCGCAACGACGCGCACTGCGTGTCCATCGAGCACAAGCTGGGCATCAAGGCCAGCCCGACAGCCGTGCTGCAGTTCGGCGACCACGGCGGCGCCATCGGCACCCTGGTGGGCGAGGAAAACCGCGGCCTCGAGTACATGTTCATCATGATGAACGCGGCCCGCTTCGGCGTGGGCTTGCAAGGCATCGGCTTGGCCGAGCGCGCCTACCAGCAGGCCGTGGCGTTCGCCAAGGACCGCGTGCAGTCGCGCGACCTGGCCGGATCCAGCGGCCCCGTTTCCATCATCCATCACCCGGACGTGCGCCGCATGCTGATGTCGATGCGTTCGCAAACGGAGGCGGCGCGCGCGCTGGCCTACGTGGGCGCGGCCATCAGCGACGTGGCGCACCACCATCCGGACGCGGACGTGCGCGCGGAAAGCCTGGCGACGTATGAATACCTGGTGCCCGTGATCAAGGGCTGGGCCACGGAAATGTCGCAGGACGTCACGCGCGATGGCGTGCAAGTGCATGGCGGCATGGGTTTCATCGAAGAAACGGGCGCCGCCCAGCATTACCGCGACGCCAAGATTCTCACCATCTACGAAGGCACGACGGCCATCCAGGCGAACGACCTCGTGGGCCGCAAGACGGTGCGCGACGGCGGCGCCGTGGCGAAAACCATCATCGCCCAGGTGCGTGCCACGGAAGCCCAGTTGGGCGAGCTGACGGGCGCCGACTTCCAGGCCATGCAGCGTCACCTGGCCGAAGGCAGTGCCGCGCTGGAAGCCGTGGTCGAGTATGTGGTGGCGAACATGAGGACGGACATCAAGGCCGTGTTTGCGGGCAGCGTGCCGTACCTGAAACTGGCCGGCATCGTGCTGGGCGGCTGGCAGATGGCGCGCGCGGCCGTGGTGGCGCAGCAAAAGCTGGGCGAGGGCAGCGGCGACGCGGCGTTCTACAAGGCAAAAATCGCCACGGCCCGCTTCTTTGCCGACCACATCCTGTCGAAAGCGCCAGGATTGCGCGCCACCATCATCGACGGCAGCGCCGGCGTGATGGCGCTGTCGGAAGAGCAGTTTTAAGTTGCATCCTTGCCGATGACTGCCGGCTGAATGCAAAAAAGCGCTGGAGATCACTCTCCAGCGCTTTTTTTAACCCCAAAAGCAAATTCCGGGGTCGTACCCTCAGGGTACGACCCCGGCCTTTCTTGGGTTCAGCTTACCTTCTGGCAATGCCATTCCCCGAATTGCGCACCAAGTCGCCAGCTGCCAGCCCAGGATCCTGGTCAAACGCGAAGTCAGCCTTGGCGCCCGTCTCGTATTGCACGGTGACGGTCCACGTCTTGGCGTTCTTCATGTGGCCTTCGACTTGCTTGCCGGCATACGCGCCGCCAGCGGCGCCGGCCAGGGTGGCCAGATCCTTGCCGCGTCCGCCGCCGACCTGGCGGCCCAGCAGGGCGCCGGCCACGCCGCCGCCGATCATGCCCAGGGCGCCGCCTTCACCGGCTTTTTCAGTGACGTTGACTGCCAGCACCTTGCCGCACTCGGCGCAGATCTGCTGGGCAGGCTTGCTGTTCTGGCCAGCGTACGAGTTGCCGGCCTTTTGCGCGGCCTTGGCGTTGATGATGGCCTGGTCGTATTCGCCCTTGGCGTCGCGCAGGCATTGCATGCGGGCTTTCGAGCTGGTTTCTTCTGCGCACAATTTCTTGTCGTCCGCGTAGCGGGTGCTGGCTTGCTTCGTGTCGTACGCGTATTGCGCCTTCGGCGACAGGTTTTGCGCGAAGGCGGAGGTGCTGAACAGGGCCGTGATGGCGACTGCGAGGATGAGTGGGCGACGAATCATGATCTTCTCCTAGGGGGTGTTAAATGAACCAGTAATGTCGGCATTGTGAATGCAGTATAGAGGAAAATCATGATTGCTTACCAACACTTACATGTCCGTGCGGTGCGCCTTGATGGTGGTGGTTGCCACATGGAAATTAACCGTAGGCGCCGCCTGTGTACAGCAGGTCGAACAGGCGCGCCATGGTGGCGATCAGCACGCCCGCGCCTAGCATCAAGGTAGCGACCAGCACGACGGCCAGGGGCCAGCCCGTGTCCGACGCGCGGCCGGAGGCGGCGTTGTAGCGCGCATCCCATTTGTCGTCCGGCATCAGGCCCAGTACCAGCGCTTCCAGGAAGCCGCCCAGCGCGGATAGGGTCAGCGGCAATATCTGGTAAAACCAGTCCGCCTCGGGAAACAGCTGGCGCAGCAGCAAGCTGGCGGGCAGGGCGGCCAGGTGTAGCCAGCCCCAGCGGTCTTTGGCGCCGTGCAGGTAGAAGCGGTGGGCGCCCAGGCAGCCCAGCAAAAAAGCCAGCAGGCTGGTGAATGCCTTGTTCTTGTGCGAATGTTGCAAAATGGTAGCGGTGGTCATGGGACTCCAGAGTTGCTCATCGGTAAAGATTGTCAGTATCGGTCATTCCCTGCCGCAACGATAGCACTTTCGTGCCGTGTTCAGGCGATGCCGACGCGTGCCGGCGCCGCCTGGACGTGGCATCGGCGGCACGATAGACGCACGCGCCTATTGCGTCTTCGGCCATGACTGGTCATAATGTTTGATTAGCCCAAATTACACGCCCGTCATCATAACGCTTGCTGCCTGGCGGTAAAGCGCGCTATAATTTGCGGCTTTTTCCGCCTCAGCACACTTTTTGGAAATATTATGGTCGTTATTCGTTTAGCTCGTGGAGGCGCCAAGAAGCGCCCGTTCTTCAACATCGTCGCTACTGATTCGCGCAATCGCCGCGATGGTCGCTTCATTGAGCGTATCGGTTTTTACAACCCGATGGCGCAAGGTGGCGAAGTTCCACTGCGTATCACCGCAGACCGTCTGGCCTACTGGCAAGGCGTCGGCGCACAATTGTCGCCAACCGTTGCTCGCCTGGTAGCTAGCAACAACAAAGCAGCAGCTTAATTAGATCACTGGTTTGACGGTCAAGACTGCATCCGGGGTGAAAGTCCCCGATGACCTGGTACAGGTAGGCTATGTCTCCGGTGCTTATGGCATTGCTGGCGGAGTCAGGATCACTCCTTTCTCCGACGACGCGGATGCATTATTAAGCGTCAAAACCTGGTGGTTTGATAAACCGACCTTGCATGATGTTCAAGTCAGGCAAGCGAAGTTACACGGCGGCGACGTCGTGGCCCAGCTGGTGGGTGTGGTCGGGCGGGATGCCGCAGAAGCGCTGAAAGGCGTCTCTGTGCAAATTCCGCGTAGCCATTTCCCGACGCTGACGGCCGATGAATTTTATTGGTCCGATCTGATCGGACTGACAGTCGAGAATTTGCAAGGCGAGTGCCTCGGCACAGTGCACGACATGATGAGCAATGGTCCGCAGTCGATCTTGCGCGTTACGCCCGTCGCCACTGCTGATGAGACCGTTGAAAAGGCGCCTGAGCGCCTGATCCCGTTTGTTGGCCAGTTTGTCATTAACGTTGACAAGGCCGCCAACAAGATCACGGTCGACTGGGGCCTCGATTATTAAACCGCCTGCGCTTAACAATGCGCCGGGCAAACTTTGCAGGATGGTGAACGATGCAATTTGATGTCGTGACCCTGTTCCCGGAAATGTTTGCCGCGCTGACGCAGTCGGGTGTGACCCGGCGTGCCTTCGAGCAGGGGAAATGTGGCTTGTCGCTGTGGAATCCCCGTGATTTCACGACCGACAATCACCGTACCGTGGATGACCGCCCGTATGGCGGGGGGCCCGGCATGGTGATGATGGCCCGTCCCCTCGAAGCGACAATTACTGCCGCGAAGCAACGCCAGACCGCATTGGGACTGGCGGCGCCCCGCGTGGTGTTCATGTCGCCGCAAGGCCGTCCGTTGACGCACGAGCGCGTCACTCAGTTGAAAGCCGAACCTGGTTTGGTGATCCTGTGTGGCCGCTATGAAGCCGTGGACCAGCGTTTGCTGGACCGTTGCGTCGACGAGGAAATCAGCGTCGGCGACTTCGTTTTGTCGGGCGGTGAATTGCCTGCCATGGCGCTGATGGATGCGGTGATCCGCCTGTTGCCGGGTGTCTTGAATACCGAGGCATCGGCCATCGAGGACAGCTTCGTCAATGGCTTGCTCGATTCGCCGCACTACACGCGGCCGGAAACATATGAAGGCATGGCCGTGCCGCCCGTCTTGATGGGTGGCAATCATGCCGAGATCGTCAAATGGCGCCGCCAGCGCATGCTGGAAGCGACTGCGACAAAGCGGCCTGACCTCTTGGTCAGTGCACGCGCCGCCGGCTTGCTCAGCAAGACCGACGAAAAATTCTTGGCCAGCCTGTAAGCCGTCTCCGGACGGCCAGCAGGGTGGCCAGTAGTGCCGGGCATGTTGCCCATATTGTGTTACCCATCCTCTACCGGGCGGATACTTGCTATCCACAGTGCGCCGGCATGATGGTTTTCGGAGTGTTAAAAATGGACTTGATTCAACAATTAGAGCAGGAAGAAATTGCTCGTCTGGGTAAAACCATTCCTGAATTCGCACCAGGCGATACCGTTATCGTCAGCGTCAACGTAGTCGAAGGTACGCGCAAGCGCGCCCAGGCTTACGAAGGCGTCGTTATCTCCCGTCGTAACCGTGGCCTGAACTCGAACTTCATCGTTCGCAAGATCTCGTCCGGCGAAGGCGTTGAGCGTACGTTCCAACTGTACTCGCCGCTGATCGCTTCGATCGAAGTGAAACGCCGTGGTGATGTTCGCCGCGCCAAGCTGTACTATCTGCGTGAGCGTTCGGGTAAATCGGCGCGTATCAAAGAAAAATTGCCAAATCGCCGCGTTGTGGCGAAAGCAAGCGCGTAATATCAGCGTCTGCGTTGGGAAAAGGGGTACCGTATTGGTGCCCCTTTTTTTATTCTGAATTGCTATTGAGGCAAGCTGCCATGGCCACCATCGCATTTGATCCCAAACAACTTGCCATCGATTCGATCGCCGGCGAGGCGGCGCTGGACGCCGTGCGCCTGACGCCGGACTGGCTGCGCCAGCGCCTGGCCGAACAGCCCGACTGGCAGCCCGAGATTACCCAGGATTTCCTTTCCGCCCGCGCCGTGCCCGTGCGCGCCGCCGTACTCATTCCCCTCGTGCAACGACCGCAAGGCTTGACCATCTTGCTGACCATGCGCACGGATCACCTGAGCAGCCATGCGGGGCAGGTCAGCTTTCCCGGCGGGCGCAGCGAAGCCTTCGATGCGTCGCCCATCGCCACGGCCCTGCGCGAAACGGAAGAAGAAGTGGGCCTGGCGCGCGAGCACATCGAAGTGCTCGGCTGCCTGCCCGACTACCTGACGGGCACCGGCTACCAGGTCACGCCCGTGGTGGGCCTGGTGACGCCGCCGTTCGAGCTGCGCGCCGATCCGTCGGAAGTGGCGGAAATCTTCGAAGTGCCGCTGGCTTTCCTCATGGATGGCATCAACCATCAGCGCCTGTCGGTGGAATTGCCCGGCGGACGGCGCTCGTTCTACGCCATGCCGTACGAGCGCTTCTACATCTGGGGCGCCACTGCCGGCATGCTACGCAATCTGTTTCACCTCTTGCGCGCGTAAAATGGCGTCCCGCACGTAATAAGTTTGATTCCAGCACTGCACTGCGCTATCGTAGCGGGCATTGCGGTATTGCTGAAAAAGACAAAAAGGACGTTTGATGACATTTCTCTCCATACTTTGCGCATTGCTGATCGAGCAGCTCAAACCTTTGCGCGCGGACAATCCGATCTACGCCGAAATCAAGAGCCTGGCAATGCGCATGGAGACCTGGTTCAATGCCGGCCACGCCAACCATGGCCGCATGGGCTGGTTCCTCATGATTGGCGTGCTGATGGTGCCGACGGCAGGCATTTACTGGCTGTTGCAGCATTATCAGCTGACCCTGCTGGCCTTTGCCTGGAACGTCCTCATTGTCTACCTGACCCTGGGCTTTCGTCACTACAGCCATTACTTTACGTCCATCCAGCTGGCCCTGAGCGCCGGCGACGAGGCGACCGCGCGCACCTTGCTGGCCGAGTGGACCAAGCTCGACACGGTGGGCATGGAAGCGAGCGAAATCGCCCGCATCGCCGTGGAAAAAGCCCTGGTCACCACGCACCGCAACGTGTTTGGCGTGTTCTTCTGGTTCCTCATGCCGCTGGGCCCTGCCTGCGCCGTGATGTACCGCGTGGCCGAATACCTGGCGCGCGCCTGGAACGAGCCCGAGCATATGCGCAATGAAGCATTCGGCCAGTTCGCCGCGCGCGCCTTTTACTGGATCGACTGGATCCCCGTGCGCCTGACGGCCGTGGCGTTTGCCGTGGTCGGCAATTTCGAGGATGCCATCTATGCCTGGCGCAATTTCGCCCAGCGCTGGCAGGACGAGGCCATCGGCATCATCCTGACGGCAGGCGGCGGCGCCATGGGCGTACGCCTGGGCACGCCAGCTGAAACGGCGGCCCGCGTGCTCGTCACGCCGGACATGGCCGTCGATGACAGCGACAGCGAAAGCGATATCCTGCCAGGCGAAGAGCCGGGTGCACGCGCCTTGCAGAGCACGGTGGGCCTCGTCTGGCGCGCCTTGCTGCTGTGGATGCTGCTGCTGTTGCTGATGTCGGGCGCCGTTTTCCTCGGCTGACGCGGGCGCACACGCGCCATCCATGCGCCTGGCGCGTGGAACAAGGTTAAAATAGGGGCTGGCGCGTGATGCGTGCCGGCCCCTGTTTGCATCGTCAGGGCAGATCGAGGTAGAACCCAAGTCTTCTATAAGATATAATACTGGCTTACCGCAGCAAACGTAGTTGAATTACCAGCCCGGCCTACCCGCCGGGGCCATTCACGCAATCCAGTCCCGACAAGCCACATGGCCGAGTTATCTCAAAAAACAGGGGAACTCTCAGACGAGTTCTTCATCCTTGGTCTCACCAGCAATGGCAAGCAATTCCGACCCAGCGATTGGGCCGAGCGCCTTTGTGGAGTGATGTCCTGTTTCAATCCCGAAGGCGGCGGGCGCAATGCGCACCTCCAGTATTCGCCCTATGTGCGCCCGACCGTCGTCAATGGCGTCAAGTCGGTGGTGGTCAACACCAAGCTGCGCGAGATCGAGCCGATGGCGTTTCACTTCGTGCGCGAATTTGCCAAGGATAACGACCTGCAAATCGTCGAAGCCTGCTTCCTGCCGCCCCCCGAAGAAAAGTAAGATCGTTTCAATTGATGTGCCTCAAACCCGCCACGGCGGGCTGGCGTAGCGTGGACACTCTGCCTAAAACGGAGTGGCGACATGCGTATCGGCGACATCTGTACCCTGCACACCATCCATTGCCAGCGTGACACCAGCGTGCAGGACGCGGCGCTGCTGATGCGCCAGCACCATGTGGGCGACCTGATCGTGGCCGAACAGCCAAACGGCGAACGCGTGCCCATCGGCATCCTCACCGACCGCGACATCGTCATTTCCGTCATCGCCCTGGGCCTCGACCCGGCCAGCCTGCTGGTGGGCGACATCATGAGCGCGCAGCTGCTCACTGCCAGCGAAGACGAAGACGTCTACGACATCATCGAACGCATGCGCATCAACGGCATCCGCCGCCTGCCTGTGGTCAACAGCCTGGGCGCGCTCTCGGGTGTTGTCAGCATCGACGACCTGCTGGCCTTCCTGGCCGAAGAGATGGCCGAGCTGGCGCGCATCAGCAGCGGCCAGCTCGTACATGAAAAGCGCACGCGCAAATAAGTGTCCGCATTGCGCAATTCCAATCAAATCCTCGTTACTTGAAAATGCTACAGTCGCTGCTCGTTCAACGGGAAGCGTTCATGCATTATCTGGCCAAGGCACTCTGGTATATCGAATCGCATTATGCGCAGAATCTCTCGCTCGGTGACATCGCCCGCGTGGGCGGCGCTTCGCCGTACCACCTGACGCGTGCGTTTGGCCTGGCCACGGGCCACTCCGTGATGCGCTATGTGCGGGCGCGCCGGCTCAGCGAGGCGGCGCACGCGCTGGCCCAAGGCGCGCAAGACATCCTCGCCGTCGCCCTGGAAGCAGGCTACAGTTCCCATGAAGCATTTACGCGGGCCTTTCGCGACCAGTTCCATGTCACGCCGGAAAAAGTGCGGGCCCAGCGCCACGTCGCCAACCTCGCGCTGGTGGACGCCATCAAAATGGATGTGGCGCCAGGTGTGCCCCTGGAAGCGCCCCGTTTCGAGCAGGGACCCGCCTTGCTGGTGGCAGGGCTTGTCGAACGCTATCGCGCAGAAACGGCTGCCGGCATCCCCGCCCTGTGGCAGCGCTTCCTGCCCCATGTGGCGCCCGGCCAGCTGGTGTATGGCGTGTGCTGCAACAATGACGACGCGGGCAATTTCGATTACCTGTGCGCCATGCCGGTCAGTGACTTTTCCCAGGCACCCGATGGCTGGACGCGGCTGCGCATCGCCCCGCAGCGCTATGCCGTGTTTCATCACCGCGGGCATATTTCCACCATCCGCGCCACCTGGCGCACGGTGTGGAACGAGTGGCTGCCCCGGTCGGGGCTGGAAGTGGCCGACGCGCCCGACTTCGAACGCTACGACCGGCAATTCGATCCCGCCAGCGGTGTTGGTGGCGTGGAAATCTGGCTCCCCTTGAAAGCATGAGCATGCTCAATACCTTGTCTGCACCAGCCCTGTTCGCCGGTGGCGCCTCGCTGCGCCAGCGCCTGCTGCAAATTGCCGCCGCGCTGACGGCCGGCCTGCCCCTGTACTGGGTGCTGGGGCCGCAGCCGCTGGGCCCGCTGGCCTGGTGCGCGCCGCTGCCCGTCCTGTGGCTGGCCCTGCGTTCGTCGCGCCGCGATGCGGCCTGGATGACGTTGCTGGCCGCCATGCTGGGCTTGTCATCGAACCTTACTTATTTCCGCCTGCTGATGCCCTTGCCGGCCGTGCTGGCCGCGATCACCGTCAAGGCGCTGCTGTGGCTGCTGATGGTGCTGGCCACGCGGCGCCTCGTGCTGCGCTATCGGGCAAACTGGACGGTGCTGGCGTATCCCGTGCTGTGGGTTGCCATCGATACGCTGATGGCGGCCTTGCTGCCGGACGGTAACTGGGGCAGTCTCGCGTATTCGCAGGCGGATAACCTTGCCGTGCTGCAGGTGGCGGCTCTGGCGGGCGTGCCTGGACTGCTGTTTTTGCTGTGCCTGGTGCCCTCCGCGCTGGCCTTGCTGCTGGCCGGCGGCCGCGCGTATACGCCAGCGGCGGGTGCGGCCGTGTTGCTGCTGGCAGCGGCGTTCGCCGGTGGCGCCTGGCGCGTGCACGGTGCCCCGGTATCTGGCGGGCCGCTGGCGGGGCTGGCGGCCATCGATGACTTTATCGGCCCGGCCACGCCGTCGGCGCGCGCGCAAGCCATCTGGGACCAGTACGCGCGCCACGTCGAACAATTGGCCGGGCAGGGCGCCAGGCTGGTGCTGTTGCCGGAAAAGATAGCGGTGCTGGCGCCTGAGCAGGCGGATGCCGTGCGGCAGCGTTTCCAGGCGCTGGCGCGCAGCACGGGCGCGTGGATCACCGTGGGTGTGGGCGTGCAGGACGCTGCCGGCCGGCGCAACCTGGCCTGGTTGTTCGCGCCCGATGGTGCCGCGCCCGTCAGCTATCAGAAACATCATCTGGCGCCGCCCGAGCGCGAGTTTCTTGCCGGCGGCGCGTTTGCCGTGCAGCCGGTGGCGGGCCAGGCCATGGGCCTGGCCATCTGCAAGGACATGCATTTTGCCTCCCTGGGGCAGGCGTATGGCGCGGCCGGGGCGCAAACGATGCTGGTGCCGGCCTGGGACTTCCAGTTGGACGCCTGGATGGGGGCGCGCATGACGGTCGTGCGCGGCGTGGAAAACGGTTATGCCGTGCTGCGCGCGGCGCGCGAAGGCAAGCTGACGGTCAGCGATGCGTATGGACGTGTGCTGGAGGAGCGGGCCAGCAGCGCCATGCCCGGCAGCACCTTGCTGGCGCCGCTGCCGGCGTACCCGCCCATTGCCACCTGGGCCGGGTGGCTGGGGCCGCTGTTCGGCTGGCTATGCGTGGTGCTGGGTGTGATGTTGCTGTGCGTGGGCCGCCGCGCCAGCCCTGCTGTCTGATGGGTGGTGCACCGTTTTGCTGCAATGCGCAAAACCGCATTGCGCGGCCTTTTTTATATTCCCGCGCAGGCCGCCGCATAATCGCCGACTATGATTGCACCATTGCCCTGCATATTGAAACGCGATGCCGGCATATATATTGCACCGCAATAAGTGGTGTTATCTGGTATTGCTGAAATGGAGTGGCTGGTATTAATTGGTACTTAATTCAGCCACGAAGTCATACATATCGCCGCGGAAGTAGGAGCGGCAAAATTCCACGGCGCGGCCATCGCGCAAAAAGCCCAGCCTTTCCACCGACAAGCCCGCGTCGCCTTCCTCCGCCTGCAGCAGGCTGGCCTGCTCCCCCGTCAATAAAAGCGCGCTCAGCCGCTGCAAGGCGCGCACGGGCCGGTTGCCCGCCTGTTCCAGCGCGTCGTACATCGATACGTCGACGGCGTCGAGCGCCGGCAGGCAACTGGCGACGATGGTCGCGTATTCCAGGCACATCGGCACCTCGTCCGCATAGCGGATGCGGTGGAAGCGGTACACGGGCGCGCCCGGCGACAGCCGCAGGCGCAAGGCCTCTTCCGGCGTCACGGTACCCTCTGCGCGCTTGAGCCACACGCTGCGTGGCGTGCGTCCGCGCGCGCGCATGTCTTCGGAAAACGAGGTCAGCTTGGCGAAGTTTTTCTCGATACGCGTATTGATGAAATTGCCCGAGCCGGGACGGCGCACCAGCAAGCCCTCGTTGACGAGGCCATCGATGGCCTTGCGCACGGTGATGCGCGAAACGGCCAGGTCGCTGGCCAGCTGGCGCTCGGCCGGCAGGGCTTCGTCGGGGCCGAGGATGCGCTTGTCGATCGCTTCGCGCAGCGCGCGCTGCAGTTGCTGATACAGGGGCAGGCTACTCGTCTGCCCCAGGCCTTGCATGATGTGAGCCAGGGTTTTCATACGCTGAGGGTCTCCGTTACGGCGCGTTGCAGACGCGCTCTGTATCTGTTTTGTGTCGCTGGATAATACCAAAAAAGACCGTTGTAAAACCAATTTGAATTATCAGGCCGGCAATTTATGCGTGGTCCCGCTGGTATTTAACGCGCCCATACGGGCTACAAATTGATTTCGGTGAAGTGGTCTGTGTGATTCAAACAACGTTATAAAAAAAAAGTTGCAACTGGTAGTGTTCTGGTATTGGATAGTAGTATATTGGCGTTGAATTGGTTTTGTAAGTGGTTGTGCCGAAGGGTCTGCAGCATGCCGCGAGAGTAGGCGGGCTGGAAAGAAGACCTACGTTAAAAATGAAAAGGTTCCAATCCTGGGGCCTAAATCAAGGGGGAGTACATGAAACGCAATTTGACAGCTAGCTCTGCAGCACGCAATTTGACGCCTATCGCCGCTGCTGTGGCTATGTTGATGGCAGGTGCGAGTTTCTCGGCGCATGCGCAGGAAGCCGTGACAGCCAAGCCGGCAGCAGCGGCTGAAGTTGATGAAGGCCAGACCGTCGTCGTGACGGGTATCCGCGCATCGCTGCAACAATCCTTGAACCAAAAACGCAATTCCGATAGCCTGGTCGAAGTGATCACGGCTGAAGACGTGGGCAAGATGCCTGACAAAAACATCGCCGACTCGCTGCAACGCGTGCCAGGCGTCAGCGTCGCCGCTGCGGGCGGCAACGAAGGCAGCTTTGGCGAGAATGACCGCGTGGCACTGCGCGGCACACCGTTCGGCCTGACCCTGACCACCTTCAATGGCCACTCGGTCAGCAGTGGCGACTGGTTTGCCGACAACATCATTGGCGGCGGCCGCAGCGTCAGCTTCTCGCTGTTCCCATCCGAACTGATCGGCCGCGTCACCGTGCATAAAGGTTCGCAAGCGAACCTGCTGGAAGGCGGTGCACAAGGCGTGATCGATATCGAATCGCGCAAACCGCTGGACTTCAAGAAACAAATTACGGGCCAGGTCAGCCTGGGCGCCGTGTACTCGTCCAACTCGGGCAAGAAAGATCCGCAAGTAAGCGGCATGCTGAACTGGAAGAACGATGCCAACACCATGGGTGTGATGGTGCAGGGCTTCTATCAGAAGCGCAAACTGAGCCGTGTCGGCCAGGAAAATGGCGTCTGGTATGACGGCGTTGCCGCGGATTCGGCAGTCGCTGGCGCCTTGCCGGGTTCGGCCGGTGGCCGCGTCAACTACATGGGCGGCACCGCCTGGTTCGAACAGGAACGCACCCGCAAGGGCGGCCTGATCGACGTGCAAATCAAGCCTACCAGCGCGCTGACCCTGGACTTCACCCTGTTCCATTCCGAACTCGATGCGCCGAACATCAACCATAACTTCATCCAGACTGTAGGCCTGGAAACGGGCAGCAAGGGTGGTTACCCTGTCGGCAACGTCAGCGGCACCTACAAGGGCGGTATCGTCACGGGCCTGCACACCACCGTGCCAGCCAATTGCGGCGCCGTCTGCGCCGGCTATTCCAGTGCCGTGCAGGAAGAGTTCAGCCGTCCTGTGGCGGAAAGCAAGTCCGACTTCTTCAATATCGATGCCAAATACCGCGTCAACGACCGCCTCACCTTCTCGGGTAAAGTCGGCACGACCAAGGGCGTCGGCAACACGGAAAGCGGCGCACTGGGCGTTTGGATGCCTTGGACGGGCGGCGGCTACACCCAGAACGGCGCCAGCCATGGCGTGATCTACGATACCCCGGGCGCGAACAAGTTCTCGATCGGCGGCCGTCAGGCAACGCCTTACACCTACGGTTCGCACGTCACCGCGAACGACAAGGAAACCTATGGCCAGATCGACGGCATCCTGAAACTGGACCTGCCAGCGATCTCGTCGGTGGAATTCGGTGCCCGCGTCGCGGAACACAAGCGTGACCTGACCGCCATCGGCATCGTCGCCAAGCCTTCGCTGGGCGTCACCGCCAATCTGCCGATGGATGGCCTGACCTCGTTCCCAAGCAACTTCAAGGACCTGGGCGTGAACGGCGCCGGCTACTGGACGTTCTCGCAAGCGAGCGTCAACAAGTGGCTCAAGGATAACGCCACGTACCAAGGCAACCTGCGCCAGTCCGAGTTCAACATCAAGGAGCCGACCCAGTCGGTGTACGCGATGGCGAACTTCGGCACGGAAGGCTTGTCGGGTAACTTTGGCGTGCGTTATGTACACACCAAGGAAGACGTCAACCGCTATGAGCTGAACCCGGCTGCTCAGTACGAAATCAAGAACTACACCAACACGTACAATGATTTCTTGCCTAGCGCCAACTTCCGTCTGGATGTGACGAAGGATATCATCGGCCGTTTCGGCATCAGCCGCACCATGGCCCGTCCTGAACTGGGCATGATGGCAGGCCTGGATCTGCGCGACAACCAGCTCGACGGCAACGCCGGCAATCCTAACCTGCGTCCTATCCGCTCGAACAACGCCGACATCGGCGTGGAATGGTACTTCGCGCCGAAATCGATGGTTTCTGCTGGCATCTTCTACTCGTCGCTCGATGGCTATGTAACCTACGGCAAGGGTGTGACGACGTTCTACAACCAGTTGCAGAACAAGTTCACCCAGTATGAAGTTGGCACGCCAACCAATACCACGGCGGAAGTCAAGGGCCTGGAACTGTCGTATGTACAAGCGCTGCCAGCAGGCTTCGGTGTGAACGCCAACTACACCTATACCGATGGCAAGGAAACGGGCAACGTCAAGGGTTCGCCATGCGGTGATTTCGGCGAATGCACGATGATCGGCACCTCGAAAAACGCGTATAACATTGGCGCGTTCTTCGAGAACGACAAGTTCAGCGCACGCCTGACGTACAGCTACCGTTCGGAATTCCTGAACGGTACCTCGCGCCGCAGCGCCGCCTACCAGGCTGGCATCGGTGGCCTGTCCGCATCGATCGCCTACCAGCTGACGGAGAACCTGGCCATCACCTTGGATGGCAAGGACCTGAACAATCCACTGTCGCGTTCGACCATCAAGACCCCTGGTTCGGATGACATGCCAGGCGCGTTCTACAAGAACGGCCGTCAGATCTACCTGGCACTGCAAGGCAAGATGTAAGACGTTTTATGTAGTTGATGCCTCCCGGCGGACACCCGGGATGGCATGACAATGGCGGAGCGCAGCTGGCTCCGCCATTTTTTTTATTGCAAGATCCTTTTCTTTACATGGTGGGATACCTCCGATGACATTACACGCAATGCTGGCTTGCTTCGCCTGCGCGCTGCCACTGGCCGCCTCCGCCGCTCCCGCCGCACCGGTCTTCGCGCCGGAAGTGGTGGCCTATTATCCCGGCTGGAAATCGGCCGATTTTCCCGTTAACGAACACAATATTCGCGCTGGCAATGTCAGCCTGATCCAGTATGCGTTCGCCGACATCTGCTGGGATGGCGAACATGGCAACCCGGCACCCGATGGCGGCGGCGTGAGCGCTTGCCTGGATGCACAGGGCAGGCCTTCCCGGCCAGCCAATGGCAGCATCGTGCTGCCGGCGCCGCTGGCCGATGCCGACAACTTGCGCAAGCTCAATGCGCTCAAGCAAAGTCATCCGCGGCTGCGCGTCCTGCTGTCAGTGGGCGGCTGGATCTGGTCGAACCGCTTTTCGGACGTGGCCGCCACGCTGGCCGCACGCCAGGCATTCATCGCTTCCGCGCTGGAGCTCGTGCGCCGGCACGGTCTCGACGGCATCGATATCGACTGGGAGCATCCGGCCACGGGGGGAATCCCCTGTATCGAAGGCAAGGTCTGCCATCGCGGAGACGACAAGGAAAACTATGTGCGTTTGGCTAGCGAACTGCGCAGCGCCTTTGACCAGGCCGGCAAGCAGGATGCCGGCCGCCATTACCTGATCACCATCGCCGCCGGCGCGCATGCCAGCCTGAGCGACGACAGCGATGCGGCGCCCGGCTGGATGGTCCGCCTGGCGGCGCAGCTGGACTGGATCAACCTGATGACGTATGACTACCGTGGCGTGTGGGATGCCGAGAATGGCCAGCTGGCGCCCTTGTATGCCGACCCGGCCGATCCGCAGCGCGACAAGGCTTTGCATGCGGACGCCACCGTGACGCGCTTGCTGAGCGCCGGCGTGCCTGCTGACAAGCTGGTGCTGGGCGTGCCCTTCTATGGCTATGGCTGGAAACAGTGCACCGCCGGTCCCCGCGGCGACGGCCTGTATCAAACGTGCCAGGGCGCGGCCAGCGGCAATGACGGCTCTCCGACCTTCACGTACCGGTATTTGCTTGAGCAGGGCTACCTGCTTGAAGGCAAGGGCGCGCGCGGCTTCCAGCGCCATTGGAATGCCGCGTCGCAAGTACCGTATCTGTACAACCGCGACAGCGGCGTCTTCATCAGCTATGAAGATGCGCAATCGCTAGCCCATAAAGTGCGCTACATCCGCGACAAGGGTTTGCGCGGTGGCATGTTCTGGGAATTGAGCGGCGATGCGCAGCATGTGCTGGGTACGGCCCTGGCGCCCATCCTGAAAGGGGCGCAGCCATGAACCAACGCTACCTCGCCCTCGACGTCCTGCGCGGCCTGACCGTCGCCCTGATGATCGTCGTCAATACGCCCGGCGACTGGGGCAGCGTGTATGCGCCGTTCCTGCATGCCGAATGGCATGGTTTTACCCTCACGGACCTCGTCTTTCCCAGCTTTCTGTTTGTCGTCGGCAATGCGCTGGCCTTTGCGCTGAATAAATATGAAAACCTCGGCCATGGCGCCGTGCTGGCCAAGCTGTGCCAGCGCAGCGCGCTGATCTTTTTGCTGGGCTTCTTGCTGTACTGGTTTCCCTTCTTCAAGATCGACGATGCGGGCCAGTTCGCCTGGTCGCCGCTGTCGCACACGCGCATTCCCGGCGTGCTGCAGCGCATTGCCGTGTGCTACCTGGCCGCGGCCCTGATCCTCCATTACTGGAAGACACGGGGCGCGCTCGTCTTCAGCGCCTGTGCCTTGCTCGGCTACTGGGCCATCCTCGCGGCTTGGGGCGACTACAGCTTGCACGGCAACGCGCCGGCCAAGCTCGATTTGATCTTGCTGGGTGACAGCCATTTGTACCACGGCGAAGGCATCGCCTTCGATCCGGAAGGTATCCTCGGCACCTTGCCAGCTATCGTCAATGTGATTGCCGGCTACCTGGCGGGCAGCTTCGTGCGCCAGACGGCGCCGGCGCAGCTGCGTGCCGCGCTGTATCGGCTGGTGGTGGCCGGCGTCATCTGCGTGGCCGTGGCCCTGTGCTGGAATGAAGTGTTTCCGATCAACAAGAAGCTGTGGACCAGTTCTTACGTGATGCTCGGTATCGGCCTGGACTTGCTGCTGCTGGCGCTGCTGATGTTCGTCATCGACGTGCGCAAGATCACGGGCTGGACCTACTTTTTTGAAGTCTTCGGCAAGAACACGCTATTCATTTACCTGGTGTCGGAAGTGCTGGTGATCATCGCGTTTACCGTGCGCACTGGTGGCGGCAACCTGTATCAGTGGCTGTATCAGCACTGGTTTACGGGCTGGGCGCCGGCGCGCGTGGGCTCCTTGCTGTTTGCCGTCAGCTTCATGCTGCTGTGCTGGCTGATCGCCTACGCCATGGACAAGCGCAAGATCTACATCAAGGTCTAGAATTTCAACTTCAGGCCGTAGCGCGTGGCCACGGCCGTCAACAGCAGCATCAGGGCGGTGACGGCGGCCGCGTTCCACAGGCCGGCCGCGCCGCCCGTCTCCCAATACGGCCACCAGAAGCGCGGCAGGTGCAGCACGGCCGCCAGTTGCTGCCACAGGTCGGGCACGATGTAGGAGAACAGGGCATTGGTGCCGGCGGGCAAGAGCACCACGGTCCAGGCCTGCCAGCGCCACACGTCGATGACGATGTAAAACACGAGGAACAGGGCCAGGATGAGGGCGCTGCACACGAGCGTGTAGGATTCCGTCGCCGCGATCTTGTTGATGTGGTGATACGGCCGCAGCAGCATGCCAGCCGCGAACATGCCCAGCGCGAACCACGCCATGAAGCGGATGCGCTGCCCATGGCTCAGGGCGGCGCCGCGCAGGAACAGCTGGCCCACCAAGGTGCCGGCCAGCACGTTGGCCGCCGTCGAACCGAGCACTTGCGGCACGTTGACGAAGGTGTTGATGCCTGCCGGCAGGAAGTCGAGGCTGCCCGCCGCGCCGCCCATGTACAGCGCGAGCAGCAGGGCAAACATGCCCATCAGGGCCACGCCGCTGCCCCGGCACGCCAGGTACAGCAAGCTGCACAGCAAATAGGACCAGCCTATCATGCCGAGGATGCCCCACCACGACGGTTGCAGCCAGGTGCTGGAAAATTCCGCGTTCAGTTCGCCGCGGAACGTCGCCAGCAGGAACAGCATCAGGACGCCGCCCACAGCCAGCTCCAGCTTGCCGGCGCCCTGGCGCCACAGCAGGATCATGGCCACATAAAACAGCAGGAAGTACAAAGCCTGCGGCAGCGGCGCCGCTTGCGCATCGTAGCGGTAGGCGTTGGCCAGCACGACGCCGGCCAGCATCAGGCTGGCGGAGCGCCACAGCAGGCGCCCCAGCAAGGCCGGTGTGACGTGGCCGCAATGGCGCTGCAAGGCCAGCGGTATGGCCATGCCGACCATGAACAGAAAGCCGGGAAAGACCAGGTCGGGCATGGTGATGCCGTCGGCGCGGGGACCTGCATGCTCGAGCCACCAGGCAATGCCGGGCATGCCGGCCAGGTAGTTGACCCAGATCATGATGACGATCACGCAGCCGCGGAAGGCGTCCAGGCTGGTCAAGCGTTCGGCGGCGGTGGCAGTGGCGACAGTGGCTGGCGGCATGGAAGAATGAAAAAGGTCGAAAAAAAAGCAGCCCCGGCGTGAGCCGGGAACTGCCTTGCGCATGCTGGCGGGAGCGGGAATTACTGTGCCGCTGCTGCCGGTGCCGCCGCTGCCGTGGCAGGACGGTTCAGCCACAGGATCCAGTAGCGGGCCAGGTCGCCCACGCCGTCGCCGCCCTTGACCGTTTCCAGAACCTTGATGGCATCGTCTTTCTTGCCAGCCATGGCGTAGGAATAACCGAGGCGCAACTTGGCGTCTTCTGGACGCTTCAGGCCGCCCTTGGCGATGCCTTTCTCGATCAGGTCGATACCTTTGTCGAACTGGTCCATCGTCACGAAGGCGTAACCGAGGTTGATCAAGCCCGTGCCATCCTTGCTCTTCATGGCCGATGCTTCGCCGCTGGCGATGTTTTTCGCATCGTCCGCGGCAGCCTTGCTGGCCTGGTCACGCAGCTTCTTGTGCTTGGCGGCACTCGCGCCCGTGCCCAGCACGCCTTTGGCAAAGCCCGCGTCGAGGACTTTTTTCGCTTCCGTCGGGAAGGCGTTTTGCAAGGCGATTTCAGCCATGTCGCTGTAATCTTGCGGCGGCATGGTGCCCACGGCCTTGAATTGCAGGCGCAGCACGTCGAGCGCGAAGCGGTCGGAATAGCCGGCCTTGCCTTGCAAGCGGCCCAGCAGGTCGCTCCAGTAGTCGTCCGACGGGTAGTAGCGCACCAGGTTTTCCATGGCGATCAGGTAGGTGGCCGGATCCTTGCTTTTCGAGCCCGTGTTGGCCAGCAATTGCAGTTCTTCGATGGTCGGCGTCTTGCCCGCTTGCTGCTTGGCCGTCACGTCAGCCATCAGTTCCTGTTTCGCGCGCGCGAAATCATTGCTGAAGTAATAGGCGCGGATGATGTAGGGACGCACGGTGGCCACGTCGCCGGTTGCCGTCTGGTAACGGGTGAACCATTTGATGGCGTTCGGGTAATCTTTGGCGTTGTAGTGGTAGTTGGCCAGCGCCTGGATGAAGTCGCCTTCCGATTTCTTGTCCAGCTTGCCCGATTCGATGACCGCTTCCAGCGCCGTCATGGCCATAGGCGCATTGTTGGTGGTCGACGCCAGCGCCACGCGCAGGCGGTTCAGCACGAACGTTTCATACGGCGTCAGGGCCGGAATGGCGGCAGCCTGGTCGATGCGGCTTTGCACGTCGGCGTAGTTTTTGGCATCCATCGATGCCTTCACGGCGGTCGGATCGAGCAGCTTGAATACTTCAGGGCGTACCGAATCGGCCGGGGCGGCGGCAGCGGCGGCGGCTGGCTTGGCATCCTGCGCGTGCGACAGGGATGGCAGGACATTGAGGCCGATGGCGGCCAGGAGCAGGCTAAGGCGTGCAAGACGGAATTGGGACATGGGTTATCCTTCAATCAATAACAAAAATACGCACCGGCACTGGCAGCCGCAACATCGTGTAGTAGCATTGCCAGAGGGGCAAGGAAGCTCGAAAAAAACACATTCTGCCAGTCTGCCTGCACAAGTCAAACAGAAGCGGCATGATACAAAACGGCTATTGTCACATAAACGGCTGAGCGGGTGCGGCAAACGTGCGCGCCAGGGCTTGCCCTTTGGTATCGAACAGCAGGCAGCGCTGCGGCGGCAGATGCAGGCGCATGACGTCGCCCGCGTGGCGCAAGCCTTCCTCGGCCGGCAGCTTGACGGCCAGCATCTCGTTCACGCCCGGCATGCTGGCGTAAACGATGGCCACGTCGCCCAGGTATTCCACATGGCTGACGGCCGCGTCGACGACGTTGCTGCCCGGCGTGCCCCCGTGCTGCAGGCTGACATGCTCGGCGCGTACGCCCAGGGTCAGCTGGTCGCCCGGCGCCACGCCATTGCCCTGCGCCTCGACGTCGATGACGGCGCCGCCGGGCAGGCGCACGGCCACGGAACCGGGGCCGCAGGCGACGGCCTCGCATGCGACGAAGTTCATCTTCGGCGCGCCGAGGAAGCCGGCCACGAACAGGTTGCCGGGATTGTTATACAGTTCGTGCGGACTGCCCACCTGTTCGATGCGTCCGCCGTTGAAGACGACGATGCGCTCGCCCAGGGTCATGGCCTCGACCTGGTCGTGCGTGACGTAGATCATCGTGGTTTTCAGTTCCTGATGCAGGCGCGAAATCTCCACGCGCATCTGCACGCGCAACGATGCATCGAGGTTCGACAGCGGTTCGTCGAAGAGAAAAACCTTGGGCTTGCGCACGATGGCGCGGCCGATGGCAACGCGCTGGCGCTGGCCGCCCGACAGGTCTTTCGGCTTGCGTTTCAACAGCGGCGTGATCTGCAGGATCTCGGCCGCGCGCTCGACGGCGGCGCGCACCTCGGCCTTTTTATGTCCGGCCAGGGAGAGGGCGAAGGCCATGTTCTCGTACACCGTCATGTGCGGATACAGGGCGTAGCTCTGGAAGACCATGGCCAGGCCCCGCTCGGCCGGTGCGATGTCGTTGGCCAGCCGGCCGCCGATATGCAGCTCGCCATCCGTGATGTCTTCCAGCCCCGCGATCATGCGCAGCAGCGTCGATTTGCCGCAGCCGGACGGCCCCACGAAGACGACGAATTCGCCGTCGCGGATATCGAGGTCGATGCCGTGGATGACGGGGTGCTTGTCGTCGTACAGCTTGACGATATTTTTTAATGCGATATGTGCCATGAGTGCTTCTATCCTAGCTTGCGCTGGCCGGTGCAGAGGTGGTGCCGGCGTCAGATGGGTCGGAGGTATCCTTCGGGCCGATGCGCATGAAGCGCGACAGGATCAGTACGGGCACGGCCGACACCAGCACCCACAGGAAAAAGGTCTTGTAGCCGAGCGCTGTCTGGATGTCGCCGCTGATCATCTTGAACAGCACGAAGCCGAGCTGCATCACGCCGGTGGCGAACGCATAGTGGGCCGTCTGGTACTTGCCCACGGAGACCACCTGCATCATGAACAGGATCAGGCCGACGAAGCCGAAGCCGTAGCCGAACATCTCCACGCTGAGCGCGGCCGTGATCAGGGTCAGGTCGGTCGGCATGCTGTGGCTCAGGTAGTAGAACACCAGGTTCGGCAAGTTCATGGCCAGGATCAGGAAGAACATGGCGCGCTTGAGGCCCAGCCACGACGTGAAGTAGCCGCCGCCGATGCTGCCCAGCAAAAAGGCCACGGTGCCGGCCGTGCCGTACACGGCGCCCACTTCCGTCGTCGACAGGCCCAGTCCCCCCAGTTCGCGCGCTTCGCGCAGGAACAGCGGGCCGATGGTCTGCACTTGCGCCTCGCCCGCGCGGAACAGGATGATGAAGGCGATCATGCCCCAGATGCCGGGCTTTTTCAGGAAGTCCACCAGCACGTCCCACAAGGTGCGGCTGATGCCCGCTACGCTCTTGTCGGCCACGGCCGCGTTGCGCACCTGCGGCAGCGCCCACAGGTGGTAGGCGGCCAGCGACAGCATCATGGCGCCGATGATCAGGAAGATCACCGACCAGGCGGGCTTGATGCCGATTTTTTTCTCCAGGTAGCCGGCCAGGATCACCAGGCCGCCCAGCGAGATGAACTTGCCGGCATTGAAGAAGGCGCCCTGCCAGCCCGCATAGGCCGCCTGCTGCTTGGCGGACAGGCTGGCGATATACAGGCCGTCGCAGACGATGTCGTGCGTCGACGAGGCCAGCGCGGCGACGAACAGCACGGCGATGCAAGCGGCGAACCACAGCGGCGTTTGCAGGGCCAGCGCGATCAGGCCCAGGCTCAGGCCGCCAAGGAACTGGAACAGCACCACCATGGTCTTCTTGCTCGACGCCAGTTCCAGGAAGGGGCTCCACAGCGACTTGAAGACCCAGGCAAAGCCGATCAGGCCCGTCCAGCGGGCGATCTGGTCGTTCGGCACGCCCATGCTCTTGAACATCAGGCCGGCCACCAGGGCCACGGCGTAGAACGGCAAGCCCTGGGCGAAGTACAAGGTGGGCACCCAGGTGATCGGGCTGCGTGCTTTTTTACTGATGCTGATGCGCTGGTCGTGCATGGAGGCTTCCTTATCGAGAGACGTTTTCATTTGACTGCGCCGTCCATGCCGCGCATGAAGAAGCGTTGGGTAAACAGGAAGGCGAGCAGGGTCGGCACGATGGTGATCAGGGTGCCGGCCGCGATCACGCGCGTGCTGCTGCCGAAGGTGCCGCGCAAGTACAGTACGCCCACCGACAGGGGGAATTCATCGGGTTTGCTCATGACGATGGACGGCCAGATGTATTCATTCCACGATTCGACGGCCGTCAGGATGCCGACGGTGGCCAGCCATGGCGTGATCAAAGGCAGCATGATGCGGCTGAAGATGACCCACTCGGACGCGCCATCGACACGTGCCGCGTCGATCAGGTCTTGCGGCACTTCCTCGAACGCCTGCTTGAGCAGCAAGATGGCTACGGCCGTCACCACGTTGGGCAGGATTACGCCCGTGTAGGTATCGACCAGGCTCATTTGCGTGATGGTGATGAAGTTGACGAGGAAGTTGACCTCGGACGGCAGCACCAGGGTGGCCAGGATCAGGCCGAACACGAGTTTGCGGCCGCGGAATTTCAGGCGCGCCAGCGGATACGCGGCCAGTGAACACAGCAGCAGTTTCCAGAACACGGTGAACACGGCGATCAGCACGGAGTTCTTGAAGAACGACCAGATCGGGATGGCATTGAACACTTCGATGAAGTTGTCCAAGGACGGCGCCTTCGGCCAGAAGGTGGGCGGGAAGGCGAAGATATTACCTTCCGTGGAAATGGCCGTCACCAGGGTCCACCAGAAAGGGAAGACGCAGACGACGGCGATGGCGCACAGCACGGCGTAGTGGCCAGCGTATTGGCCAATGAGCTGCAGGCGCGTTTTCAGGGGGCGGGAGCGGAGTTTCATGGTCATTCCCGGTTAGCGGTGCTTCGGTTTCAGATAGCGCAGGCACAGCAGGGCGATGGCGATGCAGAACAGCGAGACGACGAAACTGGCCGCCAGCGCGCGCGGCAGTTTCAAGTGTTTGAGGCCCTGGTCATACGCGTAGTACAGCGCCGTGAAGGTGGAATTCATCGGCCCGCCCTGGGTCAGCACGTCGACTTCCTGGTACGCCTTCAGGGCCGCCAGTACGGACAGGATGGAGCACAGCATGATGGTGGGGCGCAGCATCGGCACGGTGATTTTCCAGAAACGCTGCCAGCGGTTGGCACCATCGAGCATGGCCGCTTCCTGCATGTCCGACGGTATCGATTGCAGGGCCGCCAGATACATCACCATGTACCAGCCCAAGCCGCGCCACAGGGTCACGAACATGACGGCAAACAGGGCCAGACTGTCGTTCGACAGCCAGCCCACGGGTGCATTCACCAGTTTCAACGTCATCATCACGTAGTTCAAGGCGCCCTGTTCATGGAACATGAAGCCCCACATGATGCCGACCACGGAAACGGTGGTCACCACGGGCACGTAGAAGGCGGCGCGGAACAAACGGATGCCGGGCAGGCGGTTGTTTACCAGCACCGCCAGCACGATGGCGCCCACCTGCACGAAGGGCACCATCAGCAAAAACATCAGCGAGTTTTTCAGGCCCGAGACGAACATCTCGTTGTTGAAGATGTAGCGGAAGTTGTCGAGGCCGACGAAGCGCGTCTCGCGTATCAGGCTGTAGTCGGTAAACGCCAGCACGGAGCCATAGCCGACGGGCCAGAAGGAAAAGGCGGCCAGCAGCAGCAGGGCGGGAGTCAGGAACAGCCAGGCTTGCACGGTGTGGCGGTGGGCGAGTTTCATGATGTCCTTAGTGGCGCGGCAGGGTGGCCAGCTTGCGGTTCCAGATGGCGACGGCCTGGTCCAGCGCCTGCTTGACGTCCTGCTTGCCCGTGACCCCGGCTTCGACGGCTCTCACGAGCGAGCGGCGCAACTCGTCGTAGTCGTCGATGCCGGCCACGTACAGGGTGCGCGAGTGGCCCATCGACAGGGCGCCGGCAGCCACCGCTTTTTCGGCCGCGCCCGCGTTTGCTGGCGTGGCGAGGAAGAACGGATCGGCCGCCGCTTTCACGGTGGTGGGAAAGACGCTGGCCTGGCGCGCGAAGGCCAGCTGGTTCTCGTCGTTCGTCAGGAAGCGCGCGAACTTGCCGACCGACGGCAGCTGGCGCGCCGGCACGCCTTTCGGGATGGCGAAGTGCACGAGCCAGCCGCCGTCGGCGATGCCGGTGGGGCCCAGCGGCGCGGGCGCCACGTCGGTGATGGCGTAGATGTCTTTCGCGTCGCCGCGGATGCGCTGCATGGCCGTCGGCGGCGCCAGCAGCATGCCCAGGCGCCCGCCCTTGTACGCGTCGATCACGGCCGGGAAATTGTCTTCGGCGAACAGGCTTTCTTTCAATAAGCCGCCGGCCTTGTAGGTGTCGGCCAGTTTCTGCACCAGCGCCACGTGCTGCGGCGAATTGAAGACGGCGCGGTTGTCGGTGATGACGGCCAGGCCCTGCTGCATGAATAGGCCGTCGATCTTGGACAAGGCCGGGGCGATGCCGGCCTTGCCCGTGCGTTGCGCGATCTGGCGCGCGTACGCCAGCTGTTCATCGAGGCTGGCGGGGCCGCGCGTGAGGCCCGCCTGCTTGAAGATGGCGGTATTGAAGGCGATCACCGCGACATTGCTGTACATGGGAAAACCGTAGGTGCGGCTCTTGAAGCGCAAGTCGTCCAGGGCGCTGGGAATGTAGCTGGCGCGCGCTTCCCCGATCAGGCCATCGACGGGTGTGAGCAAGCCGTCGCGCGCAAATTCGTCGGCCCAGGGCACGTTCAGGCTGACCAGCGCGGGCGGCGTGCCGGACACGATGCGCGTGACCAGCTTGGTCTGGATGATGTCCCACGGGAAGTCGATCCATTCGATCTTGACGCCGGGATTCTGCGCCTCATAGCGCGCCACCACCGTATGGAAATACGGCGTGAACTTGGGCTTCATGCTGAAGGTCCAGAATTCGATTTTCTCGGCAGCCCATGCCTGCGGCGCGACCAGGCCCGCGCAGGCAACAACCGCCAACAGTCTCTTGATCGTCATTTTTATCCTGGAGCGTGGCGCTCCAATGTCCATGAGTCCGCGGCGCGGGTACATGCCCTTGCCGTCGCTTATATTCGGGTGCTTCTGACGGCAGCCGCGCCCCGTGCCGGGGGCGAAGCTGCCGGGTAGTGCCTAGTTGGTCTTGGTGACCTTGCTCAGGTGACGCGGCGCATCCGGATCCATGCCGCGCGCGGCCGACAGTTTTGCCGCCATCACGTAGAAGGACTGGATGGCGACGATCGGATCGAGGTCCGGCGTGGCCGCCACGGGCAGGGTCAGGTCGCGCTCGGCCACGTCGGCGGGCGCCGCCAGCAAGACCTTGGCGCCGCGGCCGCGCATCTCTGTGGCCAGCTGCAGCAGGCCGGCCTGGGTCGGGCCGCGCGTGGCGAAAATCAGCAGCGGGTAGCCGTCTTCGATCAGGGCCATCGGGCCGTGCTTGATTTCGGCGCCGCTGAACGCCTCCGCCTGCAGGGCCGAGGTTTCCTTGAATTTCAGGGCCGACTCCAGCGCCACGGGGAAGCTGATGCCGCGTCCGACGACCATGATGTTGCGGGCCGGAGCCAGCACGTCGATCGCCGGCGACCAGTCGACGCGGGTCGCTTCGAGCAGCGCCTCGGGCAGTGCTTCCAGGCCGCCCAGCAGCTCGGGATCGTTCTGCCACTGCGCCACCATGCGGGCACCGGCGACCAGGCTGGTAATAAAACTCTTGGTGGCGGCGACGCTTTGTTCCTTGCCGGCGCGCAGGGGCATGGCCCACTCGGCGGCGTGCGCCAGCGGCGAATCGATGTCGTTGACGAGGGCCACGGTGGTGGCGCCGCCGTCGCGGAAGTAGCGGATCGGCTCGACCACGTCAGGGCTCTGGCCCGATTGCGAGATCGAGATGGCCAAGGTGTCGCGCGTCACCAGCGGCGATTTGTTCAGGGTGACCAGCGACATCGGCAACGAGGCGACGACACGGCCAAGGCGCGCCATGATCAGGTAGGCGACGTAGTTGCAGGCGTGGTCGGAGCTGCCGCGCGCGATGGTCAGCGCGGTCGAGAACGAGGTGCTCCTCAATTTGCGGCCCAGTTCCGCGTAGCGTTCCGTGTCGCTGGCCAGTTGCAGGGCGACGCATTCGGCGGCGGAAATGGCTTCTTTAAGCATCATTGAGGTCACAGATTTCTCCTTCTATATACACAGCTTTGAGTTTGAGATCGCGATCGAGTACCACCAGATCGGCGTAAGTACCGGGGGCCAGCCGGCCGCGTTCTTCCAGGCCCAGGTAATCGGCGGCGTTGGTCGACACGCGCTTGGACGCGTCGGCCAGGTCCAGTCCCAGTCCCACCAGGTTGCGCAGCGCCTGGTCCAGGGTCAGGGTGCTGCCCGCCAAGGTGCCGTCGGGCAGGCGCACGCCGCCCATGCATTTCTGCACGGCGTGGCGGCCCAGCATGTATTCGCCGTCCGGCATGCCGGTGGCGGCGGTCGAATCGGTGACGCAGTACAGGCGCGGAATGGCGCGCAGGGCCACCTTGATGGCGCCCGGATGCACGTGCAGCAGGTCGGGGATCAGTTCCGCGTATTCGGCGTGCGCCAAGGCGGCGCCGACCATGCCCGGCTCGCGGTGGTGCAGGCCGCTCATGGCGTTGAACAGATGCGTGAAGCCCATGGCGCCGTGTTCCAGCGCGGCCACGCCGTCTTCGTACGAACCTAGCGTGTGGCCGATCTGCACGCGCACGCCGGCGTCGGCCAGCGCGCGCACCAGGTCCAGGTGGCCGGCGATTTCCGGCGCCACGGTGATGACGCGCAGCTTGGCCAGCGTTTGCAGGCGTTCGATTTCAGCCAGCGTGGCGGCGCGCGCGAAGTTGGGCTGCGCGCCGAGCTTGCCGGAATTGATGTACGGGCCTTCCAGGTGGGCGCCCAGCACGCGCGCCGTGTTCGGGCGGCGGTGGTTGGCGGCGATGCCGATGGCCGTCAAGGCCATATCGATATCTTCCGGCGGCGCCGTCATGGTGGTGGCCAGCAGGCTGGTGGTGCCGTGGCGCGCGTGGATGGCCGCGATGGTGTAGACGGCTTCGCCGCCTTCCATGATGTCCTTGCCGGCGCCGCCATGCACGTGCAGGTCGATAAAGCCGGGCAGAATATAGTCGTCGCTGTTGCCCGACGGGTGGAGGGAATTGCCCTCGATGCTGTTGACCCGTTCGCCGAAGGCGATGGCGCCGTGGATCCAGCCGCCTGGGGTAAGGATATTGCCTTTGATAGTGCTGCTCATCTGCGCGACTCCGCTACGAATTCATAATAATCACTGCGGCAATACGAGTGGGTCAGTTCCACCGCTGCGCCGTTGTCGAGATAACTGACACGGGTGATGTGCAGCATGGCTTCACCCGTCTTGATATTGGCCAGCTTGGCCTGTTCCGCCGTGGCGTTGACGGCGCGGATATGCTGCAGCGCGCGCATCGGGATGGTGCCGCGCGACTCCAGGTAGCCATACAGCGAATCGGTCACCTGCTGCGGATCCGGCATGTACAGCGCGGGAATGGTGGTCGTCTCGATCGCCATCACCACTTCGTCGGCCGTGCGCAGGCGGCGCAAACGCGCCACCGGCATGTGCGGCGACAGTCCCAGCGACAGCAGTTCCAGCGGCGCGGCCGAGCCGATGTCGCGCTGCAGCCAGCGCGAGCCGGCCGTAAATCCCCGCTGGCGCAATTCTTCCGAAAAGCTCGTCAGGCGCGACAGCGGCTGTTCCAGCTTGGGCGTGATATAGGTGCCCGAGCCGCGCTTGCGCGTCAGCATGCCCCGGTCGCACAGCATGTCGATGGCCTTGCGCGCCGTGACGCGCGAAATTTCCAGGATGTCCGACAGCACGCGCTCGGAAGGCAAGGCCTGGTTGGCGCGCCAGTCGCCGCTGGCAATGCCGTCCGACAGCATGTTCGCCAGCTGCATGTAGAGCGGCGTGTCGCTGGCCGGATTGGGTTTGAAGGTGGACAGTTTGGCCAGCATGGTCATTGCTCCTGCAAGTGCTTGCGTATCAGGCGCAGACCGCCTGCGGCCGAGTCGCCCTGTGCCGGCACGACCAGTTTCAACAGTTCCGCCGGCAGATAGCCCGACAAGGGTGCCGCCAGGCCGCCGCACAGGGCCACGGGCAAGGCGCCGGCCGGGTCGAGCGCCCTGGCGATCAGCGCGATCTGCCGGCCAGCGTCGACCAGGATGGTGTGCGCCACGGCATTGCTGGCCGCGTGTTCGAGCACCAGCCGTGCCAGTTGCGCGAAATTGGTCTGGCTGGCTTCGGCCAGCCACACTTGCATGGCGTCGCGCTGGCCGCCGCAGGCGTCGATGACGGCCGTGGCGAAGGCGCTGCCGGGCACGCGCCCGTCGACCACTTGCTGCGCGTGGTTGATGGCGCGCATGCCGATCCAGGCGCCGCCCGCCTCGTCGCCAGAGGGGAAGCCCCAGCCGCCCACTTCATGGCGGCTGCCGTCCGCGTGCAGCACTTCACCCACGCTGCCGGTGCCGATGGCAACGATGGCGCCCGGCTGGCCCGCATGCGCGCCCAGCAGGGTGGTCAGGGCATCCGATTCCAGCGCCACAAAGGCGTAGCCGGGATTGTGTTCGACGAAGCTGGCGGCCCACTGCTTGTTGTGCACGCCGGCCAGGCCCAGGCCAATGGCCATGCGCTGCAATGACGGCTGTTCCAGGCCGGCCGTGCGGAAGGCCACGGTGACGGCATGCGCCACGGAGGTCCAGGCCCGTTCGATGCCCAGGCCCAGCCCGGAGGGGCCGCTTTGTCCCTGTGCCAGCTCCTGGCCGTCGAGGCGCGCCAGGCGTACGCGGGTACCGCTTCCCCCGCCGTCGACGCCGATTATGTATTCGATCATGGTGTGCAGTCCCGCGTTTGGTTGAGTGCGCCTGTCTCGGTTCTTTTATTTGTCGGGCGGCGAAAAAGCTGAAGGCACTATATTGTCGCCCCGATGGCTTGTCAACAGGTATTTAAGTGGTATTGATAATTGCGTTGCACGGTGTCGCGCCATACCCGAGGGTATGAAGGCAAGCTATTGTTATTAAAGGAGTTTTTGTGGATGTTGAATGGTATTGAAATTGGCCTTGTTTAATGCCAATTTTTTGCAACTGGTCTGTTGATGGGCGTGCGATATTGCTTCTATGCATGCTTGGCAAGGGACGCCATGAAGAGTAAAGTCCGCCTTTTACACCTGAGTTGGAAGAGCATGATGAACGACAAGGCAGCAAAGAGCGAGTACTGGGACGACTGGCAGCAAGAGGCGCTGGCCGCCGGTGTGTCGGCGCCGCTGGCCGCGCTGGGCATGGAAATGATGCGCACGCACCGCAAGAACCGCTGGCCGAAGGATTTCCTGGGCCGCGAAAGCGATGGCCCGGTCATGATCGAAATGTGCCTGGAAGATGAAGCGGAAACGGAATTGTTCTTTATCGAGAACCTGTATCCCTACGATGCGGCGCTGATCGAAAAGACGCGCCGCCGTCTGTGCCTGCACTGATCGTGCGCTGACGTGTGACTGGAGCGGCCGCCTTGCGCGGCCGTTTTCACGTCAGGTGCTGAATTTTTCGCTGCTGGCGCGCACGCGCATGCGCAGGCTCAGCAGCATGATGGTGACCAGCAGCAGCGAATGCGGGCCCGGTTCATGCGAGCCAGGGACGCGCCGGCTGGCGTCCGGCGAATGGAAATGGGCCAGCCGCGTGGCCAGGGTGGCGGGCGCCGTCTGGTAGGCGGCCATCTGAAGCGGCGGCGTGCCTGCCGCATGCGTGTTGCCAGCGGCCCAGAGCGACAGGGCCGCGCCCAGCAAGATCATTGTTCTCATCATATTGCCTGTTTCCGCCGAGGGCTGTTCTAAGTTGATTACACATGGTCGTGCCGTATGCCGGCCATGTCCTGTCCCCAGTTTGTATGCTTGTTTCCGTGCTGGTCACGCCGCACCGGAATGATATCTATTTATAAATTGCGTGTATTAAAACACAATAAAATAAAAATGCAAACGTCTTTTTGCAAATAAGCGCATGCGCTGCCCGTGCTTGCCGGGCGCCGTCTGTCAATTGCACGGGGGAAATGACGTGGCATTTTCATGGGGGAGTGTCATAATGACCCAGGC
>RCUP01000188.1_pt1 | contig 58291 bp, 47 predicted proteins | sample 2166341 | NCBI WGS metagenome assembly RCUP01 (sample SAMN09932325, study PRJNA488358) | compost metagenome | isolation source: compost soil in succinonitrile-enriched | place: Germany: Experimental Botanical Garden | reverse complement strand
TCAGGATGCGATACAGGATATAGCTGCCCGCATCCTCCTCGGCGTCCGAGGCGGCGACGGCGTTCAGGCCGACGGCGGTCAGGTCGCGCACGATCTCGGCGGCGGGGGCGGTGGCGCGAACCACGCCGGGGCCTGTGTGGTCCAGACGCTCTGTTCCGATCAGGCGCTTGTTCTCGGCGCGGGTCTGCAAGCGGAAGGCGCCGGGATGGACGGTGCGGCCCACCAGAAGGACGGCGCCGCATTCGCCGTCGGCGATCATCGCGCTCAGTCGGGCGGCCAGGGCTTCGGCGGAGGCGTCGCCGGACACAGGCAGAGTGCGGGCGCCGACGGGGTTCCACGGATCGCCCGACAGGTCCTCGACAGGGTCCCAGGCAGTAAAGCTCAGGTCCCAGGCGCAGATGGCGATGGCGGGGCGTCGGTCGGGACGAGGCCCGGTATCGATATCCAGCAAGGAGTCCACCCGTGTGACACTAACGCGACAGCGACCGGGACGGTGCAGTCAAACCCGGCGGGAGGTCAAGCCCGCCGGGGTGAAATAAGGCGGCTTTGCGGCCCGTCAGGACAGGTCGCCGATGGCGGCGTCCAGCAGCATGAAGGCGCGGCCCTCGTCCGTGGCCAGTCTGCCCTGCACATTGTGAACATCGCCATGGCGCGCGTGATCCGTCATCTCTTGCGCGAAGGTGCGGACATAGGCGTCGGCGTCGGCGCGCAGTTCGGCGTCGGCCAGGATGCGGCGCGAGACGCTGCGGACAGCCGCGGGGGCGACACGGCGCACGATCTGGCGGGCGCGGTCAGGCTCCTGCAAAGACAGGGCGCGGGCGGCTTCCTCGATGCGGGCGCGCGGCAGCAGGGCGTTGGGATCGACGCCCATGCGGCGGATGGCGGCGGTCACGCGGTCGGCCAGGGCGGCGGCGTCGACCGGCGCAGCGAAAGGCGCATCCAGTTCCAGCGGCGCTTCATGGGCGTCCTGGTCGTGGTCGTTGGCCAGATCGCTCCAGTCCAGGGCCTCGTCCTTGGCAGGCGCCGGAGTAGGCGCCGGGGCAGCGGGGGGAGGGGCGTCGTCGCCGGTCGGCTCCAGCCGCAATCGACCACGCAGACCAAAGCCGCGTTCTTCGGTTGGCTTGGAAGCGCGCTCGGCGGCGGGCTTCGGCTCCAGCTTGGGCTCGATGGGGCGCGCCTTGTAGCGAGGCGTTTCAGGGGCGGGGGTGGTGGACAGCAGGGGCTCGCGGCGGCGCCCGCCGGCGGTGTCCCCCGAAACCACGCCCATGACGCGCACGGCCTCGGTCAGCATCTCATAGTTGCGGCGAACCCGCTCCTGGAAGCCGGATTCCAGGGCTTCAGTCTCGTCCGCAGCCTTTCTGGACGCGGCCGACAGGGCGGCCAGACCGTCCTCGACCGAGGCGCGCACGGCCTCCACGCGGGCGGCGGCTTCTTCGGGCAGGCGGCTGGCGCGGTCGTCCATCTCGGCGACGGCGGTCTCGACCTGGGCCAGGGCGGCGGTCATCCGGTGCAGGGTGCCTTCCAGACGCTCGATGACCTTCTCGCCGGTCAGATCGACCATGTCGGCGGTCTGGTTGACGATCTTGCGGGCGCCGTCGATGCGGGCTTCGGCGGCTTCGTCCGCCTTCTGGGCGGCGTCGAACAGGGATTCGCCCAAGCGGTCGGCGCGGATCTGGGCCTGTTCGATGGCGGCGGCGGCGGCGGCGCGCTGATCCTCGGCGGTGGCTTGCAGGGCCGACAGGGCGCGGCGGGTTTCCTCGACCAGCAGGTCGCGGGCCTCGGCGGCCAGGGCCTCGAAGCGGTCCAGCGCCAGCTTGGTGGCGTGGTCGAAGCCGTCGGCCTCGCGCTGAGACAGGTCCACAAGCGCGCGGAACTGATCGGCGGCGGCCTCGATCTGGGCCTTGATGGCGGTGCTGACGTCGCCGCTGGTCTGGTTCAGCTCGCTGGCGGCGCTGCGGGTCAGGGACAGCTGCTCGGTGAACTGGGCGCGCTGGCTCTCGATCTGGGCCGAGAAGTCTTCCTGATCGGTGCGCAGGGCGTAGGCGGCGGTGACGAGCGAGGCGCGCTGCTGGCTCAGGCCTTCCTCGACCGACTGGATCTGTTCGGCGACGCCGGTTCCGGCGGTTTCCAGACGCAGGGTCTGGCGGGCCAGGTCGTCGGCGGCGGCGCGAGCGGCGTCCTGGGCTTCGTTGGCGGCGGCGGCCAGGTCGGCGGCGCGGGCGGCCAGGGCGGCCTCGGCTTCGCGCAACTGGGTCTGGGCCAGGTCCGAGGCGTCCACCACCATGCGCGACTGACGCTCGACGGCGTCGACGACCCCGGCGGCCTGGCTGTCCAGCTGCACGCCCAGGGCGCCCATCTGCTCACGCTCGCGGCCCAACTGGTCGGCCAGACGGCGGGCCATGCGACCCGCGCCGTCGGCGGCTTCGTTCAGGCGGACGGTTTCCTGAACCAGGGCTTCGCGCAGCAGGCTCATGTCGTTGCGCGCGCGCTCGGCGGCCAAGGCCGCCTGATCGATGTCGCCGCGCAGAGAGGTCAGCACCTGACCCGTCTGATGGGCGGCCAGGGCGGTCGGGCCGACAAGGGCCTCGGCCATGTCGCGGGCGCGTCGGGTCTCGAGGGCCAGGTTGGCGCCCTGGCGGACGGCGTGGGCCAGCATGATGGCCAGACCGGCGGGAGCCAGGGCGATCAGGGCGTAAACGGCCAGCCGCAGAGGCTCCAGCGCCACCGCGCCCGAACCGAACTCATAGGCGAACCAGGAGGCGACGCCGCCGATCCACAGGGCCGAGGCCACGCCGGCGATCAGATAGGCGTTGCCGCCGGGACGTGCGACGGCGGCGCGACGGCTGGCCGTCGGGGTGGAGATTGGGGCGGGCGGCGGCGTCTCATCGACGACGGCGGGCGGCGCATCGGCCGAAATCGCGAACGGGGGCAGGTCGGATGCAGGCTGGGCGTGCAGGGCGGCGGCGCGCTCCTCGGCCATGCGCTGTTCTTCCAGCAGGCGGCGACGGCGACGTTCGGACATCGGCTTCTCAGGCTGAGGCGCGCGTTCAAGCTCAAGCGCGTCGTCGAGCACGGGCTCCAGCTCGTCATCAGGCGCGACGACGTGGGCGGAGTCGTCGTGACCCTCTCCCGGTTCCGGGTCGGAAAGGTTGAGCGGCGGCCGATGGCTGGACTTCATGGGGCGTCGATCTCGATCACTATTCGCCGGAAACGCGGCGAGGGCGCGCGGAGGGATTGGACCCTAGCGGCTCGATCCGGCTGCGCAAAGGCTCGGACGCAGGGATTCAGTGGGAAGATCGGGGATGATCGCCGCTGAAAAGACCGGATCAGCAGTCGCCGGGCGCGGCGACGGCGATGGTGGCGGTGGGCTTGTCCTTGCAGTCCTGCACGCGCTGGATCTCACGATCGGCGTGGCGCGGGGCGTGCAGGTCGACGCCGAACTGCGACAACGCCGCCGCAGCGAGCATCGCAATCAGGCCAGCCAGCATTTCCAGCAGCATTTGCATAGTCGGCCTTATGGCAGACGCAGGGCCGATTTACAATGAGGCGGCAATATGAAGCGGAGCTGTAGAGCCTCGACTTGGAACGAAAACCATCGGAGCGTCACTGTAGCCTCGAATGCGTGGCGGATCGTCACGAGAATCAGACAGCTAAGGCCGTATGCACGACCAGGGCGACACCTATGAAGGCAGCCTGCTCGACCCCGGGCGCGACTGCTGGCGCGTGGCGACGGCGCACCGTTTCACGCCGTTGATGGAGAACAACGCCTATTTCGACGCCCTGGCCTCGGCGCTGAAAAAGGCGAAAACCTCGATCGTCGTCCTGGGCTGGCAGTTCGACCCCAGGACGCGACTGGACCCGGAATCCCCTCTGACCGACCGTCGCGGCGAGATCGGTCATCAGCTGCGGATGCTGGTGCGCGAAAAGCCCGATCTGGACGTGCGGCTGCTGATCTGGAAGTCGCCGCTGCTGATCGCCGCCTCGCAGGGCTTCTATCCGCACAAGGCGCAGCGCTGGTTCAGGAAGCGGACGGTGGAGTTCCGCCTCGATCAGCCCGGCATCCTGGGCGCCTGTCACCATCAGAAGGTGGTCGTCATCGACGACAAGGTGGCCTTCTGCGGGGGCGGGGACATCGCCACGGATCGCTGGGACACGGCCGAACATCTGGACGACGACCCGCGCCGCTGCCAGCCCTCGGGCCTGTTCAGCGCACCGCGGCACGAGGTCATGTGCGTGATGGACGGCCCGGCGGCCAAGGCGCTGGGCGATCTGGCGCGCGAGCGCTGGTATCGCGCCACATGGGAACGCACCGTGCCGGAAGAGGTGGCGGGCGATCCATGGCCCGACGGGGTCGAGCCGGCCCTGACCGACGTGCCCGTCGGCATCGCCCGCACAGAACCGCGCGTCCGGGGGCGGCCCGAGGTGCGCGAGAACGAGGCCCTGCATCTGGAATCCATTCGCCGAGCCAAGCGGCTGATCTATCTGGAGAACCAGTATTTCACCTCGCCGATCATCGCCGCCGCCCTGGCCCAACGGCTGGCCGAGCCGGACGGACCGGAGATCGTGCTTGTCTCGACCGGACGTAGTCCGAGCTGGTTCGACGGACTGACGATGGACACGGCCCGCGCCGAGGTCCTGTACCGACTGGAGCAGGCCGACGCCTACAACCGCTTCAGCGCCTTCAGTCCCAGGACGGCGGAGGGAGGGCGCATCATCGTCCACGCCAAGGTGTCGATCATCGACGACCAGTTGCTGCGGATCGGCTCGACCAATCTGAACAACCGCTCCCAGGGGCTGGACACCGAATGCGACGTCGCTGTCGAACCGACGACGGACGAGGGGCGCGAGGTGGTGCGGCGTTTCCGTCAGCGCTCCCTGGGGCATTTTATCGGGGTGTCGGGCGACACCTTCGCTCAGGCCGAGGCCATCATGGGCTCGGTGGGGCAGGCCATCATGACCTTCGGCTCGGAACGCATGAGCCTGCTGGGATCGACCCCGCCCTCGCAGGTCGAGCGCATGTTCGCCGAATGGCAGCTGGGCGATCCCATGTCGTCGATGGACGCCTGGCGGCCATGGAAACGGCTGAACCGGACGCACCGCACCCGGCCTCGTTCTGAGGGCGGTCAGGCGCCGGGCTGATCCCGGAACTCGAAGTCGATGGCCAGGGGCAGGTGATCCGACGCAGACCGCGCCAGGGGATGCAGCGGCGTCATGGCCCCCGTCACCCTGATCTCCGGGCTGACGAAGCAGTGGTCGATGCGGATGGCGGGGAAGCTGGAGGGGAAGGTCTTCACCGAGGGCTTCAGCCCCAGTTCGCGCTGGGCGTCGGCCAGTCGTCGCGTCAGGGCCTGATAGGGACGAGTGATCGAGGTGGCGTTGAAGTCGCCTGTCAGCAGCGTCGGTCCGGTGCAGCGGGGATCGCCCAGCCAGTCCGGCCCGACCAGGGCCGCCGCCTGCATCCTCTGCTCGCGCGGGACCAGGCCGAAGTGGGTGTTGAAGACGTTCAGGATGGTGCCGTTGAAGTCGATGGCCGACCACAGGGCCCCGCGCGGTTCCAGCCCGCGCAGGTTGGGCAGGGTCGGCAGGGCGGCGGCCCGCATCAGGCGTTCCGGGTGCGGGGTCAGGATGGCGTCGCCGTACAGCTCCGCCTCGACCTGCATGGCCGGATGAAAGCGGAAGCTCATCGATAGAAGTTCGGCGATGGCGCTGGCCTGATCGACGCCGTCGGTGCGGGCGCGGCCGACGTCCAGTTCCTGCAGACAGACGATGTCCGGCTCCAGTTCGGCGATCACGGCGGCGACGCGCGCCACGTCCAGCTTGCGGTCGACGCCGACGCAGCGGTGCACATTATAGGTGACGAGTCTGGGCATGGGTCCTTGTCGGCGCGGTCGATCCCGCAGCCTGTCTATCCGCTCTAGATGACAACCAGACGGTCGGGGACCTCGTTGATATCAGCGGATCGCGGCGGAAACTGTTCCGCCAGCACATTTCCGCACAGGGCGATGGCCTCTTGCATCCCCTCGACCGGCTGATTGCGGCGCAGACCCTCGGTGAGGGCGGCGACGGCGTCGGCCCAGACCTCGGGACTGACGCAGGCGTGGATGCCCTCGTCGGCGATGACCTCGACCTGATGATCGGCCAGGGCGGCGAAGATCAGGACCCCGGTGCGGGCTTCGGTGACGTGCAGGCCGTGGGCCAGGAACTGCTGCATGGCGGCGCGGCGCACGCGCGTGCGGCGCAATGGGGCGGGGGTGAGCAGTCGCTTCACCGCCGGGATCAGGGTCAGCAGGAAGACGCCGAGGAAGACCGCCGCCTGCACCAGGGCGTAGGCGGCCAGGGCCTGTCCGATCTCGACCTCGCGCGCGGCGGCGTGGGCCGCCTGCCATTCGGCGGCCCAAAGACCAGGCAGACCGGGCAGCCAGTGGGCGCCGAAGCCGAGCGGGATCAGGGCCAGGGGCAGCAGAAGAGCCGCCGCCGCCGCCCAGGCCAGGCTGACATCGCGATAGGAGGACACCTGTCGCGCCACGACGCAGAAGATCTCGCCGGAGGTGTTTTCCTCGGCGCGGGCGATGGCCTCTGAGACGCGGGCGTGATCCTGTTGTGTGAACTGCATCACCATCCCCCCGAAGCGCCGCCGCCGCCGAAGCCGCCGCCGCCCCCGCCAAATCCGCCGCCTCCGCCGAAGCCGCCACCGCCGCCCCAGCCGCCGCGTCCGCCGCCGCGACCCTGGTTCTTCAGCGCCTCGCTGGCGGCCCAGATCAGGATGGGGGTCAGGCCGTCGCCGCCCTTGCCGCCGCGTCGACGTTTGCCGCCCGCCGCCGCCCCGACCAGGCTGACGAACAGGAAGAAGAAGATCAGGAAGATGATCAGGGCCGGCAGGATCGGCGCCTCGCGCTCGCTCGCCGCGCTCTTGGCCTCGGCCGCCCGAGCCTGGGCTTCGGCCGGATCGGCGGTCAGCTGGGCGATGACGGCGTCGGTCCCGGCGATGATGCCGGCCGCGTAGTCGCCGGTGCGGAAGGCGGGCAGGATGTCGTCTCTTATGATCATCGAGGAATAGGCGTCGGTCAGGACACCCTCCAGCCCGTAGCCGACCTCGATGCGCACCTTGCGTTCGTTCGGCGCGACGATCAGCAGGGCGCCGCCGTCGTTTTCCTTCTGGCCAATGCCCCAGTGACGACCCAGCTGATAGCCGAAGTCCTCGATCTCCTGATCCTGCAGCGAGGGCAGAGTGACCACAACCAGTTGATCGCCGGTCTGCTGTTCCAGCATGGCCAGCTTGCCGGTCAGGGCCTGTTCCTGTTCCGGGGTCAGCAATTGGGCGTCATCGACGACCCGGCCCGTCAGCGTCGGAAACGTGATCTCGGCGGAGAGGGCGGGCAGGGCCGCCAGCCACAGGGCGAGACCGAGCAGCAGCGCCGGGATCAGACCCGGCGCGCGCCTGTCCCTCAGGGCGAGGGCGGAAGGGGTCATGTCGGGCTGACTACGCCGCCGGCGCCGGGGCAGCGGCAGGCGGCGTGGAACCGGGCGCCGCGCCTGGCGTGGTCGCCGGCGCGCCGCCACCCGGTTGGGCGCCGGGAACGCCGAGGTTGAAGTTCACGCTTGGGGCGCTCTGGGCCTCGGCGGTGGCGGTGAACAGCTGCATGGGCTTGGAGCCGCCGTGCAGGGTCTTGGCCCAGATCACGGTGGGGAAGGTGCGCAAGGTCGTGTTGTAGTCGCGCACGGCCTCATTGTAATCGCGGCGCGCCACGGCGATGCGATTCTCGGTGCCTTCCAGCTGGGATTGCAGGGTCAGGAAGTTCTGGTTGGCCTGAAGCTGGGGATAGGCCTCGACCGTCACCAGCAGCCGCGACAGGGCGGACGACAGCTCGCCTTGGGCCTGCTGGTATTGCTGGAAGGCGGCGGGGTCGCTGAGGCTGGAGGCGTCGACGTTGATGCTGGTGGCCTTGGCGCGGGCCTCGATCACCTGGGTCAGGGTGGTGCGTTCCTGAATGGCTGCGCCCTGAACGGTGGCGACCAGGTTCGGCACCAGGTCCGAACGGCGCTGATACTGGCTCTGGACATCGGCCCAGGCGGCTTCGGCCCGTTCCTGCTTGGTCGGAATGGTGTTGTAGCCGCAACCCGCCACGGCGGGGGTCAGGACGACGACGGCGGCGACGGCCGCGAGACGGGGCGAGAATCCAGCCATGAGTTCCTCCGGCGGTCGGCAGGACCGTTGATCCGCTAAAGACTATCGGAGCGGAAAGGCTCCGCTTCAAGACTGGAATTTTGACAATCATCTCCCTTCCCCCTCGAGGGGGAAGGGCAGGGGATGGGGGTGAGGGCGCGACGCTTCCGCTCTGGCTCGACAGGCTTGACGGCGTCTCCGGCGGCCAGATGAAGAGGTCGCCTGCCTACACCCCCACCCAACCCTCCCCCCTCGAGGGGGAGGGCTTTGGAAGCTCTCAGCCGCCCAGATCATCCGGCGTGACTCCGACCGAGCGGCAGGCGGCGGTGTAGGTGTTGGCCAGCAGGCAGGCGATGGTCATGGGGCCGACGCCGCCGGGGACGGGGGTGATGCGTCCGGCGACCTCGACGGCCTCATGGAAGTCCACGTCGCCGACGACGCGGGTCTTGCCCTCGGCGGCCTTGACCGGGTCCTTGGAGGGCACGCGGTTGATGCCCACGTCGATGACGGTGGCGCCCGGCTTGATCCAGTCGCCCTTGATCATCTCGGGGCGACCGACGGCGGCCACCAGAATGTCGGCGGTGCGGCACAGGGCGGGCAGGTCGCGGGTGCGCGAGTGCGCGATGGTGACGGTGCAGCTTTCGCCGAGCAGCAGTTGCGCCATCGGCTTGCCGACGATGTTGGAGCGGCCGACGATGACGGCGTTCAGGCCCGACAGGTCGCCCAGCTGATCCTTGAGCATCATCAGGCTGCCCAGGGGGGTGCAGGGGATCATGCCCGGCAGACCGACCGCCAGACGCCCGACGTTGACGACGTGGAAGCCGTCCACGTCCTTGTCCGGGTCGATGGCGCCGAGGACGGCGGCCGAATCGATATGCTTGGGCAGGGGCAGTTGCACCAGGATACCGTGGATGCCGGCGTCGGCGTTCAGCGCCGCGATCAGGGCCAGCAACTCCTCCTGGGTCGTCGTGTCGGGCAAGCGGTGGGTGTCGGAGCGCATCCCCGCCTTCTGCGTCGTCTCGCCCTTGTTGCGGACGTAGATCTGGCTGGCGGGGTCCTCGCCGACGATGACCACGGCCAGGCCCGGCTTGACCCCGTGGGCCGCTTCCAGCCGCGCGGCGGCGGCGGCGACGCGCTCGACCAGGGTCTGCGAGAAGGCCTTGCCGTCGATGAGAGAGGCGCGTGCGGGTTCGTCAGCCATAATCGGCTCCATTCGTCGGGAACTGGAAAGCGTGGCCGCGATTTACAGCCGCTGCGGTTCGGCGTCTATGATAGCGCCAGCAAAGAGGTTTTCATGCGTCATTCTCAGTTCGGGGCCCTGTTCACGGCGGCCAGCGTTATCGCCCTGCTGTCGTCCGGCTCCGCCTTCGCCCAGACAGCCGTCGACACGCGCATCGGCGCTGAAGTCCGCGGGCGGCTGGAAGAGGGGGATGCGCGCACCCGTGGCGGCGACGCCTACCGCTACGACGACTATCGCGTTCAACTGCGGGCCGGTCAGCGGTTGCAGGCCGAACTGCGCAGCAGCGACTTTGATTCCTTCCTGGCGATCTACGCTGAGGGCCGCACCTCGGGCGAGCCGCTGGCGACCGACGACGACGGCGCCGGCAGCGGCATGAACGCCCGACTGCGTTTCACGCCCGAGACCGACGGGGTCTATGTCGTCCGCGCCAGGGCCTATTCCGGTCTGGCGAGCGGCGCCTACACCCTGGCCCTCAGCGAGCGGGTGACGCCGCGTCAGCCGCGTCCGGGCCGGATTGCGGTCGGCGGGGACGTCTCGGGCCGCCTGAGCAGCGGCGACGCCGAGGACGAGGACGGCAATATCTTTGACGCCTACGCCTTCCGGGCCAATGCGGGGGATCGCGTGGCGGTCCTGCTGGAATCCGACGACTTCGACCCCCTGGTCCGCGTGGGTCGCATGGTCGGAGGCTCGTTCGTCCAGTCGGCCCAGAACGATGACGGCGCGGGCAAGGGACTGAACTCCTATCTGGTCTTCACGGCCCCTCAGGCCGGGGAATATGTGATCCAGGCCGCCTCCGTCGGCAGCGGCGCCGAGGGCGATTATCGCCTGTCGCTGGAACAGGGCCCGCCGGCCCCCGAAGCCCGCAGCATCGCCATCGGCGATGAGGTCAGCGGCCGTCTGGACGACGACAGCGCCCAGAGCGACGCGGGCGCGCCCGCCGACCTCTATCGCTTCACCGGACGCGCCGGGCAGCGTGTGGCCATCAGTCTGAAGGCCGACGACTTCGACAGCTACCTCGAACTGTTCGACGCCAACCACAACAGCCTGGCCACCGATGACGACAGCGGCGGCGAGCTGAACGCGCGCCTGACCTTCGTCCTGCCTGACGACGGCGACTATCTGATCGAGGCGCGCGGCTTCTCGGACGCCAACGGCCGGTATGACCTGAAGCTGGAAGAGGTGGCGCCGCCGCCGCCGCCGACCGCGCTCAGCTTTGGACAGACGGTTCAGGGCGACCTGAAGGAGGGCGGTCCCACCGACGACGCGGGGCGGCTGTTCGACGGCTATGCCTTCAGCGGGACCGAGGGCCAGCGGGTTCAGGCCATCATGCGTTCCGGCGATTTCGACGCCCTGTTGCAGGTCGCCAAGGCGGGCGAGGAATTCGAGGAACTGGCCAGCGACGACGACGGCCTGCGTCAGGGCACCGACGCGCGTCTGACCTTCACCCTGCCGGAGGACGGCGACTACATCCTTCGCGCCCTGCCTTATTCGAGCAGCGGCAAGGGGCTGTATTCCCTTGAGTTCGCGGATCGTGGACCGGAGCCGGGTCCGGGCAGCCTGCTGATCGGCTCGACCGCGCGCGGCGCTCTGACGGACAACGACGCCCTGACTGACGAAGGGGTGTCGTTCGATGCCTACACCTTCAAGGCCAAGGCTGACGAGAAGCTGCGCTTCACCCTGATCTCTCCGGCCTTCGACGCCGTGGTCGAGGTGGGCGAGGACAAGGAAGGCGACTTCCGCAGCCTGGCCGAGGACGACGACAGCCTGTCGGACACTCACGCCCGTCTGGACTGGACCGCGCCGCGCGACGGGACCTATGTCGTGCGCGCCCGCAGCTTCGCGCCGGGTTCGACCGGCGACTATGTCCTGACGGTCGAGCGTCAGCCTTGACGGTTCGCAGGTGAGCGACGACCTGATCCTGGGCCGCAAGGACCAGCACCTCGACGTGGTGCTGTCCGGCGGCGGGCGGCACGCCCTGGCGTCGGGTTTCGACGACTGGCGCTTCGTCCATGAGGCCCTGCCGGATCTGGATCACGCCAAGATCGACCTGGGCGCCGACTTCCTCGGTCGGCGCTTGCAAGCGCCTCTGCTGATCAGCGCCATGACCGGCGGACCGGCCCGCGCCGAGGCCATCAACGCCCGTCTGGCCGAGGCGGCCCAGCATCTGGGCATCGCCCTGGCCGTCGGGTCGCAGCGCGCGGCCATCGGGGGCGGGGCGGCGGGGGGGCTGGATCGTTCCTTGCGCGACCGGGCGCCCGACACGCCGATCCTGGCCAATATCGGCGCGGCGCAGCTGACGCGCGGCTTCGGCGTCGAGCAGGCCAGGCGGGCGCTGGACATGATCGGGGGGGACGCCCTGGTGGTGCATCTGAATCCCTTGCAGGAGGCCTGTCAGCCCGAGGGCGACCGCGACTGGTGGGGCGTGGGCGCCGCCCTTCAGGCCCTGATCCGCGATCTGGATGCGCCGGTCATCGTCAAGGAGACGGGGGCGGGGATTTCCGCCGTCACCGCCCAGCGTCTGATCGCCATGGGCGCGGCGGGTGTGGACGTGGCCGGGGCCGGGGGCGCCAACTGGGGGCTGATCGAGGGCGAACGCGCGACCGATCCGGCGGACAAGGCCCACGCCGCCGCCTTCGCCGCCTGGGGCATCCCCAGCGCCCGCGCCATCGCCGAGGCCCGCAACGCCTTGCCGGAAGCCCTGATCATCGGCTCCGGCGGGGTACGCGACGGCGTCGATGTGGCCAAGGCCGTGCGCCTGGGCGCCGACGTGGTCGGCATGGCCTCAGGCGTCATTCAGGCGGCGACGGTCTCGACCGAGGCGGTGGTCGCCCACTTCCAGACGGTGATCCGGCAACTGCGAACCGTCTGCTTCTGCACCAACGCCGCCAACGTGGCGGCGCTGAAACGCGTACCCTTGCTAAGTGTAAAATAAATCAACTGTTTAGGCGCTCGGGTTAGGGCGCTGGTCAGAAATCACGGAGACTTCTCATGCGCACCCTTCTGATGACGACCGTTCTGGCGTCGGCCCTTGCTGTCGCCGGCGCCGCCTCGGCCCAGAGCAGCATTCGCCCTGGCCAGACCATTCAGGGCAATTTCAGCGCCAAGGACGCCCGCATGGGCGACGGCTCGCACTACCGTTGCTATGTCGTCCAGACCAACCCGGACGAGGCCTATACGGTCACGCTCAGCTCGTCGGACTTCGACACCTATCTGTCGGCGGGTGCTGGCGCGGACTGCGATGACACCTCGGTCTCCAACGACGACGGTCCCGATATGGGCACCAACTCGCAGCTGCGCTTCGTCTCGGGCGGCGGCCTGTGGATCATCAAGGCCAATACCCTGAGCGAGGGCGAGACCGGTCGCTATGAGCTGCGCGTCTCGGCGGGAGAGCGTATCCGTCCGACCACCCAGGTCCTGCCGATCGCCGTCGGCGAAAGCCGTTCGGGCCGTCTGGAGTTCAGCGACCGTCGCGCCGACGACGGCTCCTTCTACGACTGCTACGCCCTGACCATCTCGCGCGCGGGCAGCGTCGCCGTGCGTTTGGATTCGGGTGATTTCGACGCCTACCTGGGCCTCTATGAAGGGCCGCAATGCGACGGCGACTCCATGGCGTCGGACGACGACAGCGGCGGCGGCACCAGCGCCCAGATCGTCCAGACCCTGCGGCCGGGGACCTATTCGATCCGCGCCAATACGCTCGGCGCGGCGGAAGAGGGCGACTACACCCTCAGCGTCACCTCGCGCCGTTGATGTCGGCGACGGCCCCGGTCGGGTCGATCGGGGCCGTTTTTGTATCCGCTTCGGGCAGGGGGCGGTCGAAGCCGAAGCTGTAGTCGCCGGGTTCCAGCCGCACGACCCGCGTCGCGGACGACTCTATCGGCTCTACGACAAGGGGCGTTGAGGGCAGGGGCGGCGGTTCGATCCAGGCGCTTTCCAGCGCCATCCCATCGACGGCCAGCGGCTCCATCGGCAGCAAGCGTTCGGGGTGGTGCTCATAGCCGTTGCTGAGCTCGCCGACCGCAAGGATGGGCTGAGGCGGCAACGCCGGCTCGACCGGGGCCACCACCTCGACACTGATCCCAGCCCCTGGAGCCGCAGGGTCATGGGCCATCGCGGTTGAGCGCCACAGTGTCCAGCCGCCGCCGAGCAGGGCGGCCAAACATACCCCTGCGATCACCGTCGTCATCGCCTTCATCGTTCTTCACCCATACGAACTGTTCGGGTGTGAAGCGCGCGACGACCGAGGGAGTTCACGACTTCGTCGCCGGCGAAGCGCAGGACGCGAGAGCGACAGACCGATCAGGCGGAAGGCAGCAGGTCGCCGGCGAAGGCGCGATAGCGACCGGCCCGCACCCCGTCCGTAGCCCGCGCGATGTCCGGCGCGAAGTAGCGGTCGGCGGAATAGGGCTCGGCCGCCTCGCGCACGATGGCGTAGGTCTGTTCCAGTTCCGGCGACGAGGTCAGCGGACGACGGAAGTCGATGCCTTGCGCTGCAGCCAGCAGTTCGATGCCGACCACGGTCGCGGTGTTGGCGGCCATGTCCAGCAGGCGGCGTGCGCCGTGGGTGGCCATCGACACATGGTCTTCCTGATTGGCGCTGGTCGGCACGGTGTCGATGACGCAGGGGTGGGCGACCATGCGGTTCTCGGCCACCAGAGCCGCCGCCGTCACCTGGGCGATCATGAAGCCCGAGTTCACGCCGCTGTCCTTGACCAGGAAGGCGGGCAGGTCGGTCATCTTGGGGTCGACCAGGATGGAGGTGCGGCGCTCACTGATATTGCCGATCTCGCACAGGACCATGGCGATCTGATCTGCTGCATAAGCAACGGGTTCTGCGTGGAAGTTACCGCCCGAGATGACGTCCCCATCCTCGATGAAGACCAGCGGATTGTCGGTCACGGCGTTGGCTTCGCGCTCCAGCATGGCGGCGGCGTTGCGCAGGACGTCCAGGGTCGCGCCCATGACCTGCGGCTGGCAGCGCAGCGAGTAGGGGTCCTGCACCTTGGCGCAGTCGTGGCGGTGGCTGTCGCGAATGGCGCTGCCGGTCAGCAACTCGCGCAGACGGCGCGCCACGTCGATCTGACCCGGCTGGCCGCGCAGGGCGTGGATGCGGTGGTCGAACGGCGCGTCCGAACCCAGAAGCGCATCGACCGACAGGGCGCCGGCGGCCACGGCGCCTGCAAAGACGTCCTCGGCCGCGAACAGACCTGCCAGGGCGAGGGCCGTCGAGCACTGGGTGCCGTTCAGCAGGGCCAGGCCTTCCTTGGGGCCCAGGACGACGGGCTTCAGCCCGGCCTTGGCCAGAGCCGTGACGGCGTCCAGCGTCTGACCCTGATAACGGGCCTCGCCGACGCCGATCAGGACACAGGACATATGGGCCAGCGGGGCTAGGTCGCCCGAGGCGCCGACCGAGCCCTTGGCCGGGATCAGCGGCAGGACCCCGGCGTTGACCATGGCGATCAGGGTCTCCAACGTATGACGCCGAACGCCCGAGGCGCCCTTGGACAGGCTGGCGATCTTCAGCACCATCAGCAGGCGGGTGACGTTCTCGCTCAGCGGTTCGCCCACGCCGCAGGCATGGCTGAGCACCAGGTTCTTCTGAAGGGTTTCAAGGTCTTCCGCCGCAATGCTGGTGTTGGCCAGCAGGCCGAAGCCGGTGTTGATGCCGTAGACCGTGCGCCCCTCGGCCAGGATGGCGGCGACGACCGCCGCGCCCTTCTCGACATTGGCCCAGGCGGCGGGTGTGAGTTCGACCTGAACAGGGCCGTTCAGGACTTGGCGCAGCTGATTAAGAGTCAGCGGGTCTTGGCCGATAAGGATCTTCGTCATTTCTTCTTCTCCTCCCTTCCCCTCGAGGGGGAAGGGCCGGGGATGGGGTGTAGGCAGTTTGCCTCAAATCGGGAGCGCGGGAGGCGGCGCCTCCAGAGCCATTCAAGGAAAGGGCGAAGGGCTCACCCCCACCCAACCCTTCCCCCTCGAGGGGGAGGGCTTTCAGGTCATGTCAGGCTCGGCAGGTTCAGGCCATGTTCGCGCGCGGCGTCCTTGGCGATGTCGTATCCGGCGTCGGCGTGGCGCATGACGCCGGTGGCAGGGTCGTTCCACAGGACGCGCTCCAGACGCTTGGCCGCTTCCGGCGTGCCGTCGGCGACGATGACGACGCCCGAGTGCTGAGAATAGCCCATGCCGACCCCGCCGCCGTGGTGCAGGGACACCCAGGACGCGCCCGACGCCGTGTTCAGCAGGGCGTTCAGCAGGGGCCAGTCGGACACGGCGTCCGAGCCGTCCATCATGGCCTCGGTCTCGCGGTTCGGGCTGGCGACGGAGCCGCTGTCCAGATGGTCGCGGCCGATGACGATGGGGGCCTTCAGCTCGCCCGAGGCCACCATCTCGTTGAACATCAGACCCGCGCGGTGGCGGTCCCCCAGACCGATCCAGCAGATGCGCGCCGGCAGGCCCTGGAAGGCGATGCGCTCGCCCGCCATGTCCAGCCAGCGGTGCAGGCCGGCGTTGTCGGGGAAGAGCTTTTTCATCGCCGCATCCGTCTTGCGGATGTCCTCGGGATCACCCGACAGGGCGGCCCAGCGGAACGGCCCGATCCCGCGGCAGAACAGCGGGCGGATATAGGCGGGGACGAAGCCGGGGAAGTCGAAGGCGTTCTTCACGCCCTGATCGAAGGCGACCTGACGGATGTTGTTGCCATAGTCGACGGTGGGGATGCCCATGGCGTGGAAGTCGAGCATGGCCTGAACGTGGACGGCCATCGACTGACGCGCGGCGGCCTCGACGGCGGCGGGGTCGCTGACGCGCTTTTCTTCCCACTCGGCGACGGTCCAGCCCGAGGGCAGGTAGCCGTTGACGGGGTCGTGGGCGCTGGTCTGATCGGTCACCAGATCGGGACGAACGCCGCGCTTGATCATTTCAGGCAGAAGGTCAGCGGCATTGCCCAACAGCCCGATCGACAAGGCTTTCTTGTCCTTGAACGACTGCTCCAGCAGGGCCAGGGCCTCGTCCAGGGTCTCGGCCATGACGTCGACATAGCGGGTGCGCTGGCGGAACTCGATGCGGCTGCGCTGGCACTCGATGGTGATGCACGACGCGCCGGCCATGTTCGCGGCCAGGGGCTGGGCGCCGCCCATGCCGCCGAGGCCCGCCGTCAGGATCCACTTGCCCGACCAGTCGCCGCCATAGTGCTGGCGACCCGCCTCCATGAAGGTCTCATAGGTGCCCTGAACGATGCCCTGGGTGCCGATGTAGATCCACGACCCGGCGGTCATCTGGCCGTACATGGCCAGGCCCTTCTTATCCAGTTCGTTGAAATGCTCCCAGGTCGCCCACTTGGGCACCAGGTTGGAGTTGGCGATCAGGACGCGCGGGGCGTCTTCGTGGGTGCGGAAGACGCCGACCGGCTTGCCCGACTGGACCAGCAGGGTCTCGTCGGCTTCCAGCTTCTGCAGTTGCTCGACGATGGTGTCGAAGGCCTGCCAGTTGCGGGCCGCCTTGCCGATGCCGCCATAGACGACCAGGTCCTCGGGGCGCTCGGCCACGTCGGGGTCGAGGTTGTTCATCAGCATCCGCATCGCCGCCTCGGCGGCCCAGGTCTTGGCGGTTTTTTCAGAGCCGTGCGGGCTGCGAATGATGCGGGTGTTGGGCGTGGCGCTCATCGATTCCTCCATGCGGCCCAGAGTGCGGGTTGGGCCGTCGTTAGGGGGGAGTGTTATGTCTAGACATTATTGCGTGCAAGGGGCAGTTTCGATTCATGGATCATGAGCCGCTTCATCGACGGATCGCTGGCGACATCGAGCGCCGCATCGCCTCGGGCGAGTGGCGGCCCGGTTTCCGCATCCCGACCGAGGCCGAACTGATGGCCGAATACGGCTGCGCCCGGATGACGGTGTCGCGCGCCATGTCGGACCTGTCGGCGCGGGCTCTGGTTGTGCGGCGTCGCCGCGCCGGGACCGTGGTGGCCCATCCGCCGGTGCATTCGTCGGCCCTGGTCGCCATCCCCGACATCCAGTCCGAGGTCGAGGGCAGGGGGCTGACCTATTCCCACCGCCTGCTGGGTCGCATCGTCCGTCCCGCCCGCGCCGACGAGGGGCTGGGCGACCGCGTGATCGAGCTGGAAACCCTGCATCTGGCCGACGACCTGCCCTTCGTCTTCGAGCGCCGTCTGATCTCTCTGACCGCCGCGCCCGAGGCCGAGGCCGCCGACTTCACCGCCCAGCCCCCGGGCGGCTGGCTGCTGGCCCACATGCCCTGGACCGAGGCCGAGCACCGGATTTCCGCCGTCGGCGCCGACGTTGAGACCGCTAAGCATCTGGGTCTGGCCGACGGCGCCCCCTGTCTGCGGCTGGAACGCCGCACCTGGCGCGACGGTCAGGGTGTGACCTGGGCGTGGCAGACCTTCCCCGGCGCGGCCTATGATCTGGTCGCCCGTTTCTCTCCGACCAAAGGATGACCCCGATGATCCAACCGTCTGAAGCCTTGGGATGGCGCTCTGTCGGCGATCTGGTGGGGAACCATCCCGAAGCCCCCGTCGCCCTGATTGGCGCGCCGCTGAATGAGCGGTCGCTGACGCCGGGCCGCTGCGATCTTGGGCCCAAGGCCCTACGTGCCGTTCTGCCGCGCCTGTCCACCTATGATGTCGAGACCGGGCTGGAGCTGGACGTTCTGGTTCACGACGCCGGCGACGTGGCGTTGAAGGCCGTCTCGCCGTTCGACGCCTTCGAGCCGGTGCGCAACGCGTTGGTGGCGCAGGCCCACCGCGCCCTGACCATCCTCGTCGGCGGCAACAACGCCATCACCCGACCCGGTGTTCACGCCCTGGGCTTGGATCGCGTCGGTGTGCTGACGCTCGACGCCCATTTCGACCTGCGCGACACGGATCAGGGCCTCACCAACGGCAACCCGATCCAGGCCTTGCTGGACGATGGGCTGGACGGCCATCGCATCAGCCAGATCGGCCTCGCCCCCTTCGCCAACACCCGCCGCGCCCATGAAAAGGCCGAGGCGGCGGGCATCAGCGTCCGCACCGCCCGCGAGTGCCGCCAGCGCGGTCTGGCGACCGTGGTTGTCGAGGAGCTGGAACGCCTGTCGTCGCTCTGCGAGGTCATCTACGTCGACTTCGATATCGACGTGATCGACCGCAGCCAATGGCCCGCCAGCCCCGGCGCGCGCCCAGGCGGGGTTTCGGTCCACGACTTCTTCGACGCCGCCCGCGCCATCGGCGCCTGCCCCAAGGTCCGCGCCGTTGATCTGACCGAATACGACCCCTCGCTGGAAATCGGCGACCTGGGCTCCCTGACGGCAGGGCGTTGGTTCTGTGAAATCCTCAGCGGGGTGGCTGCGCGATGATCCTCGCCGACCGTCTCATCACCGACTGCCACGTCGCGACCATGACCGAGGGCGGCGCCCCCTATGGCGCGATCGAGGACGCCGCCATCCTGATCCAGGACGGGCGCGTCGCCTGGGTCGGGCCGCGTGCGGACCTGCCTGTGCACAAGGCTGTGGAAACCGACCGTTTGGGCGGGCGCTGGGTCACGCCGGGCCTGATCGACTGTCACACCCATCTGGTCTTCGGCGGCGACCGCTCGGGCGAGTTCGAGCGGCGGCTGGAGGGCGCGACCTATGAAGAGATCGCCCGCGCCGGCGGCGGCATCGTCTCCTCGGTCAAGGCGACGCGCGAGGCCAGCGAGGACGAACTCTACGCCTCGGCCTGCAAGCGTCTGGAAGGGCTGAAGGCCACCGGCGTCACCACGGTCGAGATCAAGTCCGGTTATGGTCTGGACCACGACAGCGAGCTGAAGATGCTGCGCGTCGCCCGCCGTATCGGGCGCGAGGCCGGGGTGCGGGTCCGTACCTCCTATCTGGGCCTGCACGCGGTGCCGCCTGAGCACAAAGCCGACCGCGCCGGCTATGTGGACAAGGCTGTGGATCAAATCCTGCCCGCCGCCCATGCCGAGGGTCTGGTCGACGCCGTGGACGCCTACTGCGAGCCCATCGCCTTCACCACGGATGAGGTCGCTCGCCTGTTCGACAAGGCTGAGGCGCTGGGTTTGCCGGTCAAGTTGCACGCCGACCAGTTGTCGGACGGCGGCGGTGCGGCCCTGGCCGCCCGCTATCACGCCCTGTCCGCCGACCATATCGAGCACACGACCGAGCCGGGCGTTCAGGCCATGGCCGAGGCGGGCGTGGTCGCGGTCCTGCTGCCCGGCGCCTTCCTGATGCTGCGCGAGACCAAGGCGCCGCCCGTCGCCCTGCTGCGCCAGCATGGCGTGCGCATGGCGGTGGCGACCGACTGCAACCCCGGCACCTCGCCCGTCGCCTCGATGACGGCGGCGCTGAACCTGGCCTGCGTCCAGTTCCGCCTGACCCCGGAAGAAGCCATCGCCGGCGCCACCCGCCACGCCGCCCGCGCCCTGGGGTTGCAGGATGAGGTCGGCACAATTGAGCCGGGCAAGGCCGCCGACCTGGCCGTCTGGGACATCAGTCGCCCTGCCGAGCTCTGCTACTGGCTGGGCGCGCCGCTGCTGCATCGACGCTACCTTGGCGGTATAATCACCTAAAGGTTGTATTTCGATGTTATCCTAATCTAGGGTTGTTGGCGGGGAGGCCGACAATCCATGGATGCAGACGACTTCATTCGCCGCTGGTCAGAGGCGCCGATCAGCGAGCGCGCCCACTACCAGACCTTCATCGGCCAACTGTGCCGCCTGATCGGGGTCGCGGCGCCTGAAGACGAGCGCACCGGCGACCTCGACTACTGCTTCGAGCGTCCGGTGAAGTTTCTGCACGAGGACGGCGGCAGCCATCCGGGTTACATCGACTGCTACCGGCGCGGCGCCTTTGTTCTGGAGGCCAAGCAGTCAGGCAAGCGCGGGGCAGGCGGGGCGCTGGACCCGCAGCCGCAACTGGCCCTGTTCGGCGGCAAGGGACGCAAGGCCGCGCCGCCCTCCAACACGCTCGAAACCCTGATGCGCAACGCCAAGCGTCAGGCCGAGAACTACGCCAAGGCTCTGGACGAGTGGCCGCCCTTCATCGTCGTCGTGGATGTCGGCCGGGCCATCGAGCTCTGGTCCGACTTCGGGCGGCAGGGCAAGGCCTATGCGCCGTTCCCCGACCGCGCCCGCTATCGTATCGAGATGGCGCACCTGCGCGACGAGGCGGTGCGGGATCGGCTGAGGCGGGTCTGGTCCGATCCGATGAGCCTGGACCCCGCCGCGCGCGTGGCCGAGGTGACGACCGACATCGCCTCGCGCCTAGCCTGGCTGGTCCGCTCCATCGGCGGGCGCGTGGCGCTGGGCGTGGACGGACGACCCGATCCGGTGGCCAAGGCGGCGCGGGCCAATCAGACGGCCCTGTTCGTCATGCAGTGCATCTTCGCCATGTTCGCCGACAGTGTCGGCCTGATCGAGGACAGGGGCTTTCGTCGCTTTCTGGAAAGCTATCGCGGTCACGCCGACCAGTTTCATCTGGGCGCGGGCGACTTCTTCCGGCGTATGGACGAGGGCGGGCATTGCTCGGCCATTCGCCAGACCTTGCGCCGGTTCAACGGCGGGCTGTTTCGCCACGCTGCGGCCCTGCCGATCACCGAGGACGAACTGGAGGCCCTGATTGCGGCGGCGCGAAGGGACTGGGCCTCGGTGGAGCCGGCCATCTTCGGGACTCTTCTGGAACAGGCTCTCGCCCCGGACGAGCGCGCGGAACTGGGCGCCCACTACACCCCGCGCGCCTATGTCGAACGCCTGGTCGAGCCGACGATCATGGAACCCCTGCGTGCGGACTGGGAGGCCGTCGAGGCCAGCGCCATCGGCCTCTATATGGCGGGCGATCAGCGGGGGGCGCGCGGCATGGTGCGGGATTACCACCGCGACCTGTGCCGTATCCGCGTGCTGGACCCGGCCTGCGGCACCGGCAACTTCCTCTATGTCGCCATGGGGATGATGAAGGAACTGGAAGGCGAGGTGCTCGCTGTCCTGGCCGAGATGGGCGAGGCGCAGGGCACCCTGGCGCTGGACGGACACACGGTCAGCCCGGAACAGTTCTGGGGCCTGGAAAAGAACGCCTACGCCGCCTGGATCGCTGAGATGGTGATGTGGATCGGCTATCTGCAGTGGCATTTCCGGGTCTTTGGCGACGCCAAGCCGTCTGAGCCGATCCTGCGCAACTTCGAGAAGATCCGGCAGACCGACGCCCTGCTGTCGTGGTCGCGCGAGGAACTGGTCCGCGACGCCGTGGGGCGGCCCCTTACGCGCGCCCGGTCCAGACCCCGACCAGGGCGCAAGGACGGCGACGCGCCGGTGCTGTTCGACGCCGCCCCTGACGAGCGCGAGGTGGTCCGCCTGATCGACCCGCGTCCGACGCCGTGGCCGGACGTCCACTTCATCATCGGCAATCCGCCCTTCATCGGCGGCAAGGACCTGAGGCGCGAGTTGGGCGACGGCTATGTCGACGCCCTGTGGCAGGTGCGGCAGGGGCGGTTCCGCTCGGCCGATCTGGTCACGGCTTGGTGGGATCGGGCGGCGGATATCCTGACGGCCAAGGGCTCCAGCCTGCGCCGGTTCGGCTTCATCACCACCAATTCGATCACCCAGACCTTTTCTCGCCGCGTGCTGGAGCATCACCTGAAGGGCGCGCCGCCGATGCGGCTGGTCTTCGCCATTCCCGACCACCCCTGGATCAAGGGCGGGGACCGGGCCGCCGTCCGCATCGCCATGACCGTGGCCGAGCGCGGCGAGCCGGACGGGCAGGGAAGGCTGCTGACCGTGACAGCCGAAAACGGCCTGCATAGCGATGCGCCGGAGATCATCTTCAGCGAGGAGCAGGGCGCGATTTCGGCCGACCTTTCGGTCCACGCGCCGGTGTCAGACGCCGTGCCGCTGAAAGCCAACGCAGCCTTGGCCATGCGCGGGGTGCAACTGATGGGCGCCGGTTTCATCGTCGCGCCGGACCGGGCGGCGGCCCTGCTGTCGGCGTCAGAGCCCGAGGCGGCTTCGCCGATCCGCGCCTATCGCAACGGCCGCGATCTGGCGGACCGGCCGCGCGGGGTCAACGTGATCGACCTGTTCGGCTGGGAGGAGGCGGAGGCGCGGCGGCGGCATCCGGCTATTTTCCAGCATGTGCTCGAGACGGTGAAGCCCGAGCGCGATCGCAACAATCGGGCCTCTTATCGCGACAACTGGTGGATTTTTGGAGAGCCTCGTCGCGAACTGCGCCCGGCGCTGGAAGGCCTCCGCCGCTACATCGCCACGGTCGAGACGGCCAAGCACCGTTGGTTCCGGTTTATGGACGCAGACATCCTGCCGGACAACAAGCTGGTGGTGATCGCCAGCGACGATGCGGCGACTCTCGGCGTCCTGTCGTCGCGCCTGCATCTGCAGTGGTTCGTCGCCAACTCGGCGCGGATCGGCGTCTATGACGGCGACGCGGTTTATGTGAAGGGCGCCTGTTTCGACGCCTTTCCCTTTCCCGATCTTTCGGGAAGAGCCGGCGCCGAGATCGCCGTCCTTGCCGACGAGATCGACGGTCTGCGGACCAGGGTGCTTGCGCAGCACGCCTTCCTGTCCATGACCGGTCTGTACAATGCGCGTGCCCGGCTGACGGCGGGCGGCGTCCCCCTGACCGAGGCTGAGCGTGCGATTCACGACGCGGGCTGTATTGGTCTTCTGGATCACTTGCATCAGCGGCTGGATCGGGCGGTGCTCGCGGCCTACGGCTGGCCGGCGGAGTTGTCGGCGCAGGAGGTTGTGGCGCGGCTGGTGGCCTTGAACCGCGAACGCGTGGTCGAGGAGGCCCGCGGCGAGGTGCGGTTCCTGCGTCCCGAATTCCAGAGGGCGCGCGTCAAGACCTCGCGTCGCGCGGTGCAGGTCGAGGCGCCCCTGGGCGTCGCGGCCAGTCTGCCGATCTTGCCGGAGGCCCCGGGACCGATGGCCTCGGCCCTGCTGCACGCCCTGCGGCAAGAGGGCGTCCCGGTCGCGCCCCGCGCGTTGGCGGCCCGCTTCGGCGGTAGGCGCGGGCGGCGGATGGAGGATCGCATCGAACAGACCCTCGCCGTCCTGGCCGTGGCCGGGTCGGTGCAGCGCACCCAGGACGGATGGTTCACCCCGCGGCGAGTCTGATGCTAGCCTTCGCCTCTGGAAGCGGGAGCGAGCAGGATGGCGCAATCACAGACGGACGTCGTCATTCTCGGCGGCGGCCACAACGGCTTGGTCTGCGCCTTCTATCTGGCGCGGGCCGGGCTGAAGGTGACGGTGCTGGAGCGGCGCGGCGTCGTGGGCGGGGCGGCGGTGACCGAGGAATTCCACCCGGGTTTCCGTAACTCGACCGCCAGCTATACCGTCAGCCTGCTGAACCCGCGCGTGATCGCCGACATGGAGCTGGCGCGCCACGGGCTGCGGGTGGTCGAGCGACGCGCGGCCAACTTCCTGCCCTTTGACGACGGGCGCTACCTGCTGACCGGCGAGGGACAGACCCAGGCCGAGGTGGCGAAGTTCTCGACCCGCGACGCCGAGCGCCTGCCCGATTATGAGGCGCGGCTGGAGACGGTCGCGGCCATCCTGCGCGATCTGATCCTGACCACCCCGCCCAATGTGGTCGAAGGCGGCTGGCTGGCGGCCCTGCCGGAGATGCTGAAGGCGGCGTCATTGGGGCGGCGGGTCGCGGGCCTGGGTCTGGCGGCGCAGCGCGACATGCTAGACCTGTTCGCCAAGTCGGCGGGCGACTGGCTGGACGGCTGGTTCGAGAGCGATCCGATCAAGGCCCTGTTCGGCTTCGACAGCGTCGTCGGCCACTACGCCAGCCCCTATACGCCCGGCTCGGCCTATGTCCTGCTGCACCACGTCTTCGGAGAGGTGAACGGCAAGAAGGGGGCATGGGGCCACGCCATCGGCGGCATGGGCGCCATCACCCAGGCCATGGCCGCCGCCTGCGCCGAACAGGGCGTCGATGTGCGGCTGGATGCGCCCGTTGCCGAGGTGCTGACGGAAAAGGGCAGGGCGGTCGGGGCCGTGACCGAGGCGGGCGACGTGATCCGCGCCCGCGCCGTCGTCTCCAATCTGCATCCGCGCCTGCTGTTCGACCGGCTGGTCGATCCGGCGGTGGTCCCGGCGGACTTCACCGAGCGGATGGGCCGCTACGCCTCCGGCTCCGGCACCTTCCGCATGAATCTGGCCCTGTCCGAACTGCCCCGGTTCACCGCCTTGCCGGGGGCGGGCGATCATCTGACGGCGGGCATCATCATCGCGCCGACCCTGGCCTATATGGACCGTGCCCATGCCGAGGCGCGGCTGAACGGCTGGTCGTCCAAGCCCATCGTCGAGATGCTGATCCCCTCGACCCTGGACGACAGTCTGGCGCCGGCGGGCCAGCATGTCGCCAGCCTGTTCTGCCAGCATGTCGCGCCTGATCTGGCGGACGCGCATCGCGACACGGTGGCCGATCTGATGATCGAGACGGTCGAGGCCCATGCGCCGGGCTTCAGGGCCTCGGTGGTCGGGCGGCTGGCCTTGGGGCCGCGCGATCTGGAGCGGCGCTTCGGCCTGATCGGCGGCGACATCTTCCACGGGCGGCTGACGCTGGATCAGCTGTTCAGCGCCCGGCCGGTGCTGGGCCACGCCGATCACCGGATGCCGGTTCCGGGGCTCTATCTGTGCGGTTCCGGCGCCCATCCCGGGGGCGGGGTGACGGGCGCGCCGGGCCACAATGCGGCGCGCGCCGTGCTGAAGGACCTCAGGCCAGGCTGATGTTCATCGCCTTCATCAGGGCGTCGTGGATGGCGCCTTCGGTAAAGGGTTTCTGGATGGTCGGATTGCCGCGCCAGTGTTCGGGCAGGCCCGCCTCGCCATAGCCGGTCGAGAAGACGAAGGGCACGCCGCGCGCGCGCAGGGCCTCGGCCACCGGAAAGACCTCGCGGCCCGCGACGTTGACGTCCAGCAGGGCGGCGTCCAGCGACGCTTCGTTAGTGGCGGCCCTCAGGCCGTCGTCAATGTTGGATTCCGGCCCGACCACGGCGCATCCCATGTCCTCCAGAATCGTCTCCAGCAACATGGCCACCAGGGACTCGTCTTCAATCACCAGTACGCGACGGCCCTGCAAAGCGTTGGTCATGCGGCTTCCTTATTCAATGGAATGATGATTTCGGCGGACAAGCCGTCGTCCCGGTAATGCATCTGCACCGTACCTGCCAGGTCGTGTCTTACGTTACGTTCGATCAAACGGCTGCCGAAGCCCCGGCGTTCCGGCGATGTTACACTCGGGCCGCCGGTTTCGCGCCATATGATGCCTAACTGCGGATTGTTCAGGTCGGCGACCGACCAATCGACCAGTACGCGACCGCCGCCGGACGACAGGGCCCCGTACTTGGCGGCGTTGGTCGCCAACTCGTGGAAAATCATGCCCAGGGACACGGCCATGGCCGGTTCCAGAGCCACATTTGGGCCGTTGAGCGTCAGGCGATGCAGACCGTGCGCCGTCGTTTCATGCTCCAGCACCTCGCGCAGGTCCGCCCCCTCCCAGTGACTGCGGGTCAGCAGGTCGTGGGTATGTGACAGTGACAGGATGCGCGACTGAAAGGTCTCGGCGAAAGAACGAGGGTCCTGGTGCGAGCGGGCGGTTTGCATGGCGATCGACTGGACCGTGGCCAGGGTGTTTTTCACCCGATGGTTGAGTTCGTCGATCATCAACTTCTGACGTTCGGCGGCCAGCACCGTGTCGGTGACGTCGTACCCCTGAATGAAAACGCCTATGATCGCGCCGGCGTCGTTGCGGATCGGCTGATAGATGAAGTTGAGGTAGCGGGTCGTCAGCAAGCCGTTGGGCGTCTGCTGAATCTGCACGGGGCTTTCGCGGCCCTGGAAGGGTTCGCCCGTCGCCAGCACTTCGTCGAGGAAGTCGTAAAAGCCCTGGCCCGCCAACTCCGGCAGGGCCTTGCGAATCGGCTTGCCGATGACGTCGCGATGACCGATCAACTGGCCATAGGCGCCGTTATGCAACTGGATCACGTGTTCCGGTCCATTCAGTACGGCGACAAAGCCAGGCGTCTGCATGAACATGTCCATCAACTGACGGCGTTCGGTCTCCAGGCGTCGATTGTCGGCCTGAATGCTCATGGCGCGGCGGAACACGCCGCCGCCGATCAGACTGTCCAGGGCCGAGGAGGCGTTATCGGGACGAAGTCGACCGACCTGACGGCGCAGTCGTTCCAGCTCGGTGATATCGCTGGTGTGCTGCAGAATATGGGTGACGCGGCCTGACGCGTCCTTGATGGGGGTGTGGGTGCAACTCCAGTAGCGATCATCGTACAGAACTGTGCCGTCGGCCTGCTTGATCGGGATGGGGTAGTGCAGGACGGCCAGATTGTCCGGCTGTCCGGTTGTCAGCACCTTGTCGAAAGAGGCGGCCAACTGGCGGGCGTTTTCCGGTGCGCTGTCTCCGGGACCCCCGTTGAAGGCCTCCATCACCGATTGACCCAGCAGCTCCTCGCGACGCCGTTGCGTGACGTCCAGATAGGCCTGGTTCATTCCTGCGTAACGCAACTGGGCGTCCAGCAGCATGTAGGGATTGGGCGAGGCGTCGAACGCTGCGACCAGATCAATTGTCTTGGCGAGTGTCCGCACCCTGGCCCCCGTGTTGCTCACCTAACGCAAGCGAGAGCGAAAGGGTGCGTGTTCCTGACGCAAAAATCGGGATAGTGTCCAGTGGTCAAGTTTAAGGGCGAATATCGCCTAACTGCTGACGCCCAGAGTGTCCGACAGCGCCCAGTACATGGGCTTTGGGCTGTAGCTCTCGTCATAAGGCAGGCCGCGATTGACACCCTCGGTGGCGCGGACGCGCGCATCGACCTGTTCGGTCAGCCAGGAGAACTTGTCGGTCAGGCCCCAGGTCACGACGCCGCGTACCTCGGGGAAGGCCAGCATGATGTCGAGATAGCGGCGGGTTTCGTCGGCGACCTTCTGGTCGCGAGCGGTAGTGGAATGACCCCCTCCGGCTTCCTTGACGTCCAGCTCGGTCACCGTGATGTCGAGGCCCAGGTCGATGAGCGCCTTGGTCATGTCCTGCAAGCCGACCTTGTCGATCGGGCCCTTGGAAAGGTCCAGGTGGGCCTGGACGCCGGCTCCGTCCAGCGGCACGTCGGCGGCGCGCAGACGCCGCAGCAGGGCGACGAAGGCCTGACGGCGCGCCTTGTCGACCGGATTGCCGTACTCGAACCCATAGTCGTTAATGACCAGATGGGCCTGGGGTGCGTGGGCGCGCGCCTCCTCCATCGCCCGCTCGATATAGATGGGACCAAAGGCGCGGAAGAAGGTGTTGTGGCGCAGGGAGCCGGCGCCCGCCTCGGTGTCGATGGGCTCGTTGATCACGTCCCACTCGTTGATGCGCGCGCCATACCGACCAAGGACCCGCGAGAAATGCTCCGCCATCAGCCGCCAGTCGCGCTGTTCCAGGAGTTCGCGTTTGGCCCAGTCGGGAGTGCCTTGCTCCCACAACAGGGTGTGGCCCCGGACCCGCAGGCCGTTGTCGTCCGAGAACGCCAGCAGGTCGTCCACCGGCGCGAAGTTGAACTGTCCCTTGCGCCATTCCAGTGAGTTCCACTTGAGGTGGATTTCAGGCGTCAGCACGTCGCAGTCCCGAAGGACGGCGGCGCGCAAGGCCCTGTCCTGACGCAGATGGTCGGCGCGGGCCGCTGCACCGTAGTACCGGCCGCCCTTGCGGGCGGCGCGCGACAGGGAGGGGGCGGTATTGCGGGCGTCGGGCAGGGGGGCGCCTTCTCCCTCGGGCACGGCCCAGGCGCCGTGCGGGGCGACGGCCAGGGCCGGAGCCAGGGTCAGGCCAGTCAATACAGAACGTCGTGACGGAAGCGTCAGCATACTACGCCTAGCCTTCTCTGGAAGCGGAGAAGAGTAAGCGTGATCGTTAAGCTCCCCGGGAATAACGCCGGGTTAACGATGGCCTGTAGGTGATTTTAGGGCCGAATTACAGTCGCTGTTTGACAACTGTATCCACGGCTAAGCTTGAAATCAAAAGTTGTGATAGAATCCGACGCGAACATAGCCGTCGGAATCGCGGTTGTCGCCGTCGCTCAGCCCCGCCGAGATCTGGAACTCGCCCTGATCGCCCACCTTGAAGCCCAGCACCGGCCCGACGTGATAGGCGGAATAGTTGGAGTCTCCGTCCGCTGCGATTTCCAGGCCCGCCCGGACGCGGCCCGAGCTGCCGACCGTATGCGTCAAGCTGGCCAGGGCGTCGTAGTCGTCCAGGGTGAAGCCGTAGGAGCCGTACCAGTCGATGCGCCAGGGTCCGGCGACATGGCCGCCGTCCAGGCTGACCATGACCTCGCCTTCGCCGCCGTCGCGACGGTTGCCCGGATCGCCGGGGCTGAGGTCGGTGTCGACATAGCGATAGCCCAGGCCGACGCTGCCCCAGGTCGGGCCTGAACCGAAGCGATAGACGAGTTCCGCCTGCGCCCCGGTGAAGTCGGCGTTGATGGTCGTCGGACCGTTCTGATACTCATAGCCGCCGGTGAAGGCCACGCCGCGTACGGCCCAGCCCTTGCCCTCGGCCGAGCCGGGCAGACCCACCGTGGCCCCGATATAGGCGGAATCCGCAACGTCCAGCTTACCGCCTGCGAAAACCGTGTTGTTGTTCTGGGCGGCGGCTGCGCCCGACCAGCTTACCACGCCGAGCGTGATCAGCGCGGCCGCGAGCGACGCGTTCGAGAAGGGGCGGCAGTGGCGGTCGGTCATGAACATTCCCTAACGATAGTATCGATGGCGTCGTCTGCTTGGCGGCGCTGAGGAAGCTGCTTCAGATAGGCTGAACGGTTTAGGTTAATACTTTCAGACGACCAATTTTCCTCGTGTCAGTTCGGCCAGGCATTCGGCGCTTCGGTCCACGGGCGCACGGGTGCGCGACACCCAGGCGATCAACTCCTCCATGCCGCTGTTCATGTCGCGCTCGGGCCTGAAGCCATAGGCGCGCTCAATCTTGGAGATGTCGCCGAAGCAGTGGCGGATATCGCCGACGCGATACCTGTTCAGCACTTCCGGGGCGAGATTCTTGCCCAGCAAGCGGGCCAGAACCCCGGCGACTTCATTGACCGAGATCGGAGAGCCGCTGCCGACGTTGAACACGTCCCAGGTCTCGCGGTCGCTGTCCAGAACCGTGGCGAAGGCGCGGGCCACGTCCTGGACGTGGACAAAGTCGCGCATCTGGCGGCCGTCCTCGAACACCAGCGGCGGCTGGTCGTTGAGCAAGCGGGCGATGAAGATGGCGGCCACCCCGGTATAGGGATTGCTCAGGGCCTGGCGCGAGCCGTAGGCGTTGAACAGCCGCAGCGCGACGGTGGGGATCTGCAAGGCGCGCCCGACCGACAGGAACATCTCCTCATGGTCGCGCTTGTTGACGGCGTAGATGGAGTTGGGCTGCAACAGCTTGTCTTCGGCCGTCGGCACGGGCTCCAGTTCTTCGCCGTCGATCATCACCTCCCACCGGCGCGCTTCAAGCTGGGCGTGGGAGCGGATGTCGGCGGTCACGCGGCCATGGGTCGAGGGGCGAACATAGTCACCCTCGCCATAGATCGACATGGACGAGGCCACGGCGATCCGTTCGACGCTGTGCGGTTTCTGCGACAGCACCTCCAGCATGACGGCGGCGGCCATGACATTGTTGCGGGTGTAGTCGACGATATTGGTCATGCTCTGACCCACCCCGACCGAGGCGGCCAGGTGCGCCAGATGGGTGACGCCCTCCAGCGCCGTTTCGAACACCCCTTCGTCCAGAATATCGCCCCGGATGCGGCGCGCGCGCCGGTCGAGATAGGTGGGCCAGCCCTCGGCGTCCATCTCGCCGTCGCCGTGAACCTGGGGCGACAGGCTGTCCAGCACGCTGACGCGATAGCCGCGCGCCAGCATGACGTCGACCAGGTGCGAGCCGATGAAGCCGGCCCCGCCCGTGATCAGGATATGCTTGTCCATGACCGTCGCCCGCTCAGTGATGGTGGGGGTGGTGGGGCAGGACGCCGAACTGGTCCAGCTTGGACCGCACCAGCGTATTGTTGGCGTCGATCTTCTCGGTGCGCTGCCAGACCTGGCCGCTGTCCTTCAGGTACATGACGAAGCCGAGCGTCAGCGGGATGATCCACATGCACCACCAGACCATGACGAAGATCGGATTGACCATCAGCATGTAGCCGATGCGGTCCGTGGTTCGCTCCAGCACCAGCCCGGTTCGCGTCCAGGTTCGCATATAGAGGCCGACGATCAGCAGGGTGAAGGCGATGATGTTGAACACCGACAACACCACCAGCCACATGGGCAGGAAGTTATCGCCGGCGAAGAAACGCCACGCCGCCCAGACGCCCAGGGGAATGCCCAGGGTGTTCACCCACAGCGACATGCAGGGCAGGAAGTTGGTCCAGGCGCGAACGCGTTCGCCGAAGGTGAAGTCCATCTCCTTGAGCGGGGTGCCCAGGCTCTGGAAAAAGCCGGCGACCCAGCGCTTCCTTTGCGTGATGCCTTCGCCAAAGGTTTCCGGCACCTCTTCGATCAGGGAGTTGTCGATGATGCCCAGGGTCTTGCCGTTCTTCCAGAACCGCTCGCCGACCTCGGGGTCCTCGATGGTGATCCAGGGATGGAACCCGCCGAGCGCGATCAGGTCGTCCACCTTGAAGAACAGGCCCTTGCCCAGCACCCAGAAGGGCTGCTTGGGGTCCGACAGATGGCCGTATTTGGCGCCGTCCCAGGTCATGTGGTCGAAGGCGTGGAAGGCGGCGGCCAGACTGGCGTTCAGGTTGCCGGCGACGTTGCGTGCCTGAAGCACGTCATACTTCTGCAGGCCGATGGCGGCGGCCTTGAAATGGTCGGCCGGGGGGCAGCTGTCGGCGTCGATATAGTCGATCGTCAGGTTCGTCTTGTCGCGATGGGTCTCGGCCACCTGATACAGGGCGTAGATCAGTTGCCGGGTCTTCTTGGGCGGCAGGTCCTTGGCTCCCGCGCGCTTGCCCTTGTGCCACCAGTAGGCCTTCGGGTTGGCGTCCCAGGCGTGCCACACCACGTCCCAGCGCGGGTCGGTGGTCGGCGGCACCTCCAGAATTTCGACGAAGGGATAGGCTGCGCTCAGCCGTTGCAGGCTGGCGATCGTCTCTGTGTCGTTGGCGTTGGGGATGGCGACGACGCGATAGCGGCTACGGGGGTAGTCGAGCTTGGCCAGGGCGGTGAAGGTCGTCTCCATCGTCCGTTCCAGCTCTCGCAGGACGGGATAGAGCAGGACGATGAAGGGCATCTCCGCCTCGGTGGCGGGCAGGGGGTCGTCCATGTCCACGCTGTTGACGCGCAGCGAGCGGAAATACATCTCCAGCAGGAAGCAGCCTAGGTAGAGCAGCTGGGATATGGCGAACAGCCATATGAGGATCGTCGGAACGCTGTAGTTTTGCATCGAAAGGCCCGCCCAGGATTTCCGTGTTGGAGTGCTGTCTGTCCAGTCGTGTCGTCAGGTGTTTCTGTTGCCGCGGTGCTGAGTCAGGAGGCGAAGGCGGTTGTGGAGCTGCGCCCGCTCAGGCGCATTTCATCCGTGAAGTAGGCGATGGTTCTTGCCAGGCCGTCGTGCAAGGGGACCTGCGGCGACCAGTTCAGGCATTCAAGAGCGCGTGAGATGTCGGGCTTGCGGCGGCGGGGGTCGTCCACCGGCAGCGGGTGGTGGACAATCCTGGAACGGGATCCGGCCATCTGGAGAATTTGTTCGGCCAGTTGGTTGACCGTGGTTTCGTGGGGGTTGCCGATGTTGACCGGGCCGTCGATGTCGTCTTCGGCGTTCATCAGTCGGATGAAGCCTTCGACCAGGTCGTCGACGAAGCAGAAGGAGCGGGTCTGTTCGCCGCTGCCATAGATGGTGATATCCTCTCCCATCAGCGCCTGAACGATGAAGTTCGACACCACGCGCCCGTCATCCGGGTGCATGCGCGGGCCGTAGGTGTTGAAGATGCGCACGATCCGCGTCGAGAGACCGTGCTGCATGCCGAAGTCCGTCACCAGAGTTTCAGCGAACCGCTTGCCCTCGTCATAGCAGGAGCGGGGACCGACGGTGTTGACGTTGCCACGATAACTCTCGGTTTGCGGGTGGACTTCGGGATCACCGTAGATTTCGGAGGTCGAAGCCTGAAAGAAACGAGCCTTGTCCTTCGCCGCCTTGTTGAGAAGGTTCAAGGTTCCCAGAGAGCAGGTCAGCGCTGTCTTCACCCGATCATACTGATAGTGAACCGGCGACGCAGGGCAGGCCAGATTGTAGATATGCTGGACCTCGGGCAGGTCTTCAGGCAGCGGGATGTTGATGTCGTGCTCCATCAACACGAACCGGCCAGACGCGCTCAGATGCGACACATTTCGGGGGCGACCAGTATGAAAATTGTCGATGCAGATTACAAAGTGCCCGCTATCCACCAATCGGGCGCATAAATGAGAGCCAAGAAAGCCAGCGCCACCTGCCACTATGGATGTTGCATTGGCGGAATGACGTGAAGTCTTCGCCTGATCGTAGAAATCGAAATTTTCAACCATTTGACTTTGGCCTGGTTGTTCATTGGATCATTGATCTGTTTTCATACGCACGACGACTGGATTCATCCGCTGCGGGAATCACGAAATCCACAAGCGAAGCGTTAGTAATTTGTTAACCAATGGCTCGAACTTGGGTTCCGCCCCGAAATCGCCAATATGTCGCCACGTTGTAAAAAGGGCAGGGTGCGCGGCCCGCACCTACGTGCAGACGCACAGGTTCTGACGTGTGTTGGGCTGTCTTGACGGGGAGGCGGGACAGGGCGAGGCGCAGCCTGTCCGGCGCCGTGCGCACGGAGTCTGCGGCGGGGCCGCGATCCGGTTTGGGCGACTACAGACGTATGAAGGGCTGCATCAGGCGTCCCATCCAGCCGTCCAGCTGGATTTCGCCATCCAGCGCAACCACGCAGAGGCAGGGCTCCTCCGACACGACGCGCGGCTGGTGCAACACGTCGTCGTCGGCTTCTTCCAGGTCGCCGATGTCGAAGCGTTCGGTCTCGGTGGCGTAGGCGCCTGACAGGACGCAGGTCAGCTCGACCCCGCCGTGGGTGTGGCGGGGCGTTTCGCGGCCGGGGTCGATCTTCAGCAGAATGACCCGGCAGGCGCCGTCGCGAGGGGCGTGAACGTCGCGCGCCCGGATGCCGGGGCCGATCCAGCGCCAGGGACCCAGGGCGTAGCGCCGCAGCGGTTCCGGCAGTTCGGGCATGTCGTTGAGCGGCGCCTGGACCACGGCCTCGCCGGCGTCGGTCTCGATCCGCGCCATGGCGTGCGCCAGGGCGTCGTCCGACAGGACCGCGGGCGCGGTCTCCTCGAGGAAGGCGCCGCCGACCGACTGCAGCTGGCGCACCCAGGCGTCGTTGGCCGGGCGCAGCGCCAGGTGCGCGGCGATCACCACGGCCTCGGGCGGACTGAGCGTTCCGGCGGCATAGGCGAAAAGCCGTTGCTCGGAAGGGTTGCGGTTCGGATTCATCGCGGCGCCTCCTGGGAGGCTTCAAGGATGAGGCGGAGCTTGATCATGGCGTTGCGAATGCGGGATTTGACGGTGCCTAACGGCAGCTCGAGCCGTTGGGCGATTTCGGAATGGGGGCTGTCCAGGAAGAATGCGAGACGCAGGACCTCCACCTGATCGGGCTTAAGCCGGGACAAGGCGTCGCGAATTCGTTCGGCGTCCTGGGAGGCAGCCAGGATGTCGTCCGGCCGCTGCACTTCCATTTCCGACAGTTCAATTTCCGGCGTAGGCAGCGGGCGGGCCTCGCGGCGCAACATGTCGAGGCGACGGTTGCGCGCGATGGTGAAGATCCAGGTGGCGGCGCGGGCCTTGCGGGCGTCGAACAGGTCGGCCTTGCGCCAGACCGTCAGCATGGCGTCCTGAGCGAAGTCCTCGGCGGCCGCGGCGGTGGCGCCGGACTTCATCAACCAGGCTTTCAGGCGCGGGGCGAAATGGCTGAACAACTGGGAAAAGGCTTCGCGGTCGCGGCGCAGGGCCACGGCCTCGATGAGGCGATCATGCGCAAAGGCGTCGGGCAATGAACTGTCCGCGTTCATCCGGGGCCGGGCCCTGACAGTTGTGAAGGATGAGGGCTCGACATGCATGGAGCCTAATACGGTTCGGGAAAATGTCTGGATCATTCGCAATCCGATTTTGACGCTGCTGCGTAAATCGTTGAAGCTCGCCGCAATTTCGGCGGGCGCGTTTTTCGGAGCCGTCATGTCGCATTCGCCCGCCCCCTCTTCTGACGGCTCGCTCAAGATCGCCGTTGTCGGATCGGGCGTCGCCGCACTGTCGTCTGCCTGGCTGTTGTCGCAACGTCACAGGGTGACGCTCTACGAAAAGGCCGACCGCCTGGGCGGCCATTCCAATACGGTGACGGCCGGGGCGGCGACCGGAGACGTGGCGGTCGACACCGGCTTCATCTGTTTCAACGACGCCACCTATCCCAACCTGATCGCGCTGTTCGCCCACCTGGGCGTCAAGACGCGCGCGACTGACATGTCCTTCGCCGTGTCGCTGGACGCGGGTCAGTTCGAGTACGCCGCCCCCGGTCTGTTCGCCCAGCGCCGCAACCTGCTGCGCCCGCGTTTCTGGTCCATGCTGGGCGAGATCATGCGCTTCTATCGAGAGGCGCCGATCGATCTGGGCGGTCTGACCGATCCTGACCTGACGCTGGGCGAATATCTGAAACGCGAAGGCTTCAGCGAAGCCTTCCGCGATGATCACCTGCTGCCGATGGCGGCGGCGATCTGGTCGTCGCCCGCCCACACCCTGATGGATTATCCGGCCGAGGCCTTCATCCGCTTCTGCGGCAACCACGGCCTGCTCAAGCTGGTGGGGCGTCCGCTGTGGCGCACCGTGGAGGGCGGCAGTCGGGTCTATGTCGAGCATCTGGCGCGCGAGATCGACGACGTGCGGCTGGATCATGGCGTGACCGCGGTGCGCCGGGTCGAGCAGGGGGTCATGGTCCATGACAGCCAGGGCGGCGTCGAGCGGTTCGACCATGTCGTCATCGGCGCCCATGCGGATCAGGCCCTGGCCATGCTGTCCGAGCCGACGGATCGGGAAAGGGAGGTGCTGGGGGCCTTCCACTACAGCCGCAACCTGACGGTCCTGCACGCTGACGCCGGTCTGATGCCGCAACGTCGCCGGGCCTGGGCCAGTTGGAACTACATCGGCGCCGACGACGGCCTGTGCGTCACCTACTGGATGAACAAGCTTCAGGGCCTGCCGGGTCAGGACCTGTTCGTCACCCTCAACCCGCCGCGCCCGCCCAAGCCCGACACCCTGCTGCGCAGCGAACTTTATGAACACCCGATCTTCAATCCCGCCGCCCTCCAGGCCCAGAAGCAGCTGTGGGGCCTGCAAGGGCAGGGCGGCGTCTGGTTCTGCGGCGCTCACTTCGGCGCGGGCTTCCATGAGGACGGCCTGCAGTCGGGCCTGGCCGTGGCCGAGCAACTGGGCGGCGTGCGCCGCCCCTGGTCGGTTGAGAACGAGAGCGGGCGCATCCATCTGACGCCCCCGTCGCGCCCAGTGCTGGAAACAGCGACATGACCCAGGCCTCCGCCCTCTATCGCGGCGGCGTCATGCACCGGCGGCTTCGGCCCAGGACGCATCAGTTGAACTATCGCGTCTTCTGGCTGCTGCTGGACCTGGCGGAAATCGACGGTATGGACCGGCGGCTGCGCCTGTTCTCGCGCAACCGCTTCAACCTGCTGTCCTTTTACGACCGGGATCACGGCGACGGGTCCGGGGCGGCCTTGCGGCCTCAGATCGACGTCTTCCTGGCGCGCGCCGGCATCGACATCGGCGAGGGGGCTGTGCGGCTGCTGACCATGCCTCGCGTGCTGGGGTTCGTCTTCAATCCGATCAGCCTCTACTACTGCCATCACGCCGATGGTCGGCTGGCGGCCATGGTCTATGAGGTGACCAGCACCTTCGGCGTGCGTCATGCCTATGTCATTCCGGTGCCGGAGGCGGATCAGGCGGCGGGCCTGATCCGGCAGGGCGCGGCCAAGGCCCTCTATGTCTCGCCCTTCATGGGGATGGAGATGGACTACGCCTTCCGCGGCCATGCCCCCGGCGCCCGTGTGGACCTGACCATTGACGGAGTGGACGCCGAGGGCGTGCTGATCACCGCCGCCATGTCGGCCGAGCGCCGCCCGCTGGATGATCGGTCGCTGGCGGCGGCGGCGCTGGCTCTGCCCTTCATGACCCTGAAGGTCGTGGCCGCCATTCACTGGGAGGCGCTGAAGCTCTGGATCAAGGGCGTGCGCCTGACCCGCCAGCCGCCGCCGGCCAGCGAGGCTGTCACCATTCAGCACCGGGCGCGCGAAAGCCGTTTGGCGCGTTGACTCCTGTAAACACCGGGCCACGATCGCTCGCTTCCAATGCAAAGGGCGCCTGACGCCATGACCACTACCTGTTATGCTGATCAGAACGACCAGCGGACAAAGTCTCCGGTTCTGGGCCTGCTGCTGCGTCTTCTATCCGCGAACTGGACCTGGGGGCGCCTTACTCTGGTCTTGCCTGACGGCAGCCGCCATCAGCTGACGGGCCAGGCGCCCGGCCACGCCGCAGTCATGACCGTCCGCGAGCCCCGCTTCGCCGCCCGCGTGCTCAAGAGCGGGGATATCGGTTTCGCCGAAGGCTATATGGCGGGCGAGTGGGATACGCCTGATCTGGCGGTCCTGCTGGAGACCCTGGTCAACAACTACGACCACATCCGGCGTCTTTTTGACGGCAATCCGCTGATGAACCTGGTCAACTGGTTCGGCCACCGCTTGAACCGCAACAGCCGTCGCGGATCGCGTCGCAATATCCACGCCCACTACGATCTGGGCAACGCCTTCTATGGGGCCTGGCTGGACCCCTCCATGACCTATTCCTCGGCGCGGTTCGAGCGATCGGGACAGTCGCTGCCAGACGCACAGCGCGCCAAATACGCCGCGTTGGCGCGGATGATGGACCTGCAACCGGGTCATGGCGTGCTCGAGATCGGCTGCGGCTGGGGCGGCTTCGCCGAGTTCGCCGCGCGCGAGGTTGGGGCCGTGGTCACGGGCGTCACCATCTCGCGCGAACAGCACGACTATGCGCGCCGTCGCCTGTTTGAGGCGGGCCTGGCCGAGCGGGCCGACATTCGCCTGATCGACTATCGCGACGTCGAGGGCCAGTTCGACCGTGTCGCCTCCATCGAGATGTTCGAGGCGGTCGGACGCGAATACTGGCCCGCCTACTTCCAGAAGGTCCACGACGTGCTGAAGCCCGGCGGCCGCGCCGGCCTGCAGATCATCACTATCCAGGATGAACTGTTCGAGGAGTACGACGCCCGCACCGACTTCATCCAGAAGTATGTTTTCCCCGGCGGCAGCTTGCCGTCCGAGGCCCGGATCGCGCCGGTGATCGCTCGCACGGGCCTTGGCGAAATCGCGGTTGAGCGTTTCGGAGGCGACTATGCAGACACGCTGGCCGAATGGGCGCGACGCTTCGACGGCGCTTGGGGCGAGATCAGTAGCGGAGCTGGCTTCGACGATCGCTTCCGCCGACTTTGGCGATTTTATCTCGCCTACTGCGAGGCCGGCTTCCGGTCTGGTCGAACCGACGTGATCCAGATGGCGCTGCAGCGCGCCTGATCCGTTGATCGGGCGGCCGCTCTCGGGCGTGATACTGCCCTGGCGCGCGAAATCCGGCATTTGCCGTAGATCCGATCGTCAACGCCATGCGTATTCTCCATGCAAGAGGGAGAGACAACGATGGCAGGCAAGGCCTTGCGCGGGTTGGGAGCGGCGGCTTTGGCCTTGGCCGCCGGCGCGTGCGCCAGCGCGGGCGCGCCGTCTAACGCCGGCTTTCTGACGAGTTATGAGGGGCTGGCGCCACGTACAGACGTGGTGCGCGCCTCTGTTTCGCAGCGTCGCGACGAGGCGCTGGCCTCGACCATCACCCGGTTATGGGTGGCGCCGGCGGAGATCTTCGGCGTCACTGAGCCGATCCTTTCTGACGATGATCGGCGTGCGGTCCTGAATGAGGTGGATCGGCAGGTCTGCTACGAGCTTAGCGAACGGTTCGAGATTTCGGAGCAGCGGGATTCTGATGCCGGGATGGTGCGCGTGGGCGTCACCCACATCCGGCCGACGAATCAGGCCGGGTCGGCGGCGGCGGCTGTCGCAAACTTCTTCATTCCCGGTCCGATCAAGGTGCGGGCTCCGGGCGGCACAGGGGGGCTGGGCGCGGAGGCGGAACTCCTCACGCCGGACGGCCGTCAAGCCGCCGCCATTGTCTGGCGGCGAGACGCCATGGTGGTGGGAACGGACAAGCCGTCGCTGTCACGCATCGGTGATGCTCACCAGCTGGCCGAACCCTTGGGCGACATGGTGGGCGACGCTCTGGCGCCGAGCGAGCGAGAAGTGCGGCCGATCCCTGATCCTGATCCCTGTCGGCGGTTCGGTCCACGCGTCCGTGTGGAGGGAATCCTCACCGGCATTGCTACGGGACTGTATGAGCCGGCCCTGAGCGGGGGCCCCCGGGCGGCTCCAAATAGCGCTGACGGTTCCTGATCTTGCGGTCGATGCCACGGACGGTGTCGTTCGTTGTGTCGGTCCTCCACCCTGATCAGACGGAATAGAGGCCGGCGTTTCACCGTCGGCCATCGGCGCGCGCATACTGGGTGAGGCGGCGCGACAGGCGCAGACGCCCCGATCGCTGCAAGCGGGCGCCTGGATCTAGGCCTCGCGCAATCCGAGAAAAGCCAGCACAGGTTATTGCGTTGAGCGCTGCGATCTCTAGGCAGGGAGGATTCCGTCGCTCCCCGAGGTCAGACTGCTGATGATGTCGTTCCGTCGCCCGCCTTCGGGCTCGAAGGCCGAAGCCTGGTCCGCAGCCGGCATGGGTCTGGTGCTTGCCTTCTTCCTCGCGACAAGCGCTGTCGCCTGGTTCAACGTCCAGGTGCTCAGAGACAATAATCAACAGATTATCCACACGCACCAGGTGATCGTCGCCGTCGATGACCTCCTTTCGACCGTGCAGGACGCGGAGACAGGCCAGCGCGGCTATTTGCTTACCGGCAACGCCCTCTACCTGCAGCCTTACGATCTGGCCTCCGCCGCCGTGATGCGTCGTCTGGAAGACGTCGCACGCCTGACCCGCGACAATCCGGCCCAGCAGGATCACCTTCGGCAGGTTCGCAGGCACATCGACGCCAAGATGGCCGAACTGGACGCCACGATTCAGGCGCGTCGCGGCGAAGGCATGCAGGCCGCCCTGGCGAGAATGAATACGGATCGCGGCAAGGCGGAGATGGACGCCATCCGGGCCGGGGTGAGCCTCATGAGGCAGGAGGAGCAGAAGCTCCGCCTCGCACGCTTGGTGGAAATGGACGCGGCCTATCGGACAGCTCTGATCAGCGGGATTCTGTCTGGCCTTCTGGGCGCCGCCCTGACCCTGGCCATCTACGCCCTCATCCGGCGCAGCGTCCGTCAGAGAGCTCGTCAGGAGTGGATTCACAAGGGCCAGGTCGGTCTGGCGGACGCCATGATGGGCGATCAGTCGGTCGAGCAGCTGGCGGACAGCATTCTCGCATATCTGGCGCGCTACGCTGATGTTCAGGCGGCGGCCCTCTTCAAGGGAGAGGGCGGCGTATTTCGGCGCGTCGCCGCGCTCGGCGTTCCGGCCGATGCGCCGATTCCGACGCGTTTCAGTCCGCGTGAGGGCCTGTTGGGACAGGTCGCTTCCGAAGGGCGCGCTTTGGCCGTGCCGGACGTGCCGGAGGGCTATCTGACGATCGGCTCGGCGCTGGGACGGGATAAACCCCGACACCTCATCATCGCCCCTGGCCGGGCTGACGGCGAGATCAACGCCGTGCTCGAACTCGGCTTCCTGCGTCTGCCCGATGATCGTCTGATGGCGCTGCTGGAGGAGGCGGCGCCGTTGATCGGCACGGGCCTGCGGTCAGCCCGCTATCGCGCCCGACTGCAGGACATGCTGGAGGAGACCCAGCGTCAGTCCGAGGAGCTTCAGGTTCAGAGCGAAGAGCTTCGGGTCTCGAACGAGGAACTGGAAGAGCAGGGGCGCGCCCTCAAGGAATCCCAGGTGCGTCTGGAACAGCAGCAGGCGGAGCTGGAACAGACCAACAGCCAGCTCGAGGAGCAGGCTCAGGTGCTGGAAACCCAGCGCGATGATCTGGAGCGTGGATCGGCGGCCCTGGAGCTCAAGGCGCGAGAGCTGGAGCAGGCCAGCCAGTACAAGTCCGACTTCCTCGCCAACATGTCCCATGAGCTGCGCACGCCGCTCAACTCGCTCCTGATCCTGTCGAAGCTGCTGGCCGACAATCCTGATGAGACCCTGACGGAGGAGCAGGTCAAGTACGCGCGCACGATCCAGTCCTCGGGCAATGATCTGCTGACCCTGATCAACGACATCCTCGATCTGTCCAAGATCGAGGCCGGCCATATCCAGGCGCGCCCTGAGGCGGTGTCCTTGCAACGCCTGGGCGACGACATCCGGCAGATGTTCCAGCCGGTGGCTGATGAGCGCGGCCTCGCCTTCGAGATCGACCTGGGGTCGGGCGATGACGTGCTTGAGACGGATCGCCAAAGGCTTGAGCAGATACTGAAGAACCTTCTGTCGAACGCCTTCAAGTTCACCGAGAAGGGCAAGGTGACGCTGTCCGTCTCGGCCATCGGCGCTGAGGAAGTGGCCTTCGCCGTTTCGGATACGGGCATCGGCATCGCCCCGGACCAGCAGAAAGGCGTGTTTGAAGCCTTCCAGCAGGCGGACGGCACCATCAGCCGGCGCTACGGCGGGACCGGCCTGGGTCTGTCCATATCACGCGAACTGGCCCGTCTGCTCGGGGGGCGTATCCGCCTCGAAAGCCGGCCGGGCGAGGGGAGCGTCTTCACCCTGACCCTGCCGCGGACCTATGACGCCGCGCGCGTGACGCCGCGAGAGGCGCCGACCGGATCGCCCGCTGCGGCTTCGCCGACCTCAACGCCCGTTGCGGCGGAAGCCAGGCCCTTGGCCCGAACCCTGGATGACGATCGCGATCATCTGGCGGGGGCGCGCCGCCTGCTCCTGGTGGTGGAGGACGACGACCGCTTCGCCGCCATTGTCCGCGACTTGTCGCGGGAGATGGGATTCCAGTGCATTCTGGCGGGCACGGCGGAGGAGGCCGTGAAGCTGGCCAAGCGCTATCGCCCCAACGCCGTGGTGCTCGACATCGGTCTGCCGGACCAGTCCGGCCTCACGGTGCTCGACGTGCTCAAGCGCGACGACGAGACCCGCCATATTCCCATCCATGTCGTCTCTGCCGACGATCACAGCCAGACCGCCCTGTCGCTGGGGGCGATCGGCTATGTGATGAAGCCGGTAGCGCGCGAGGCCCTGGCCGATGTGCTCCGTTCGCTGGAGGAGAAGCTGACGCGGACGGTGCGGCGCGTCCTCATCGTCGAGGACGACGTGGTTCAGCGCGAGGCGGTCAGCAAGCTGCTGGAATCCAGGGATGTGGAGACGGTCGGCGTCGGGACGGCGGCGGAATGTCTGCAGCAACTCAAGAGCCAGACTTTTGACTGCATGGTGCTGGACCTGACCCTGCCGGACGCGTCGGGATTCTCGCTTCTGGAGACGCTCAGCCGCGAGGGCGGGCAGGGGTATCCGCCAGTCATCGTCTATACCGGCCGCGACCTGTCGCCGGAACACGAGCAGCAGCTTCGCCGCTATTCCAGCTCCATCATCATCAAGGGCGCCAAGTCGCCTGAACGGCTGCTGGACGAGGTCTCCCTGTTCCTGCACCAGGTGGTGTCGGAACTGCCGCCCGAACAGCAGAAGATGATCCGCAAGGCCCGCCACCGCGACGCCGTGCTGGAAGGCCGAAGGATTCTCATCGTCGAGGACGATGTGCGCAACATCTACTCCCTGACCAATGTGCTGGAACCGCGGGGCGCTCGCATCGAGATCGCGCGCAACGGCAAGGAGGCTATCGAGCGCCTGGAACGCTCAGCGGACGATCCGGCGCAATCCATCGACCTGGTCTTGATGGACGTCATGATGCCCGTCATGGACGGCCTGACCGCCACGCGCGAGCTGAGGAAGGACCCGCGCTGGCGCGACCTGCCGGTGTTGATGCTGACGGCCAAGGCCATGCCCGACGATCAGGAGCGCTGTATTGCGGCGGGGGCCAACGACTACATGGCCAAGCCTCTGGATGTGGACAAGCTGCTGTCGCTCGTACGCGTATGGATGCCGCGTTGAGTCCGGTCGCCCCCCACGAGGTGGAAGACATAGAGATCCAGCTGCTGCTGGAGGCGTTGTTCCAGCGCTACCACTATGACTTCCGTCATTATGCGCGAGCCTCGATCAAGCGCCGCCTGCTCCAGGCGCGCACCCATTTCGGGCTGCCGAGTCTGACGGCGCTTCAGGAGCGCGTCCTGCACGACCCGGAGATGCTGCCGCAGCTTTTGGGTTTCCTGACGGTCCAGGTCAGCGAGATGTTCCGTGACCCCGCCTATTTCCGAGCCCTGCGCGAGCAGGTGCTGCCGCATCTGAGAACCTATCCGTCCCTGAAGGTGTGGATCGCGGGATGCAGCGCCGGCGAGGAGGTCTATTCACTCGCCATCCTGTTCCGGGAGGAGGGCCTGTTCGACCGGACGATGTTCTACGCCACGGACATCAACCCTGATGCGCTGCGGGCGGCGGAGGCCGGCGTCTATTCGCTGGATCGCATCCGAAAGTTCACTGAAAACCACCAGAAGTCAGGCGGTCGCACCTCGCTGTCGGACTACTACACCGCCGACTACGGTCGGGCTGTGTTCGACAAGTCCCTGAGGGCCAATGTCGTCTTCTCGGACCATAGCCTGGTGTCGGACGCGGTCTTCGGCGAGATGCAGCTGATCTCATGCCGCAATGTGATGATCTACTTTGATCGCCCGCTACAGGATCGCGCCGTCGGCCTGTTCAAGGACTCGCTGGCTCGCAACGGCTTCCTGGGCATCGGTTCAAAGGAGAGCTTGCGCTTCTCACGGCACGCCGGCGCCTTTGCCGACTTCGTCCCGGAAGAGAAGATCTATCGCAGGCGCGAGCCATGAACCCTGATCCTGCTCGAGCTCTCGTGATCGGCGCCTCGGCCGGAGGGGTTCAGGCCCTGCTCGCCATCCTGCCGGAGCTGCCCGCCGACTTTCCCTTGCCGGTCCTCATCGTCCTGCACGTGCCCGCCGACCGCAGCAATGTGCTGGCGCCTTTGTTTGCTTCCAAATGCGCGCTGACCGTCAAGGAGGCGGAGGACAAGGAGCCCACGCAGCCGGGCGTGGTCTATTTCGCCCCTTCCGACTATCACCTTCTGGTCGAGGCGGACGGCGCTCTGGCCCTCTCGTCCGACGAGCTGGTCAACTACTCCCGCCCTTCCATCGACGTCCTGTTCGAAAGCGCGGCCGACGCCTATGGCGCGGGGCTGGTCGGCCTGGTTCTGACCGGCGCCAATGAGGATGGGGCGGCGGGATTGAAGGCGGTCGCCGCCGCCGGGGGTCTGACATTCGTCGAAGACCCTGCCTCCGCCTATGCCCGCCCTATGCCGGAGGCCGCGCTTCGCGCCTGCCCGGCCGCACAAGTGATGGCGCTCGCGCGCATTCCCGAAGTTCTGAAAGGACTAGGACAAGCATGACTAGCCCGGAGAAGCCGATCCATCTCCTGCTTGTGGACGATCTCGAGGAGAACCTCCTCGCCCTGGAAGCTCTGCTGAAGCGTGACGGCGTGGTCTGTCTCAAGGCCCGGTCGGGCGACGAGGCGCTGGAGCTTCTGCTGGTGCATGAGTTCGCCCTGGCCCTGATCGATGTCCAGATGCCGGGGATGGACGGGTTTCAGCTCGCTGAGTTCATGCGCGGCAACGCCAATGCGCGGCACATTCCGATCATCTTCGTCACGGCGGGCAGCGCCGATCAGCAGCGCCGCTTCAGGGGTTACGAGGCCGGGGCGGTGGACTTCATCCAGAAGCCCGTCGAGACGGACATCCTCAAGAGCAAGGCGAACGTCTTCATCGAGCTCTACCGACAGCGGCAGGAGATCCAGGCCCATCGGGACGAACTGAAGGCCTATGCAGCCGCCCTGAGCGCCGCCGACCGCCGCAAGAACGACTTCATCGCCATGCTGGGGCATGAGCTGCGCAATCCCGTCATGGCCTTCCGGGCGGGGCTTCATCTCCTTGAGCGTCAGAAGGACCCGGAGAAGGACGCCATGATCCACGCCCGGATGGAGGTCCAGGCCCACCACCTGTCGCGATTGATCGAGGATCTGCTGGACGTAGCCCGCATTGACCAGGGCAAGATCTCACTGAAGCGTGAGCGCGTGACGGTTCAGAGCATCATCGACTCGGCGGTCGACACCAGTCGGCCCAAGATCGACGCAGGGCGCCACGACCTGACGGTCGACATGCCGGGCGCCCCTATCTGGCTCGACGGCGACTTCACGCGCCTGTCCCAGGTGGTCAGCAATCTGCTGACCAATGCGGCCAAGTACACGCCGTCCCAGGGCCGCATCCAGGTGTCGGCGAACCGGGTCGAGGACCGGGTGCGTATCGATGTCGCCGACAATGGAGTCGGGGTGCCGCATGAGATGCAGGCCCGTGTCTTCGATCTCTTCACGCAGTCGAGCGGGCCTGACGACCGATCCAGCGAAGGTCTCGGCATCGGTTTGGCTCTGGTTCGAGAGCTGGTCGAAATGCACGAGGGGGCCGTGGAGTTGGAAAGCGCCGGCCAGGGATCAGGCAGTCGGTTTACGGTCTGGATCCCGGTGGCGGTCTAGAGGGCGCCGTTCGACCGAGGTTCAAACCTCGAACACGCGGTAGGGCGTGTCGCCCAGCGTACGCAGCACAGGCAAGGCGACGTTGTAAACGGGGACGCCACGGGCTGTTCGGCCTTCGGGTGCGCCGCGATGGGCGTGGCCGTGAACGACGAGTTTGACGTTTTCGTAGCGATCGACGACCTCGCCCAGGCGCGACGAGCCGAGGAAGGGGTGAATTTCTGGAGGTTCACCGACTACGGTGTCCGCGACAGGCGAATAGTGGAGCAGAACCACGCTGCGTTCGGTGCGCAGGGTGCGGATCGAGTTTTCGATCAGGTTGGCGTCCTCGACGGCTTCCTGCACGAAATGCTTGATCGAAGCCTCGCCGAACGGGCTGAGCATGTAGCGGCCGAAGCCCCCGACGAAGCCCTTGCCTCCTGCGAAGCCCACGCCGCCGATCTCATAGGATTCTCCGGTCAGCATATTGACGCCCGCTTCCGACATCAGGCGCGCCACCTCCTGGGGCTGACCGCACTCGTGCTCATGATTGCCCAGTACGCCGACCATGGGGATGCGGCAGGCGCGGAGATCTTCCAGCAGGTTCTCAACCTCGGTCGTCTTGCCGAAATTGACAAGGTCGCCACACAGGCACAGCACATCGGCGTCTTCATGGACCCGGTCGAAAAGGTCGCGATAGACGCGGTGCGAGGTCTCGCCGACATGCAGGTCGCCCACGGCGGCGATGCGCAGCTTCGTCTTCGGGCCCGCTTCCATTCCGGGTTGCGGCGTCTGACTGTCCGCTGATGCGGCCTGTGTCTCAGGCGACGGGTTCATGGCGTTCCTCCAGGCCCTTGCCCACGACGTCGCCGAAGCCCCATTCGGTGATGTCGGCGATATAGTCGCGGGGGCTGAACAGGCGGCCGCGGCACACACGAACGCGGGGCGCCGGCAGATCAACCTGGGCCTGAAGCCGTTCGAGCAGCTCGGTCATCAGCCAGGCCGGCACGCGCCCGCGTTCCGTGGGATAGGCGAAGCGGAAATTCAACAGGTGGGCCATCAGGACTTCCCAGTAGAGGTCCATCTGATCCAGCATGGATTTCCAGTCTATGGCGTCGGACTGCTTCAGAATTACGTGATTCACGTCGGCGCCGTCGTAGCGATAGCGGTCCTGAATAAAGACCTTGGACAGGATCAGGGCTGTAGGCGGCGTGATCGTCACTTCGTGGCCATAGACCGTGATCCGGTCCTCGCCGAACCAGCTGTCAGACACTGCGATAGTGCCGTTCGACATGGCGAAGATGACGTCGAAGAAGTGCTTGTCGTCCTTCCACACCTTGGCGATCCAGCGCTCGTCCTCCACGTCGGTCCGGTAGCCTCGGGCCTGAAAGAAGGCGAGGATGCGCGGATAGTCGCCGGGCTTGCAGAAGACGTCGAGATCCTTGGTCGGACGGCGGATCCCGGTATAGGCCGTCACCGCATAGGTGCCGGACAACAGGAACTGCACGCCGGATTCTTTAAGGAGGCGCAGGCTTTCCTCGTAGAAGGCCATGGCTTCGGGCGGTGGTTCAAAGGCGGGTTCGGCGACGGTATCGGACATGCAGCATGGTTTCCTGAACAGGGCAGGGAAACGGAGCCATGAAGGGGAGGGTTCCGCCGCGCCATGCCGCGCCCGTTTGAGGACGCGTTGAACCGTCGCCGTTCAGGCGCGTTCGCCGTCGTCGCCATGGTGGTCTGGCGAATAGCGCCTCTGATCCCTTGAACTCAGAGGCCTATAGCGACGCTGGACGGCGTCGATGTTGGAACATATCATGAACGTATGGCGCGTATCGAACTTCGACGAAAGCTCTCCATCCTGTCCGATGCGGCCAAGTATGATGCGTCGTGCGCGTCGTCCGGCGCGCCCAGGCGTAACTCCCTCGATGGCAAGGGCGTGGGCTCGACGGAGGGCATGGGCATCTGCCACGCCTATACGCCGGACGGGCGGTGCGTCAGCCTGCTGAAGATCCTGCTGACCAATTTCTGCATCTACGACTGCGTCTATTGCATCAACCGCTCGTCCTCGAACGTCGAGCGGGCGCGGTTCACGGTGGACGAAGTCGTCGATCTGACCCTGGCCTTCTACAAGCGCAACTATATCGAAGGGCTGTTCCTGTCGTCCGGCGTCGTGCGCTCGGGCGACTATACGATGGAGCAACTGGTCGAGGTCGCGCGCCGTCTGCGCGAGGACCATGATTTTCGCGGCTATATCCATCTGAAGTTGATCCCCGAGGCGGATGAGCGGCTGGTGGCGCTGGCGGGGCGTTACGCCGACCGCCTGTCGGCCAATATCGAGCTGCCGCGCGACGAGGCGCTGGGGCGGCTGGCGCCGGAAAAGGACGCCCGCCTGATCCGCAAGACCATGGGACAGGTGCGGCTGAGGCTGGAAGCGGCCAAGCCGGAGAAGCGCGACCGGCATCGTCCGCCGGCCTTCGCGCCGGCGGGCCAATCGACCCAGTTGATCGTCGGCGCGGACGGGGCGCCGGACACGGAAATCCTGGACCGCAGCGCCTCTCTCTATGGCGGCTATGGCCTGCGCCGGGTCTATTATTCGGCCTTCAGCCCCATTCCCGACAGCTCCAGCGTTCTGCCGCTCTCGAAACCACCGCTGATGCGGGAGCATCGGCTGTATCAGGCTGACTGGCTGATGCGCTTCTACGGCTTCAGCGCGCCCGAGATCGGTGAGGGTGCGTCGGACGGGATGCTGGATCTGGCGGTCGATCCCAAGCTGGCCTGGGCTTTGAAGCGACGCGACATCTTCCCCACGGACGTCAATCTGGCCGCGCGCGAAGACCTGTTGCGCGTGCCGGGGCTGGGGGTGAAGGCGGTGGATCGCATCCTGTCGGTCCGGCGCTATCGCACCTTGCGGCTGGAGGACGTGGCGCGGCTGACGCGGTCGATCGACAAGGTGCGGCCGTGGATCGTCGCCCTGGACTGGACGCCGGGCGGTTTGACGGATGCGGAGGACCTGCGTGCACGGCTGGCGCCGCAGCGGATCCCGGAACAGTTGAGTCTGTTCTGATGCGCACCATTGTCCTGGCGAATGAGACGGATTTCGCCGGATGGAAGGCGGCGGCGCGCCAGCTGCGCATTGCGGGCGTTGAGCCGGCCAGCGCTCGCTTTGTCACGGTCGGATCTTTTCAGGGGGGGCTTTTCGACGTTGATGGGGAGGCGAGCGCCGTCGCCGTGGACGATGCTTTCGTCGTCCCTCGGGCCTTTATGGAAACGGCGGGCGACCTGATCCTGCATCGCGCGCCGGATCGGTTCGACCTGATGTACCGGTTGTTGTGGCGGCTGCGGAGCGAGCCGGATCTGATGCGGGTGGTTTCTGACCCGGATGTCGCCGCTGCGGCCGAGCGTGTGAAGAACGTGCACCGCGCCAGCCACAAGATGAAGGCCTTCGTTCGTTTTCGCGAGACGCATGATGCGCAAGGCGACCGCTGGGTCGCCTGGTTCGAGCCGGCGCATCGCGTTCTGGAAAAGACCGCCCCCTTCTTCGCGCGACGATACAGCACGATGAGGTGGACCATTCTTACCCCGGACGGGACCGCCCACTGGGATGGGGCTACGCTCACCTTTGGCCCGCCGGGACGACAAGAGGAGGCGCCGCAAGACGACGAGGTCGAGGATTTCTGGCGCACCTACTACGCCTCGACCTTCAACCCTGCGCGTCTGCGCACGCGGATGATGCAGTCGGAAATGCCGAAGCGGTATTGGAAGAACCTGCCCGAGGCTTCTCTGATCCCCGAACTGGTGGCTTCGGCGGCGGCCCGCACCGAGGTCATGGTCTCCGAGCCTTCGCCCCCTCCCAATGAGAAGTTCCAGCGCCTGCGTCCGCCGGCTATTGATCGGACCTCGACCGATGAGCTGGTTGCTGCGGAACCGGCGGACCTGGAGCGGGGCGTGCAAAACTGCCGCCGCTGCCCCCTATGGCGGGATGCGACCCAAGGCGTTTGCGGACAGGGACCTCGCGAGGCGCGTCTGATGATTGTCGGTGAGCAGCCGGGTGATCATGAAGACCTTGCGGGACAGCCCTTCGTCGGGCCAGCGGGACAGGTGCTTGACGCCGCCCTGGCAGAGGCGGGCATTGATCACGCCGAAATCTACCTGACCAATGCCGTCAAACATTTCAAACACGAACCGCGCGGCAAGCGTCGGCTGCACCGAACGCCGAACGCCGGCGAGGTTCAGGCGTGTCGCTGGTGGCTGGACCAGGAGCGGAGATTGGTCAAACCACGCCTGATCCTGGCTCTGGGGGCGACGGCGGGGCTGGCCTTGCTGGGGCGAAAGCCTGGGATCCTGGCGGAACGGGGAGGGGTGATTGATGCGCCGGACGGAACCCGTGTCCTGCTGACGGTTCATCCTTCCTATGTCTTGCGTCTGTCCGATCCTAGGGAACGTCAAGCAGCGCGCGCGAACCTGATCGAAGATCTACGGGCCGCCCGGATAGAAGCGGCCATGGCTTAACCCGCCGAAGGGCGCTTATGCACTTAGACTTGAATAGAAAAATGGTGGACGCGACAGGGATTGAACCTGTGACCCCCTCGGTGTGAACGAGGTGCTCTCCCGCTGAGCTACGCGTCCAGCGCAGAACGGCCAAATCAGAAAGGCTTGGGCCGTCGGGAGGCGCGATGTAGCCCGCGATTCCGACGACGGCAAGCCTCTTTGATCAAATACCGGCGGTGCGGACCCCTTCCGGCGTTTCAGCTTCGGGATCGCCCGGCAGCCAGGCGACATGACCGTTATAGATGTCCTCGTTCAGGATGCCTTCCTCCTTGGCGACCAGGACGGGGACCAGCATCTGGCCGGTGACGTTGGTGGCCGTGCGCATCATGTCGATGATCCGGTCGATAGCGACGATATAGCCGATGCCTTCCAGAGGCAGGCCCGCCGTCGACAGGGTCAGGGTCAGCATGACGATGCTGGTGCCTGGCACGCCGGCGGTCCCCAGCGACCCGAGCACCGCCGTCAGGCCGATCAGCACATACTGGGTCAGGCTCAGGTCGATGCTGAAATACTGGGCGATGAAGATCGAGGCGATGGCCGGATAGATGGCGCCGCAGCCGTCCATCTTCACATTGGCGCCCAGAGGCACGGCGAAGGCGGCGTAGGCCTGCGGCACGCCCAGACGCTCGACCGTCTGGCGCAGGGTGATGGGCAGGGTGCCCAGCGAGGACGATGTGGCGAAGGCGGTCTGCTGGGCCGCAAAGGCCCCGCGGAAGAAGCTGCGGATCTTCAGGCCGTGCAGCTTCAGCAGGCCCGAATAGACGATCAGGATGTGGAACAGGCAGGCGGCGTAGATGGCGAAGATGAACTTGCCCAGCGGCAGCAGCGCCTCCCAGCCATAGCCGCCGACGACCGAGCCGATCAGGCCGAACACCCCGAACGGCGTCAGCTGGATCACCCAGCGGGTGATGCGAAACACCAGGGCCGCGCCTTCGTCCACCAGCCTCCGCGCCGTCTGCGCCCGGTCGCCCAGCGCCACCAGGGCCGCGCCCATCAGGGCCGAGAAGAAGATGATCTGCAGCACCTTGCCTTCGCTCAACGCCGCAAAGGGATTGGTCGGCACGATGCCCAGCAGCACGTCCAGCGGCGTCGGGATCACCCGTTCCTTCACCTCGCCCAGCGGCAGGTTGGACAGACCCACGCCCGGATTGATCAGATGCCCGAACGCAAACCCGACCAGCACCGCCAGCAGCGAAGTGATCGCGAACCACATCAGGGTCCGCACCCCCAGCCGCACCGCCCCGACCCCTTCGCCCAGCTTGGCGATGGAGCTGGCGATGGTGAACAGCACCAGGGGCGCCACCACCATGCGGATCAGGTTCAGATAGACGTCGCCGATCGGCTGCAGCCAGACCGTCGCCTGCTCGCGCAGGATCAGGCCGGCGATGATGCCCAGGGCGAAACCGGCGGCGGTGCGCTGCCAGAGCGGGATAGCGAAGAAGCGACGAAACATGACGACCTTTGGGGAGGAGCGGTCGGTCTATGTGTTTCCCACGCGCGCAGACGGCAACCGCGACGGGCGCAGATAGGGCGTAGAAGTTCTAAAGCGTTCGATAGTTTTTCCTTCTCCCCTTGCGGGAGAAGGTGGCCCGTCAGGGCCGGATGAGGGGTCTCGCCACGGCGGATGAAGGCTGCGAGTTCAGCGTCCGCAACCCCTCATCCGTCAGCCTCCGGCTGCCACCTTCTCCCGCAAGGGGAGAAGGAAGATGCGTTAGGGCATCACTTCAGCCAGCGCCGCCTCGAACCCGTCGTAGTGGTCGATCACCACATCCCCGCCCAGCGCGTCGCGCGGCACGTCGTTGTAGCCGAAGCCGACGACGATGCAGGCCACGCCCGCATCCTTGGCCGCTTTGGTGTCCGTCGTGCTGTCGCCGACCATGACGCAGCGCGCAGGATCGCCGCCCGCCTTCTGCACCGCCTCATGGATATGCGCCCCGCTCGGCTTGCGCGCCGACACTGCATCCGGCCCGGCGATGAAGGCGAAGTGCTGGGTCAGGTCCAGCGCCTCGATCAGGGCGACCGCCAGGTCTGTGCGCTTGTTGGTGGCGACGCACAGGATGGCCCCCCGCGCGGCCAACCGCTCCAGCGCCGGGACCACGCCGTCAAACACGGTGCTCTCGTCGGCGATATGGGCCAGGTAGTCCTCGATAAAGCGCTCGAACAGGCCGGGGGCGTGGGCTTCGTCCCAGGCGGCGCCCGCCTCCATGAAGCCATGACGCAGCAGGGCCATGGCCCCATGCCCGACCAGATGACGGGCCGACGACAGGGGCGTCGGCGGCAGTTCGTACTGCGCCAGCATCCGGTTCAGCGTGCCGATCAGATCGGGCGCTGAGTCCACCAGGGTCCCATCTAGGTCGAAGGCGATGGTCCAGCCTTCCAGATCGCGTTCAGTGCTCATGTCGTCTCCCGGCTCGCGCAGGCCCCGGCAATGGGCTAGATCGCGCAGGACGACAAGCCGCCGGATCGATTCATGACCGCACCCCATCCTCGCGCCGCCATCATCCTTGCCGCAGGCCAAGGCACGCGGATGAAGTCGCCGCTGCCCAAGGTGCTGCATCCGGTCGGCCAGCGCGCCATGCTGGATCACGCCATCGACGCCGCCGAGGCCCTGGGCTGCGAACGCATCGTCGTCGTCGTCGGCGCCCATTCGCCGGAAGTCCGCGACCACGTCGTGCGCCGTCTGGGCGAGGACTCCATCGCCGTGCAGGACCCTCCGCTGGGCACCGGCCACGCCGTCCGCGCCGCCGAGGCCGTGCTGGGCGACTTCATCGGCCATGTGGTCGTGACCTATGGCGACGTGCCCCTGTTGAAGGCGGCCGACATCGAGCCGGTCTTCGCTGATAGCCACGAAGGCGTGCATGAAGGCGTCACCGTCATCGGCTTCGAGGCGCGCGACCCCGGCGCCTATGGCCGTCTGATCCTCGACGGCGACGACCTTCAGGCCATCACCGAGGCCAAGGAGGCCTCGGCCGAGGTTCTGGCCGTCACCGCCTGCAACTCCGGCGTCATGGCCGCGCCGGTCGGCCTGCTGTTCGACCTGCTGGCCCAGGTGAAGAACGACAACGCCAAGGGCGAATACTACCTGACCGACGTGGTCGAGCTGGCCCGCAAGCGCGGCGCCCCGACCCGCGCCGTCTTCGCGTCCGAGGACTCGGTCATGGGCGTCAACGCCCAATCCGAACTGGCCCAGGCCGAAGCCCTGTTCCAGTCGACACAGCGCGAGCATTTCCTGGCCGAGGGCGTGACCATGTCGGCCCCCGACACCGTTCACTTCGCCTGGGATACTGAAGTCGGCGCCGGCACGACCATCGAGCCCTTCGTCGTCTTCGGCCCCGGCGCTCGCGTCGCTGAAGGCGCGCGCATCCGCAGCTTCAGCCACATCGAGGGCGCCAGCGTCGCCACCGGCGCCGAGGTCGGCCCCTACGCCCGCCTGCGCCCCGGCGCGGACCTGGGCGAGGGCGTCAAGATCGGCAACTTCGTCGAGGTCAAGAACGTCCGCATGGACGCGGGCGCCAAGGCCAACCATCTGGCCTACCTCGGCGACGGCCATGTGGGCGCGAAAGCCAACATCGGCGCCGGCACCATCTTCTGTAACTACGACGGCTTCTTCAAACACCGCACCACGGTGGGCGAGGGGGCCTTCGTCGGCTCGAACTCGTCGCTGGTGGCCCCTGTCGTCATCGGCGCGGGCGCCATGGTCGGCTCCGGCTCGGTGGTGACGAAGGACGTCGCGCCCGGCGATCTGGCTCTGGGCCGCGCCGAACAGACGACCAAGCCGGGCTGGGCCGCCCGCTTCATGGCCACCATGCGCGCAAAGAAGGCAGCGAAATGAGCGACCTGCAGAAGAAGAACGCCGGCGAAGCCGCCGCCGCCCATGTCGAGGCCGGCATGGTGGTCGGTCTGGGCACCGGCTCCACCGCCGCCTGGTTCGTCAAGGCTCTGGCGGCGCGCAACCTGCCCGACCTGCGCTGCGTCCCGACGTCGGAGCGCACCGCTGATCTGGCGCGCGAACTGGGCCTGACCCTGTCGACGCTGGAAGACACGCCCCGCATCGACCTGACCGTCGACGGCGCCGACGAGATCGGCCCGGGCCTCGCCCTGATCAAGGGCGGCGGCGCGGCCCTGCTGCGCGAGAAGCTGGTGTGGGAGGCGTCCGCCCGCTGCATCTGCATCGCCGACGCGGCCAAGGTCGTGCCGGTGCTGGGAATCTTCCCCCTGCCGATCGAGGTCGTCGCCTTCGGTCACAAGACGACCGCCAACCGCATCGCCGACGTCCTGGCCGACCACGACATCCCCATGCCCGCCCGCGTCCGTCAGGCTGACCGAGGCCTGATCCGCACCGACGGCGGCAACCTGATCTACGACGCCGCCTGCAAGGTCATCGCTGACCCGGCCCGCCTCGCCGCCGACCTGAAAAGCCTGACCGGCGTGGTCGAACACGGCCTCTTCCTTGACCTGACCGACCTGGCCATCATCGGCACGGACGAAGGGTTCGAGACGATCAATCCCTGAGCCCTCCGTCATCCCGGCCGAAGCCTCGCTTCGCGAGGCGCAGAGCCGGGACCGCCACAAACACGAGCTTCAGCGTTTCTTGCGGTCCCGGATAGCGGCTGCGCCGCTTCCGGGATGACGGAAGCGCGGGATCGCCTTGCCCCCTCGCGCCCCGGCGCCTAAGTCGGGTCAGCGCTGCGGTTCAGCCGCACGGATTTCAGACGATTCAGACGAATTGGACTCATCTTTTCGAGTCCATTCCCGGAGCCCTCGATGACCCAGTACGACTACGACCTCTTCGTCATCGGCGCCGGCTCCGGCGGAGTGCGCGCCGCGCGGCTGACCGCCTTGGGCGGCAAGAAGGTGGCCGTGGCCGAGGAGTATCGCGTCGGCGGCACCTGCGTCATCCGCGGCTGCGTGCCCAAGAAGTTCATGGTCATGGCCTCGGAGGTCAGCCACGCCCTGGAGATCGCCAAGGGCTACGGCTGGTCCTTCGATAACGCCAAGTTCGACTGGCCGACCTTCCTGCAAGCCAAGGACGTCGAGATCGCCCGCCTGTCGGGCATCTACGCCGCCAACCTGGGCAAGGCGGGCGTCGATCTGGTCCACGGCCGCGCCGTGATGAAGGACGCCCACACCGTCGAGATTGTCGGCAAGAACCAGACCTTCACCGCCGAGAAGATCCTGATCGCCACCGGCGGCCGTCCGTGGAAGCCCGAGGACCTGCCGGGCGTCGAACACGCCATCACGTCCGAAGAAGCCTTCCACCTGCCGGAACTGCCCAAGCGCATCCTGATTGCAGGCGGCGGCTATATCGCGGTGGAGTTCGCGGGCATCTTCGCCGGTCTCGGCGTCGAGACGACCCTGATCTATCGCGGCCCCAACATCCTGCGCGGCTTCGACGACGACGTGCGCGCCCATCTGGCGGGCGAGATCGAGAAGCGCGGGATCAAGGTCATCCTGGGTTGCCAGCACGCATCGATCGAGAAGACCGAAACGGGTCTGGTCAACCACCTCGGCAACGGCATGACGCTGGAAACCGACGTGGTCATGTTCGCCACCGGCCGCGTCCCCTACGTCAAGGGACTGGGCCTCGAGAACGCCGGTGTCGAGCTGAACGACGAGGGCGCCATCGCCGTCGATCCCTTCTCGAAGACCTCGGCCGACAACATCTGGGCCATCGGCGACGTGACCGACCGCATGAACCTGACCCCCGTCGCCATTCGCGAAGCCGTCGCCTTCCACGAGACGGTCTACAAGAACAATCCTCAGCACTTCGACTACGAAGCCGTCGCCACCGCCGTCTTCAGCCAGCCGCCGGTCGGCGTCGTCGGCCTGACCGAGCATGAGGCGCGCCGCGCCTGCACGAACGGCGTCGATGTCTATGTGACACGCTTCCGCCCGATGAAATACGCCTTCACCGGCTCGGACGAGCGGGTGCTGATGAAGCTGGTGGTCGACGCCGACAGCCAGCGCGTCGTCGGCGTTCACATCGTCGGCCCCGAAAGCCCCGAGATGATCCAACTGGCCGCCATCGCCGTGAAGGCTGGCCTGACCAAGGCCCAGTGGGACGCCACCTGCGCCGTCCACCCGACCATGGCCGAGGAACTGGTGACGCTGAAAGAAAAGCAGTCCCCGGCGTCGATGTCGGCGGGCTGATCATTAAGGCTGGAGGCGGCTTGTCAGTCGCCTCTAGCTCGCGCCTTATGCCGCCCAGCTTTTTCGGAGGTCGTCTCATGAAGTCCGCCCTGCTCGCCGCCGCCCTGTCCGCCCTGATGCTCGCCGGTTCGCCGGTTCTCGCCCAAAGCACAGACCAGACCGCCCCGTCGTCTCTGATCCAGAGCGCCGTCGCCGACACCCTGCGCCCTGCTGACGAGGTCGCTCGCGATTCGCTGCGTCACCCCGCCGAAATCCTCGCCTTCGCCCAGGTTCAGCCGGGTCAGCGCGTCGCCGACATCCGTCCCGGCGCCGGCTACTTCACCCGCCTGTTTTCCCGCGTGGTGGGCGAGGGCGGTCACGTCTACGCCTTCGTGCCGAACAAGACCGCCGAGCGCGAGAACCCGCGCGCCGACGCCCTGGTCGCCGCCTATCCCAACGTCAGCCGCGTCAACGGCGACCTGGACGCCATGGCCTTCGATCAGCCGCTGGACGTGATCTTCATGAGCCAGGAATACCACGACTTCCACATCCCGCGTTTCGGCGTGGATGTGACCAGGATGAACGCCGACATCTTCAAGGCGCTGAAGCCGGGCGGTCTTTTCGTGGTCATCGACCACCAGGCCGCGCCCGGCGCCGGCAACACCGCCGTCGAGACCTTGCACCGCATCGAGGGCGCGCAACTGCGCAAGGAGGTCGAGGCCGCGGGCTTCGTCTTTGACGGTGAAACCGCCGCCGTCGCCAACCCGGCGGACGACCACAGCCTGAACGTCTTTGACGAGGCCATTCGCGGCAAGACCGACCAGTTCGTCTATCGCTTCAAAAAGCCGGGCTGAGTGTCGAACTGGTGACTGGCGAAGCGGGGCAGGGGGCGCTAACCCTGCCGCAAAATCCATAAGGGAAACGCTCAGATGACTCGCATCGCCTTCATCGGTCTCGGCAACATGGGCGGCGGCATGGCCGCCAATCAGGCCAAGGCCGGGCATGACGTCGCCGCCTTCGACCTGTCGCCCGCCGCGCTGGAACGCGCCGCCGAGGCCGGGTGCCGCACGGTCAGCTCGGTCGCCGAGGCGGTCAAGGACGCCGAGATCGTCATCACCATGCTGCCCGCCGGTCCGCACGTGCTGAGCGTCTATTCCGAACAGATCATCGGCGCGGCGCCCTCCAGCGCCCTGCTGCTGGACTGCTCGACCATCGACGTCGAGACGGCGCGCAAGGTCGCAGGCCTGGCCAAGGAGGCCGGCTACGCCTTCGCCGACGCCCCCGTTTCGGGCGGCACGGCTGCAGCCGACGCCGGGACCCTGGCCTTCATGGTCGGCTGCGACGAGGCCGACTTCGCCCGCGTCGAACCGGCCCTCGATCCCATGAGCCGCATCACCATCCGCGCCGGCGACCACGGCGCCGGCCAGGCCGCCAAGATCTGCAACAACATGCTGCTGGGCATCTCCATGGTCGGCACCTGCGAGGCCATCGCCCTGGCCGAGAAGCTGGGTCTGGAGCCGGAACGCTTCTTCGAGATCGCGTCGAAATCCTCGGGCCAGTGCTGGAGCGTCAGCAACTACTACCCCTGGGCCGGCCCGGTGCCGACCGCGCCGTCGAATCGCGACTACGAAGGCGGCTTCGCCACCGCCATGATGCTGAAGGATCTGAAGCTGGCCCAGGACGCCGCCGCCAAGGCCGGCGCCACCACGCCGCTCGGCGCTCAGGCCGAGGCCCTCTACGCCCTGTTCAACGGCCTCGGCTACGGCGGCAAGGACTTCTCCGCCATGGTCCAGATGCTGCGCGGACGCCTGGATACGCTGGCGAACTAAAGCGCCTCTTTCCTCCCCATTTCATGGGGAGGGGGACCGCGTAGCGGTGGAGGGGGCGGCACACACGTCAGCCGTCGAGGCCCCCTCCGTCTCGTCGCCTCGCGGCGCCGATCCACCTCCCCATCGCTGCGCGACAGGGAGGAAAGGGCTGTGCCAGCCCGCGTCGGATCGAAAAGGCGGAGCCTTTTGACCGCGGGCCACCCAACCAGCCCGCGTCGGGTCGGGAGGTCCCGCAGGGCCGACGACCGTGGGTCACAAACATGAGAACCGTTATCAATTAAGGGGTTGGGACGTTTTGTCCGGCCCTGAACATGGACAACGCTGAGCGGCGAGCGCAATTAGGCGCGGAAAGCTGTATAAGCGAAAGAACTAGCGCCTTGTTCGACTATAAGTCTGCCTTTCAAAACTCTGTCGAGCAGGTCCGCAGCGAAGGCCGCTATCGCGTCTTCGCCGATCTGAAGCGCGTGCGCGGCCAGTTCCCGCAGGCGGTTCGCCGCCGAGACGACGGCTCCGAACAGAATGTCGTGGTCTGGTGCTCTAACGACTATCTGGGCATGGGCCAGCATCCCCTGGTGCTGGACGCCATGAAGGCCG
>RCUP01000186.1_pt1 | contig 58524 bp, 56 predicted proteins | sample 2166341 | NCBI WGS metagenome assembly RCUP01 (sample SAMN09932325, study PRJNA488358) | compost metagenome | isolation source: compost soil in succinonitrile-enriched | place: Germany: Experimental Botanical Garden | reverse complement strand
AGAACACCCGCGCCACGACGTTCTATACGACCGGCACCACGGGCCTGCCCAAAGGGGTGTATTTCAGCCATCGGCAACTGGTGCTGCACTCGCTTGCGGCGATGGCCGCACTCGGCAGCGCGTCCAGCCAGGGGCGCCTGCACCGCGACGACGTCTACATGCCGATCACCCCGATGTTCCATGTCCACGCCTGGGGCATGCCTTACGTGGCTACGCTGCTGGGCATCAAGCAGGTCTACCCTGGGCGTTATCTGCCGGGCAAGCTGCTGGCGCTGATCGCCCGCGAGAAGGTGACGTTCTCGCACTGCGTGCCGACCATCCTGCATATGCTGCTGGGCCATGCCACCGCGGCCGATACCGATCTGCGCAGCTGGAAAGTGATCATCGGCGGTGCGGCACTGCCGCGGGCACTGGCGCAGCAGGCACTGGCCCGTGGCATCGATATCTTCGGCGGCTACGGCATGTCCGAAACCTGCCCCCTGCTCACCGTCGCGCAGATCGATGCCCACGCCCTGGACGACCCGGATGAGGAGCTGTCGCTGCGTACCAAGGCCGGCATCCCGGTGCCATTGGTGGATCTGCGCATCGTGGACGAAGACATGAACGACGTTGCCCACGATGGCGTCGCTACCGGCGAAGTGGTGGCACGCACGCCCTGGCTCACCCAGGGTTATCTGCACAACCCGGACGCTTCAACGGCGTTGTGGGCGGGCGGTTACCTGCATACCGGGGACATCGGCAACATCGATGGCAGCGGCTACCTGCGCGTGGCCGACCGCATCAAGGATGTGATCAAGACCGGCGGCGAATGGATCTCCTCGCTCGCCCTGGAGGACATCATCGCCCTGCATCCTGCGGTCAACGAGGTCGCCGTGATCGGCATCAGCGATACGAAATGGGGTGAGCGACCGCTGCCGCTGGTGGTCCGGCAGCCCGGCAGCGATGTGACCGAAGCAGAGATCATCGAACTGGTCGCCGCACGCAGCCGTTCAGGCGACATCTCCCGCTACGCGATCCCCGACCGCGTCAGCTTCGTTGATTCGCTGGAACGCACCAGCGTGGGCAAGATCAACAAGAAAAAGCTGCGTGGGCTGCATGACATGACGCCGGTTGATGAGCGCCGCTGACGCGGAAGCTCTTCTGCAAGCAGAACACGCAAGCGTTGCGGGCGGATGCAAGGCGAGCTGCTGGCCTCACGTCCGCACTGATTCCGCGCCACGCACCGCGCCCGCGGTGGCGGGCGCGGCATGGATTCAATGCAACGGCACCTTCAGCACCGATGGCGCGGACGTCGGGGAACTGAAGGTCACCGCCCCGCCCAACTGGCTGATGCCTGCATAACGCAGGTCCACCGTATCGACCACCAGCGTCAGGCGGCTGCCCGCTGGAATGTTCCAGCTGCTCGCTTCCAGCCGCAGATCGAGGGTGGTCGCCTGGCCCGGTGCAACGCCGCGCAGGGTGTACGGTTTGTGGCTGATCAGTTGGCCATTGCCCAGCACATCTTCCGCGTACAGGTAGGCATACAGCGTGGTGTTGGCGCGGCTGGGAGTGACGGTCACGCGCACTTCCGGCGCACCGTCCAGGCGGCGTGCGTTCCAGTAGATCGGCCCCTGCCAGACGCCTGCAGCGTTGCGCCCGATGAAAGGCACGTATGCACCCGGCGGAAGATTGATCATCTGCAGCGAGCCCGACACCATCGCCACGCCGGAATTGGCGGCGGTCGCCAGGCCACTGCCGATGCGGTAGTTCCAGCCATTGCTGCGCCCATTTTCAACTAGCCCCCCGGTGGGCAGAAGCAGGCCGCCGGGTGCGGTCAACGCGTAGCTGACTGCACCGCTGTTGGTCGCCTGCCAGTTCGGGTAGCTGCTCCAGCTTCCCTTCTGTGACTTCAGCTGCACCGCCGGCTCGCGGTCGATGCCGTTGGCCACGCCCTTGAGGTAATGATCGAACCAGTCGCCCACCGAGTCATAGACCTCGTTGGGAATACCCAGTGCGCCCAAGGCCTCGTTGAGGGCGTGGTCGCCGTGGCGCAGCTGCAGCTGCTTGGGGCCTTTCAGCTGGTTGAAGAAATCCACCAGCTGACCCGGCGGGAACAGGCTGTCGTTGAAGGCGTTGGCCAGGAACACGGCCGGCTGGTTGGCGTTGATCTCGCTGATGCTCGCAGCGGGGCTGCGGATGGCGGCCACGGGCAGCAGCGATTCCACTGCACCCTGGTAGTTGCCAACCACCACGTTGCGATTGATCGTGGCCAGCTCTGCCCCGGGTCGGCCGGTGACCAGGCCGGCGGCCACCAGCAGCGCGATTCCCTGTGCGCTGGGGGTGTCGTTGGCGTACAGCGACGCCTGCAGGTCGGCCCATCCGCTGAGGGCGGCCACTGCCTTGATGCGGGGATCGCGTGCCGCCGCCAGCAGGCTGGTGCCGGCGCCGTAGGAGATGCCCGAGACGCCGATCCGCGCCGGGTCGGCCTGGGTGTTGTCCAGCGCCCAGTCGATCAATGCGCTGACATCCTCGACCGTGGCTGGCCCGGCGATGTCGATGGCCCCGCCGGACTCCCAGAAGCCGCGCGAGCTGTAGCTGATGACCACGTAGCCGCGTTTGGCCAGCGACTGTGCCACCCCTACGTACTCCACGCTGGGAACGGCCCAGCTGCTGGGCATCACCAGCAGCGGGTACTTGCCGCCACCTGCGTCCTGGGGTTCGATGACAAAGACCCCGAGGGGCGTGCCGTCCCAGCTGGGAAGGGTGCGGTGGGTGGTCTTGACCGTGGCAGCCCAGGCGGTGGGCGCCAGTCCGGTCAGCAGGATCAACAGCAGCAATACCTTGCGCATCGTCGTCTCTCCCCGTCGTTGGTGGTGCAACGGGTTGGACCGTACCAGTGCGAATGGTGGCTGACACCTTGCGCCGCAACATGGGGTGGCGGGCCCGCCACCCCACACCGAGTGCCTGAATGCGCCTAGAGCGTCGCCTGCGCCTGCAGGGTGAACACCCAGCTGTCGGGTCGGCTGGCATAGGCGCCGGGCCGTGCCACGTACTGCACCGCCGGCCGCAGCACCAGCCACGGCGCGACCTGCACGCCGTAGTTCAGCTCGACGAACTGCTCGTTGCTCTGCACATCCTTTCCGGTCAGCTGCTGGTGCCGTGCGAGCCGGTCGGAGATGTCCAGCCGGTTCCAGGCCAGGCTGAGCACATCATCCTCGCGCGACGCGATCACGCCGCGCCAGCTCACGCCCGCTTCCCACGAGTAGCGCATCAGCCCTGTTTTTGCGTCGGCACGGGTGGCCACGCCGAACACCGAGATGCCGCGCACCGTATCGCCTTCGGGCTTCCACACGCGCTGAGCGGCCTGCACGTATGAACCGCTGCGATGCGAGGCGCGAGGTGCGGCCGGATTACCGATGTCATCGGCGTTGGAGGTGTCCAGGTAGTAGCCGATCTTGTAGGTGCCGCCATAGTCCTCGCCCGACTTGCCATGGCTGTAGCCCACTTCCACGGGCAGGAACAGGCCGGTCTTTCCCTTCGTCGACACACGGAAGCCACTGTTGGCCTGCTTGCGCGTCGGGTTGACGTCGTAGATGCCGGTCTGTGCGTACCAGCCTGAGGGATCGTTCCACTTCACCCGCAGGCCCCACTGGCCCGTCGGATTGTCCAGCCAACCGGAGCTGTAGATCGGGCCCAGCGGATGCCCGCATTGACCGTTGTTGTTGAAGTTGCAGGTGTAGGGCAAGCCACCGAAGTCGTTGCCCATCGAGTAGAAGCCCCCTTTCAGGCTCAGCCGCTTGTCCAGCAGCAGCCGCTCGTAGGAGAGCTCGTTGAAACGCAGGTTCTGGCCCTGGCCATAGAAGGCCTGGTTCTGGATATAGGAACCGGTGGACCGCTCGTTGATGGCGTTGCCGAAGCGATCGGAGAACACCACGCGCAGCGTGCCGTCGAAGCCGAGTGCTTTGCCGGTATCGATCGTCGCGCCCAGATCGATGTGTTCGGCGGTGGACCAGCCACTGCCCTTGTAACCATCGCTGTTGACGCCGCTGCCGATCACGATGCGTGCGCTGGGGGTTACACCGCGATCCTGCAGCCAGAGGCGCGCGGCCCAATCGGCACTCAGCGGCGTCTGCACGATGCTGTCCACCGGTTTGGGCTTGGCGGCAGCACCCGATTCGGCGGCCGACACCGGGCCATTGATCACGAGCAGGAGCAGGCCGAGGCCGTTCAAGGAGAGCAGCTTCATGCTGCGGCCCTCCTGTCCTTGCGCTTCTTCCAGGCGCGCCGCACCAGCAGCAGGACGCCGACCATTGCCAGCACGGCAACGATGAGCATCGGCAGCCACAGCCGTGCGATCTTCGCCAGCAATGGCTTCTCGCCCCCGGCACGGGTCAGCGCCACTTGTGCCTCGGTGACCTGGTCACCCGGCCCGAACTGCGTGCGCACGTAGGTCGCCACCGCTGCGATATCGGCGTCACTCAAGTCCTGTACGAATGAGCCTTTCGAGAAGTGCGGCATCAACGCGTGTTCGCCATGCACGTCGCGGTCAACGCCACCAATGATGGTGGCGATGAGGTTCTGCGGACGGGTCATGCCGACGGTGGTGTTGTGCACCAGGGAGGGGTAGTACCCGTCCCTGCTGCCCTCGCCCCGCGATCCATGGCAGCTTGCGCACAGGCCCGAATACAGCACTCCGCCCGATGCCAATGCGGCACCCGTGCCGCGTACCGGTTGCTCGCCCGGTGTGGTGGCGGCATCGCCCCAGGCAAAGGCGGCCCGCGTGGCGTCAGGATCGGCCACCGCCGGTACCGTGCGCAGGTAGGCAACGATCGCGGCGATGTCCTCGTCCTGCAGCTTGGACAGGCTGTTGCTCACCGCTTCGGCCATGCCGCCACCGGCCTGTGCCTTGCCGGCGACGCGGCCGGTCTTCAGATACTGGGCCAGTTCTGCATCACTCCAACCACCGATACCGCTGGTGGGATGGGAGGTGATGTTGGGTGCGTACCAGTCACCCAGCGATCCGCCGGCGAATGCTTTGCCGCCCACTTCCTGCATCATCAGCCCGCGCGGGCTGTGGCAGCTGGAGCAATGCGCCAGGCCTTCCACCAGATAGGCGCCGCGATTCCATTGCGCACTCTTGCCCGCATCGGGCTTGAACGTTTCCTTGTCCAGGAACAGCAGGTTCCACACCGCCATGGACTGGCGGATGCTGAAGGGGAATGGCAGTTCGGTCGCGTGCGCTTCCTCGTCGACCGGCGCCACCTCCTTCATGAAGTAGGTATACAGCGCGTGGATGTCCTCGTCGGTCAGCTTGGCATACGAGGTATAGGGCATCGCCGGATACAGATGGGCGCCATCCTTGCGCACGCCTTCGCGCACTGCTTTGGCGAAGTCATCCTCGCTGTAGAGGCCGATGCCATGGCTTTTGGAGGGGGTGATGTTGCTGGCCCAGATCTCACCCAGCGGGGACGCAATCGCGTAGCCGCCGGCGTAAGGTTTGCCCTGTTTCGGGCTGGTGTGACACGCCACGCAGTCTGCGGCGACCGAGAGGTAGCGCCCACGTTCGGCGACCTCGTCTGCGCGTGCGGAGTGACTGGCTGCAGCCAGCAGCATCAGCAGAGCCGCAGTGACGGCCTTCATGCCGCACGCTCGATGGCGTCTGCCGCCCGCAACGCCAGCGCGGCCATGGTCAGGGTGCTGTTGACCACGCTGGCCGACACCATCGGTCCGCCGCCTGGCAGCCACAGGTTCGGATGATCGTGCGCGCGGCAATCGCCATCGACCACCGAATCGCGCGGGTCCGCGCCCATGATGGTCGAGCCCATGATGTGGTTGTTGGCGTTGAGCGCCGTGGTGATGACGAATTCCTCGGCGTTGAACAGCGAGCCGATGTGACGCAACTGTTTGCAGGACTCGTCATAGCCCTTGCGGGCGTAGTCGCCCAGCGAGTAGTGGATATCCGGGCAGGCCAGGCCATGGCCATCGACCCGTGTCTTCGACAACGTCAGCCGATTGCTCGGGTCCGGCAAGGGCTCCAGGCTGATCGAAAGATCGACGCCGAAGACCGCACGGCGACGGATTTCCGCATCCAGCGCGTCGCCCACAAGGCCCTTCTGCAGCGCCTGGTCGGTGGCGATCGCCACGCGGCTGATGTTGTTGAGGATGATCTTGGTGGCCGAGTACTGCGAACGGAAGGCGCCGTCGCGCGGACCGACCATGCAGCTGGACTGCGCCGGTCCGCGGCCCAGCCAGATCGGGCGATCGGCGATGAACGAGCAGTGGAACCCGGAATGGTCGAGCATGTTGCGCCCGACCTGGTCGGAACTGTTGGCGATGCCGTTGGGGTTCTGCTCGTTGGCGGCAAGCAGCAGCAGGCGCGGCGTTTCCAGCGCGTTGCAGGCAATCACGAAGCTGCGCCCGGTGGCCTTGTGGCTGACCTTGTTGTTGTCATACCAGTGGATGGCCGTCACCCGGTTCTGCGCATCCGTGTCGATCCTGTAGGCCACGGCTTCAGCCAATACCTGCGCACCCAGCTTCTCGGCCGCTTCGATGGTATGGATGCCGTTGTACATCGCGCCGATCGGGCAGATCGGCTGGCAGTTGTTGTTGCCGCAGCAGGCGGGCCGATCATTCCAGGGCGTGATCATGCGGCCCTGCGGAATGGGCACCAGGTTGTAGCCGTGCGGATTGACCACCTCGGCGAACACCTTGTCACCGTTGCCCCAGGGGATCATGTCGGCCAGGTAGGGCTTGGATCGCTCGGACGGGCTCTGCTTGACCGGGTCGTTCGGCCCGGAGACGCCCATGGCCTCTTCCGCGCGGCAGTAGTAGGGCTCGATGTCGTCGTAGCTGATCGGCCAATCGCGCCCTACCCCATAGGTGGACTGCATCTTGAAGTCCACCGGCAGGTGGCGCCAGCAGGAGGCGGCCCAGTGCCAGGTGGTGCCACCCACGGCCTTGATGAAGCCCTGATGGAAGCTGCTGGCGTCGGGGCCGGTCAAACCCACGTAGTCGTTGGCCGGGAAATACAGCGGCGCAGTGGCCAGCGGCGACTGCGGATACGGCCCCTGGAAGTCGCTGCCGATGCGTCGCTCGAAGCTGACGTTGCGCCAGTTTTCGACGACGTCGGAGCGATGCAGGCGCGGGCCCGCTTCGAGGACCAGAACCGATTTTCCGGCACGAACCAACTGATGGGCGATCAATGCGCCGACGACGCCCGAACCGACGATCACAACATCGGCATCGGCGTCGCCATCACGGAAAACCGGAGCTTTCATGAGGGGAATCCAGATCAATTACGGGAAAGAGATGAAAGCGCAGGCTCAGCCGTGCGCACGTATCGCCGCCGGCGGTTCAGCCGTCCACCATGCTGGGCCGCCTTGTGCGTAGGTCGGCGGGAACAGGCCGTCGTCCACGGGGCGCTGCATCAGCGCGTCGCGATAGGAAACGGTGATGGCCTGCGGGCCCTTGCCGACGCTGCCGGTGTACCAGGCGGTGATGATGGCCAGTGCTGTTGGCCGCGCGTCGCCAGCCGCCGCCAGCAGTGCTTCGGGGCCTTGTGCCTGTTGCGCCTTCGCCGCGAGTGCTGGGAACCGGGCGTGCATCTCGGGATGCAGCTTGGCGAATGCGGCTTCGATGCGGCCGGCGGTCGCCGGATCGAGATCGGTCTTGCCCGTCAGCGCCTGCGACAACTGCAGAAAGCGCCGGTCTGCCGGCTTGGCAGGGGCCGCACTGGCAACGGGTGCTGGCGCTTTGCCGTTGCAGGCCACCAGCAACGAAATCGAGCTGACGGCCAGCAGGAAGGTTCTGCGCGTCAGGCCTTGCCCACTCCCTTCCAATCCCTCGGGAACACTCATGATGTGGACTCCTGATGCGTCACGTCTTCGGCTGCCCCGGACCGCGACGCGGGGGGGGCACCTACGGGTGAAACTGTAACGCACCTGCTCGTCGTCGCGGGGTGAGTGGAAGCGGCCGCAGAACAGCGAAGTGCCCTGCTTTGCGGCATCAATGCAAGCAGATTGCCGCCGGCAAGCAGGGGCCCCCGTCACGCCCGCACAACGCCGTCAACGCTAGAAACAAGGGGTTTCCTACTCTGGAGAGTGGCCATGCGGGTACTGCTGCTGTGTGCCGTGGCGACGATGTCATTGTCGGCCTGCAACCAACGCGAACCGACCGATAAGGCACAACATGCCGATGCGGTTCGGCAAAACCCGCCAGCGGCCAGCGCGCCGACGCGCAACGTGCCCGGCGGAGGCAGCGGGACCGCAGCCTCCGAAGACCAGTCGTCAGGAACCGGCGCCAGCAGCGGCAAGGAGGCACCGCCGGATTCTCCTGCAAAGCGCTGAATCCAGAAGGGTCGCCGGCTTGGCTCGGACAGGCACGCTGGACGTCCCTGCGGTGGGCCAACGACCCTCTGCCACAACAGTGATTCCGGCGCCTCCGCCGCGACTGACCTGGACAGATTGATGCAGCACGATGTGAAATTGGATCCCGACACGGTTCACGCCAACAACGCCTGTGCGGTGGCATGTTCAAGGTGACCCAAGAGGATTACCACATGCCTGACACCGGACTCTTCTACGTCTTTTCAGTGGATTACGCGGCCGACGCGCGCGGCGGCCTCGACCGGATCACCTCGATCACCTTCCGCTGCAATCAATGCCACCACGTGTCCCGTGCCGACGCTGACCTGAAGCGGGTGGCGGGTGGCACGCTTCTCACCTGTGGGAGATGCGGGACCCACCAGGCGGTCAGCAACGCGCGTTTTGCCGATGGCGCGCATGCCGCAGCGGCCGAGCGGCCCGCCGTCGCCGCAGGTGAGCGCTGATGCAGCGCTGCCCGTGATGGAGCACGGCGATGTGAGCAAGATGCATGCACCACACGCCCGTTGGGCATCTGCCGTTCACTGCATCTACCCCGTATCCCTACGGCCTCACGGCTACGGTGAAGTCTCCCTTCGTTCCGGAGCACACCATGGCCATCAAGACCGCTGAAGATCTGTTCATCCACGAACTTTCCGACATATACAGTGCCGAGAAGCAGCTGACCAAGGCACTGCCCCGCCTGGCGCGCGCCGCTGACAATCCTGACCTCTCCGCTGCGTTCGAGACCCATCTGGAAGAGACCCAGGGGCAGATCGAACGTATCGACCAGGTGGTCGAGCTGTCGGGGATCCGCCTGAAGCGCATCAAGTGTGCGGCAATGGAGGGGCTGGTGGAAGAAGGCAAGGAGGCCATTGACAGCATCGACAAGGGCCCCGTGCGCGATGCGGCGCTGATCGGCGACGCACAGAAGGTGGAGCACTACGAAATCGCCTCCTACGGCACCATTGCCGCGCTGGCCAGGCAGCTGGGATACAAGGACGCCGTGCCCCTGCTTCTGGAAACCTTGGAGGAAGAGAAGGCCACCGACCAGAAGCTGACCCTGCTGGCCAGTGGCGGCGGCAACGCCAAAACCGCGAAGGCCGGGTAAGCGCATGTGCACTGTACATCCGTCCGGCGCGTCGCTCCCCGGAGGCCGACGCGCTCTTACCGGAAGGTGTTGCATGCACCCTGATATCATGGGCATTCACTGGCAGGCACTGCCGAGGTGCCCAGCAATCGCGCGCTGATCGCCTCATTGCCGGCACCGCGCACAACGAGCAGCAGGACGGCGCGTCCGCCCGACCCTGCGCTCGGCGTTTCAGCGCACGGCCTTGCCGGCACCGCGCTGTGCTGCAGGCCTCGATCGCGTGCGCTTCTTCGCGGCTGGCGGTAGCGGCAGTACTCGATAGTCAGTCTGGCACACCAGGCAGAAGAAGGTGCGCCGATGCGTGGTACCCATATAGACCTTGCTGACCGAACCACCACAACGGGGACATGTCCGCCGGGTGTGCACCTGCCAGTGCTTTTTCAGCTCGAACCCGCGCTTCCATTGCAGGAAGTCGAAACTGTATTCGCGGGCCTGCCTGACCAGTTCGGCAAGCTTGCGCGGCGGAACATCGCCTACATGGTTGGCCGGATGGACCCGGATGCGGAACAGCACCTCGTTCTTGATGATGTTGCCCACGCCGGAGAACAGCGTCTGGTCCAGCAGGGCGTCGCAGACCAGGACATCGGGCATCGACTTCAGGCGACGACGTGCGAGCCTGGGATCCCACAGGTCGCTCATCACGTCGCTGCGCCAGTCGTATACCTCGTCCAGCGGCTGCGCGATCAGTTTTACCGAGCAGGTGTAGAAGTTCAGTTCGCCGTTGTCAAAGCGCATCGATACCCGCGCTGGGGTCTCCTTGCGCTCGTCGATGCGCCAGCTGCCGAACATCATCAGGTGGATGCGCAGCGTAACGTGGCTGAATTCCAGCAGAAAATGCTTGCCCCAGCTGCGCACGGCCCGCACCCGGCGGCCCTGCAGGCAGGCCAGGTCGAGCGTGCTGTTGCCGCTGACCTCGCGGACCGTCTTCCCTTTGAATTTGGCGGCGGCCTCGCGCAGCAGCACGATGGACGGACCTTCAGGCATTGGCGTGCTCCAGCAGGGCCTGCAGTTGCAGTGCATCGGGAACGGCATGGCCGTGTGCCGTGTTGTCGAGGATGACCCAGGCCCCGCCCGGCCCGGCGGCCTGCGTTGCTGCCCCGGCCAGCCTGCACAGCTCCGGCTGCTGGTACGCGCTGCAGTAGATCCGCGGCTGCCCGTGCCAACGCCAATAGCTCCAGTGCCTGGCTCCGCCCGGCTGGTCAGCCCCTGCAACCCGCGCGGGATCGGCCGCGACCCGTGCAATTTCATGGTCTTCCAGCAGCGCATCGGCCTTTGCGTCGAACCAGCTGGGGTGGCGGGGCTCGCACGCCATGGGCGTCGCGGTACCCCGACGCAAGGCCCGGAAGAACGCCGACGCGGTGCGGCCGTCGTAGCCCAGACTGGGTGGCAGCTGCAGCAACAGCGCGCCCAGCCGATCACCGAGATGCCCCACCGCGTGCAGGAAGGGGTCCAGCAACGGCGCCGCGCCGCGCAAGCGTGCGACGTGGGAGATCGCCTGCGGCATTTTCACCGAGAAGCGGAAATCGTCCGGCACGCTCGCCGCCCAGCGTGCGTAGGTGGCAGGCTGATGTGGACGGTAGAACGACGAGTTGATCTCCACGATCGGAAAGCGCGATGCGTAACGCTGCAGCGCGCTGTCGCCCGTGCCGAACATGTGCGCGACATCGGTGGGCAGCGACCACCCTGCGCAGCCGACGGCGACGCGGTGCGCCGAGTGTGGGTCATGAGATTCAAGTGCCATTGCGCTACGGTGATGGCGGGACCGTAGCAGTGCGGTGAATACGCGTCGGCTGCGGCGTGAAGCACGCCGCCGGGCGTGGCCGGCCTACCGAGGGGGCGCTGCCCGGCATCGACCCTTGCTGCTCAGAGGCTGGCGCTCACCATTCCACCGTTCGGCGGCTGCCGCGCTGGCAGGGAATGTCCATTGCGTGGCGCAACGCGTTCGTGGGTGGCGGCCATCACCTGGTTCACGCGATGAAGTGCGCCGCGACCACCGGGCTCGATGCCGATGATGTAGACGAAGCGACCATCGCAGCGCGACTGCGCCGATTCGAGCCCGTCCGTCTCGGAGAGAACGCGTTTCAGCGCCTTCTCCCACGCTCTGCCCGGAGCCGATGCCAGCTCCACCACCACCGCGGTTTCCCCGCAGTCCAGCGGCATCACCTCCACACGCAGGATGCGCGGTGTCTTGACGGTCTCGGCGCTACCCATTTTCGATCCTCCTCGGCAAACGACGGCGGCAGTATCCACGCCCGGCGCCAAGGCGCCGTCAAGAAGCCATCGATACCGCGTGCAGGTCGGCTGGCAGCGTTGCCCGTGATGCGTCGCGGCAATCCCCGACGGGCACCTGCAACCGCGCATTGCCCCGGTAGCGGCCACGCCATTAGCAGGTCTTCTTTTCATGCATGGGCGCCCTGGTCTGACAGGAGCCCAGTGCTTGCGCGCAGTCACACCTTCGCACTTTGCTCGTTGACCTGCTGGCGTCAACAAAAGACGCTAACGACACCGCAGCACTATTCCTAGCGCCCTTCCGCGGTCGAGATCCCAGGCAGTACCGGCCACGGCCGGGTCGCGTCCCCAACACCTGTCACCGCATCGTCCTTCACACGGAAAGGCCTGGCCTGCCGTGGTGGACGGCTGCGCCTTGCCCATACCCATGGAGATCCGCAATGCGCCTTGCCACGTTCTTCTTTGCCCTTGTTTTCAGCAGCTTTGCCGGTGCCGCACACGCCCAGGTCGTGACCCTCAACAAGGGCGGATTCGTATTGACCTATGACTGCAGCATCCACAGCGCGACCCGATACGAATACACACTGGTGGCTGACACCGGCTCGGCCGCCCGCCCGTCCAGCTTCTACAAGGATCCGGAGCTGCCGGCCGGTTGCCTCGGCCAGACCAGCACGGCCTCCTATGCCAGCGTGCAGTCCGGCTATGACCGCGGCCATCTGGTGACGTCCAATCACATGGACTACGACGCCACTTACATCCGTCGCGCCAACTACATGACCAACATCGTGCCGCAGGTTTCCAGCTTCAACCAGGGCATCTGGGTCAAGGCCGAGAACGTGGCCGAATGCTATCGGGACATCGCCCCGGTCGACGTCTATGGCGGCGTCGTCTATGGCGATGCGTCCAATGACTATTTCCTCTCCAGCCATGGCATTCCGACCCCGGAATTCTTCTGGAAAACCATCATCACCAAGGATCCGAACACCGGCACCGCCAAGGCCATCAGCTGGATCATTCCCAATGAAGCGGCACTGGGCAGCCTGGACAGCTATCTGGTCACCATCGCCGACCTGGAAGAGCTGCTGGGCGCCAGCTACGTGGCGATCAACGCGCCGGCGCCGCTGAAGAACATGCTGCCCAGCGCCAGCTGGCCGCTGCCGAGCGGATGCGATCTGAGTTGAGCCCCGATGGCCCGACAGAGTGCGCTCCGCCGGGTCTATCGCGCCTGGCAGCTCAGCCTGGATGATCTCTGCTGGCCCATCTCAAGGCCCAGCCCCGGCGCGCGCGCCTGGCGCCGCGCGCCGGTAATGCAACGCAAACAGATACAACCCGGTGAACAGCTGCAGGAACAACGGCGGCAGCGGCGAGTACGTGATCCACGCCGGGGGCTCGCCCTGCCCCATCCCGCGCGCCACGAAGTTGGCGATCACCGCCAGGGTGAAGACGATCGAGGTCCAGCGGTGCACCGGACGCGCCCAGCCACCGGCCCTCATTGCGGCGTCTTCTCGGCAGGCTTCACGGGACGCTCGATCATCTTCCAGCCATTGCCGGACGGATCACGGAACCCGGCATCCACCGCACCGTAACGCTCCACCGGCTCCTGGGTGAATTCCACGCCACGGGCCAGCAGTTGTTCGTAGCTGGCGCGGCAATCGTCCACCGCCAGCACCAGCGGCGGCATCGCGCCCTTGGCCACCATCTGCTGCAGGGTCAGCGCGGTGGCTGCGTCATGCACGGGTGGCCCCGGCTTGAACAGCCCGAGCTGGAAGCCACCCTCGTCGCCCGAATGCACCGTCAACCAGCGATAGTCGCCGCTGCCCACGTCGGTGTGCACCTGGAAGCCGAGTTTATTGACGTAGAAATCGAGCGCTGCGTCCTGGTCATGCACATACAGGCCGACCACATTCACCATGCCAGTCATAGGATCCTCCCTCAGGTGGGATCTACGCTAACAAGGCCGGTACGGCGGCGCTTCTCCAAAACTGCGATCTTCAGGTCCGGTCGCTGCGCGGCACGGGCGTGGCACTCGGGTACGGGGCCCTGCGCCGGGGCGCTGGCACGCTGGCGGTCGCGGATGGCGCCGGGGCTGTCGCCGGTGATGTCGCGGAAGATGCGGCCGAAGGTGCCGAGGCTGGTCCAGCCGGTCTGCAACGCGATCTCGGTGATGGGCAGGTCGGTATCGCGCAGCAGAGCGACGGCGCGCTCGATGCGTCGACTTAGCAGATAGCGGTGCGGCGGCACCCCGAAGGCGACCTTGAAGGAACGCGCGAAATGGGGCGCGGAGACCGCACTGACCTGTGCCAGCCGCACCACCGGCCAGTGTTCATGACTGGCACGATCCATGTGGTCCTTGGCGCGCAACAAACGACGCAGCAGTTCCGGGCTCTGGGAGGAGTGGGCAGCCATAGGTGTGGCTTAGCCTGGGCCGTGCCGCCTGCGGGGTCAATCCCCCGGTCGACGTCCATGCAGCGGCGCGTATTCGCAGCAGATTCCGCTGCGGATCTGTTCGCCCTGCGCGTGCCCGCACAGGTCGAATGTGAATGCGTAGCAGCGCTGCGCCGTATCCCCCTGGCCATCGGCGCCGTAGGCGCTGATCCGGGATGCCGGCAGGTTGCCGTTGTACTGCACGCTGCGCAGCTCGGTGCGGCGGCCATCCTCTCGATTGACCTGGACCACTTCAACGCTGCTGCGTGAACCTGCCAGATCCATGCCAAACGTGTCGCCGTAGCCGACCTTCATCAGCGACGTGCCCTGGAACTGCGACGCAAGACTGGACGCTGCGCGCTTCTGCTCGGCGCCCACTTTCAACGCGCTGTTGGCCGAGGTGCAGGTCGGATCGAACGACGCCGTGCGGCATCGCGCGGCGCATCAGGGGTTGCGCCTTCCTTGCTGGTCTGGGCATTCATGCCGTGACCTCCTTGAACACAGACACGCTGATCGTAGGGCGCAGGGTGCGCGGCACGTTCACATCGCGCCACAGCAGCTTCCACGATAGTGATGGCCATCCCACTCCATCCCGAGGGTCCATGCCCCACTCCCTCGCCCGCCCGCAGCGATGGCTCCGCCACGCCCGCACGCTGCTGCCGTACCTGCTGGGCCTGTATCTGCTGTATCTGCTCGCAGGCAATATTTTTCTCAATACACCACTGTTCGATCAGGTCACCAATCGCAAGCCGCACAAGTTCGTGATGACCACCGGGCCCGCGATCACGCTGCTGCCGGGTCATGTCATCGCCTGGAACGTGCAGATGCGCGGCCACGTCAATCACACGGTGTATGTGCTGCGCGCAGACCGGGCCAGTGCGCGTCTGGCAGTGTTGCCACTGTTCCAGCGCGAGGTGCGCCTGCCGTCGCTGCACGCGACCGGTGTAGCCGCCGAGATTGCGCGGGTGGACGAGGCCATCCCCTCACCTCCGCGCGGCGATCGCGGCTGGACGTTGCGATTCGATGCCATTCACAGCGACAGCATCCGCAGCGTCCGCGTCGGCAAACTGTTGATCGTCGGCCAAGGCAGCGGCACCGTCGGCTTCGTCAAGCAACTGCGCGGCGGGCCATCGGAGCTGCTGGACTCGGACGTGGCTTTCGCTGATGCCGATGTCAGCCTTGACGGCACGCAGCTGCTCGGCGACACGCAGCTGAAGACGCAGTTCTCCTATCCACGGCACTACCGCGACCAGGCGCCGGGTCTGGCAAAGCTGGGGCTGTTGCATGCGGCGCTGGAGGTGCAGGCGCGCAGCCAAGGGCTGCGGCTGGATACGGACACGCAACGCCCCTCCGTTGCCAGCGCCCCCGTGCCGGGGCAGCTGCAGGCCTCGATCACCCTGGACCAAGGCGCACTGCAGCCAGGCAGTCATGCGGTCTGGCGGGTCCCATTGCAGATGGGGGCCGGCGCACCGGATCGAGGAACGCTGGCGATACAGCTGGACGCCGCTCGCGATATCCGTCTGCAGGCGCGGTTGCCGCAGCGCGATGGCACCGGCGCTGCACTGAATGCGGATCTGAGCATTGCCGGGCTGCACATTCCATTTGACGATCCCAGCGCGATGCTGGGGCGCACCTCTGGCACGGTCAAGGGCGAATGGACCTTCACCTCGCTCAACTGGATTCCCGCGCTGTTCGTGCAGAAGCCCTGGTTCCAGCTGCAGGGCGGTGGCGTGCTGCGCGCGGACCTGCGCCTGCAGAACGGCGAACTGGCCGCCGGCAGCAGCGTCGATATTCCTGCGGCGCGGGCGGTGGCCGAGGTCGCCGGCGTGCACATGCAGGGAACGGCCAGCGCGCATGGGCAACTGCAGGCCGGCACGCCGACGCGCGCCGTGCTGGCGGTGAAACTGCCCACGTTCAAAGCCCATGCGGGCGGCGCCAAAGGCACCACGCTGTTCGATGGGCGCGACCTGGCGCTGACACTGACCGGTGACGGGCGCCTGCGCGAACTGCGCAAGGGAGTGCGCGCGCAGCTGCGCTTCGACGACGCAACCATTCCAGACCTCACCGCCTACAACCGCTACCTGGGCAAGGGCCAGGTGCGGCTGCTGGGCGGTGCCGGCCAGGTCAGCGGCAACGTTGAACTTGATACCCAGGGCCGGATCGGCAACGGCAGCGTCCGCCTGCGCAGTCAACGCGCACGCCTGCAGGTGGCCGGGCTCGACCTGCAGGGCGACGCGCGCGTGGATGGCAGACTGCGACGCGGCGATTTCAGCCAGCGCCGGTTCGATCTGGGCGGGAGCGTGATCGAACTGCGCAACGTGCAGGTCGGTGACCAGCAGCGACCACAACCGTGGTGGGGCCGCCTCACCGTCGCCCGTGGCGACATCGATGCGCAGTCACCCTTCCAGGTGGACGCGCGTGCGGACCTTGCCATGCGCGATGCAGGCCCGTTGCTGGCGCTGTTCGCCGAGCGCAGCGATTACCCGCGCTGGGCGTTGTCCCTGCTCGATTCCGGCCAGGTGGACGCGCATACCCGACTGCGCTGGCGGGCCGGGCATCTGGTGCTGGATGGGCTGCAGGCGGAAAACGAGCGTCTTTCGTTGCGTGCGCGGCTGGATCTGCTGGAGCAGCGCAAGCGCGGCGACCTCTACCTGCGCTGGGGCCTGCTGGGCGCCGGCATCGAACTGGATGGCCAGCGCCGGCAATGGCATCTGGCCGGCGCGCGGGAGTGGTTCGACGGTCGGCCTGCGCTGCTGCCAGCCCCTGCGCAGTCCGGCACCGGTGGCACGGCCGACTGACCGGGCGCCTGCATCCAGTCGCGACGCAGTTGCGTACAACGCGCTGTCACAACCGGTGGCGGTGCTGGAGGAGAGACACCATGAATGTCCGCAGGCAGGCAGTTGGCCTTATCGGCTGGGTCTTCATCACTTTTGTCGCTGCGGCGCTGGGCGCCCGCGCCTCGATCTCGGCAGCGGAGTTCTACGGAGACCTCACGTTACCTGCATGGGCGCCACCTGCCAGCGTGTTCGGTCCGGTGTGGACGGTGCTGTACGCGCTGATGGCGCTGGCGGCGTGGCTGGTCTGGCGCCAAGGCGGATGGCGCGCGGCCACGCCTGCACTAGCGCTGTACCTGCTGCAGTTGGCCCTCAATGTGTTGTGGAGCTGGCTGTTCTTCGGCTGGAAGCAGGGGGCGCTGGCGTTTGCAGACATCCTGCTGTTGCTGGTGCTGATCGTGGCCACGGTGGTCGCCTTCCATCGCGTGCGTCCGGCAGCGGCGTGGCTGCTGCTGCCTTACCTGGCATGGGTGGCGTTCGCCAGCGCGCTCAACTTCGCCGTGTGGCAGGCCAATCCGGGCGTGCTTTAGCCGGGCAATGCTTACAGAGCGTGTGGCGCCTGCCGCCACTGGCGCAGCACGCTGCCCCTGAAAGCCTGCTCGCCGCAGCCGGTCGGACAGCGCAGTACGCGCGCGGCAGAGGTGCTGACCAGTCCATCGCCTTCCTGCGCCTTGAACACCAGCTCGCAGGACAGGCAGCGCGCCACCAGCGAATAGAGATGGACGATGCGGCCGCTGCCGGGATCCTGCAGTGCGCTGATATCCAGCAGGTCGAAACGGCCGTTGTCAGGTGCGGGGCGCGCTGGGCGAAGCGGAGAGGACGATGGCTGCAGGTTCACGTCGATGCGTCACAGAAGGATGAGCGACGACTGTAGTGGGCGCGATGTGCAGCAGATGTGCACCGCGCCTGTCAGGAAGCGGCAGCGGCACCCAGTCGATTGATCTGCGCGCATTCCAGCACCTGCGGTGGATCAGGCATCGTCGCCAGCACGATCATCGCGCGGCCGATGGCCTCGTTGCTGGTCACCAGTGAAGGCAGGACGCGGCCCGCCGCCGCCATCAACGGGCCGCCAAAGCGATACAGCGGCTTCAATGCCGCATGACGGGTGCCGGTTCCCGCCACAGGGCGCACCCCGGCAGGACGCAGCATGACGGTGCGCACCGGGAGCTGCGCCAATGCAGTCTCGGTCTCGCCCTTGATGCGCAGCGGCATGATCCGGCTGTGTGGATTGGCATGAGCACCGGAGACATACAGGAACCGGCCGTCTGGATTCGCCTCGGCCCATGCTGCAGCTACAGCCAGAGTGGCATCCAGCGTGACCTTCCGATACTCATCCTCGGCGGTGCCGACCGGCGGCGCGCCGGCGCAGTAGAAGCAGGCATCGAATCCGGCCAGCTGCGGGCGCACATCGCGGGCCTGCTGGAAATCCGCGAGCACGATCGGCTCGATCCGAGCGTCGATCCCGGCCTTGCTGCGGACCAGGGCCGCGGTCCGTGCAACCTGCGGCGAAGCGAGGCAGGCACGGGCAACGCCCTGCCCGACCAGTCCGGTCGCACCGGTCAGCAGAATCCGCAGCGGGCGTGTTTCGTGCATGCGTTGACCTTGAAGAAGACTAGAGTTTGACGAAGCGCTGGATTTTGCGGGCCAGCCAACCACTGAACACCAGCGGCGCGTCCAGCGCGGAAACGCAGATACACGGTACACCAGGCGCCGTTACCGGCTGGTGCTCGACGTCCTCGTCCAGGTCTGCAACATCGCCGGGCGCGAACAGCCCCAGCGCATCATTGTAGGAGCCTCGCAGGATCTGGGTCAGTTCGCTGCGGCCGTGGCTGTGCATCGGCAGGCATTTGCCCGGCGCGATCTTCAACATGATCAGCGAAGGCATCTGCTCGGCGCGGATGCAATGCACACCGGGGGCCATCCAGCGCCAGTGCAGCCGACCCAGCGAATCGCCAAAGTAAGGATGCAGCGACTTCGGCAGATGGTCCGGATCGGCCTCCGGCCGTTCCGGCCGCATCGACCGCAGCGGACTCGGCACCGGGCCGGTCTGGACCTCACTGAGCTGCGCAAGCATTGCGTCGCGCAGCCCTGCCCGCCGCGTCTCAACTGCCGACGGCTGGGTCTGCTCCAGCAGCGCGGCACCGATGGCCTCCGCTTCGCGCAGGCGCTGCCGGCAGTGCGGGCACTGTTCCAGATGCGTACCGGCGACGATGCTCAGGGGCGTCGGCAGGGCGCCAGCGGCATAGCTCATCAACGTCGACTCATGCAGATGGTGGTGCGGATTCATGATGCACCCCCGACCTTCGACTGCAACTGCAGGAACGCTCGTCGCAGGTGCGATTTGACCGTACCCAGCGGCATGCCCAGCGCCTGTGCGATCTCGCTGTGGCTCTTGGCCTCGAAGTAGGACATCCGCACCAGGCGCGCCTGTGTGGCCGGCAGCTCGTTGATACGCTGGCGCAGACGGGCATGGTCGGCAAACTGTTCGGCGCTGCTGCGTTCGCTGACATCTCCAGCGGCAGCATCCTCCACCGCCTCCTGTACCTGCATCCAGCTCCGCTCACGGCGCACCCGGTCGATGTGCAGGTTGCGGCCGATGCGATACAGCCAGGTGCTCAGCGCGCCCTGCGCAGGATCGAATTCGGCTGCGCGCAGCCACAGGCGCAGCAGGCATTCCTGGGCCAGTTCTTCGGCCACCGCTGCAGGTGCGCCAAGGCCGCGCAGGTAGATGCACAGGCGCGGCATGAAATGGTCGTAGATGCGCATGAAACAGTCACGGTCGCGCAGCCGGGCGACACCGTCCATCTCGCCGTTCCAGTTCGTCGGCTCGTTGCTGGGCTGCTGTGAACTGGACACGATCCGCGCGGTGTCGAAGGAAAGAGAGGGGCTGGCGGGTGGACGGTACATCGGCGGGGGCAGCCGTTGAGTGAAGAGGAGTCCTTGTCTCTACGCACAGCAGCGCCGGTTGGATGCACCCGGGATGGGCGCCAGCGTGCATCCAGTCGGTGCCGGCGCCCGTACAGGCGGGCAAGTCTCCCATGGATCGCCCCGATGCGTGCTGCCTGGTTGTTGATGGTCGCCCCCTGCGCCGTCGGTGCGGCGCCGCTGTTGCGTTCGGAGGGCGTTGCCACCCTGCCCAACGGAACCACTGCCTACCGCGAAGTGCATTGGCAGCGCGGGACCGGCGATGGCAGCGAGCGCTGGGTGGAGTACCTCTGCCCTGCGGGGCAACCGTTCGCCCGCAAACAGATGCCCGCCGCCGCGCGGCTGCAGGCGCGGGGCTATGTGCTGCAGGACGCACGCAGCGGTCAAGCGGCCCGCGTGCTGGTCGCCCCTGCCTGGGTTCGGGTCGACTGGAAGGAGAACACGTCCGCGCCTTCCCGAACGAAGCAGCTGCCTCTTCCGGCGGATGCCGTGATCGATGCCGGTTTCGATGCCGCCGTACGGGCCCACTGGCAGGCGCTGCTGGGTGGTGCGCCGGTCAGCCTGCCTTTCCTGGTGCCCGGCCGGCAGCGCTTCTACCCCGTGCAGGTGCAGTACCGCGGCCCGGTGCGCTGGCAGAGGCTTTCCGCCCATGCGATGGAGGTCCGCCTTGATACCTGGTTCGGTGCAGTGGCCCCGCGCCTGTCGCTGGTCTACGCTGATGCTGATCGTCGTCTGCTGGAGTTCCGCGGCACCAGCAACCTGCGCGACGCGCGCGGCGACTACCCGCAGGTGACTGTGCGCTTTCCGGCACCCGCAATGGAACAACCAGAGCAACGCTGGCGCGATGAACTGCAGCGACCGCTGGTATCGAGCTGCGGTGTGACAACCAAGTGAAAGCACAGACGGACGCGATCCACTGCATCCAACCTGCACTGCTACACGTAGAGGTAGGCAATCGACTCCCTCGGGCTTCCGTCCATGGCATCCGCAGCGCCTCCACTCCGCAGACGTTCGCGCCTGTTGCGTACCTTCCAGCGCTGGTTCGATACCGATGCCGGAAGCGAAGCGGCGGCCGACGGTGGCCAGGGTGACCGCATCGACTGGCTGCGCGCCCTGCCCTTCGCGCTGCTGCATGTGGCCTGCCTCGGGGTGATCTGGGTGGGCGTGTCCTGGACAGCGGTTGCCGTCGCAGTGTTCCTGTACGCGATCAGGATGTTCGCCATCACCGCGTTCTATCACCGCTACTTCTCGCACCGTACCTTCGAGGCATCGCGCACCGTGCAGTTCGTGTTCGCGGTCATCGGTGCCGCCAGCGTGCAGCGTGGGCCGCTCTGGTGGGCAGCCCACCACCGCCATCACCACCGCCACGCCGATCAACCGCAGGACCCGCACTCCCCACGCCAGCGCGGATTCTGGCGCAGTCACATGGGGTGGTTTCTTACCCGCAGTGCCTTTGCCACCGACCTGCAGCGCATCCCCGATCTGGCCCGATACCCCGAACTGCGCTGGCTGGACCGATTCGACACCGTGGTGCCCGTGTTGCTGGCCGCTGCCCTGTACGGCCTCGGTGCGTTGCTCGAGCGCGTGGCCCCGGTGTTGCACACCAGCGGCCCGCAGCTGCTGGTGTGGGGCTTCTTCATCTCCACCGTCGTGCTGTTCCATGCCACGGTCACCATCAATTCGCTGGCGCATCGCTTCGGCCGGCGCCGCTTCGAGACCCGCGATGACAGCCGCAACAACCTGTGGCTGGCCCTGCTGACCTTCGGCGAGGGTTGGCACAACAACCATCACTTCTTCCCCGGCACCGCGCGCCAGGGCTTCCGCTGGTGGGAGATCGACATCAGCTGGTATGGCCTGCGGGTGATGGCTGCGCTGGGCCTGGTGAAGGGCCTCAAGCCGATCCCGGCCTGGGTATTGGCCAAGGCGAGGCACTGACATGCGCATCGCGGTCATCGGTTCCGGCATCGCCGGTCTGGCCAGCGCGTGGTGGCTGGACGGCGAGCATGACGTCACCCTGTTCGAGGCCAACGACTACCTGGGCGGCCATACCCACACCCATGACGTGACGGTGGACGGACGCAGGATGGCGGTCGACACAGGGTTCATCGTCTTCAATGCCCTGCACTATCCGCTGCTGTCGGCCCTGTTCGATGAACTTGGCGTGGCCTCGCAGCCGACCACGATGAGTTTTTCGATGCACAGCGAGCGCAGCGGGGTGGAATACAACGCCACGTCGCTGGATGGACTTTTCTGTCAGCGCCGCAATCTGCTCTCACCGCGCTTCTGGGGCATGCTGGCCGACCTGCGGCGCTTCTATCGTGACGCCCCCCTGCTGCTCGGCGAGGAGCAGGGACCTACGCTGGGCCAGTACCTGCACAGCCAGCGCTATGGCGAGGCGTTCGTGCAGGAACATCTGCTGCCGATGGCCTCGGCACTGTGGTCATCACCGACCGCACAGGTGCTGGACTTCCCAGCGCGCTACCTGGTGCAGTTCATGGCCAACCACCAGATGCTGCAGATGACCGGGCGCGCGTCCTGGCGCGTGGTCAAGGGCGGCTCGGCCCGCTATGTGGACGCGCTGCGTGCAAGCTGGCGGGTGCACGAACGGCTGGAATGCCCGGTGCACGCGGTCGAGCGCATGCCATGGGGCGCGCGCGTGCACACCGCGACCGGCGTTGAAGGCTTCGATGAAGTGATCCTGGCCTGCCACAGTGACCAGGCCCTGGCGTTGCTGGCGGATGCCGACCCGGTTGAGAGGGCGGTGCTGGGTGCCATCCGCTACCAGCCCAACGAGGCTGTGCTGCACACCGATGCCTCGCTGCTGCCTGCCAACCGTAAGGCCTGGGCAGCCTGGAATGCACATGTGCCGCGCGATCCGTCCGCGCCCTGCACGGTCAGCTATTGCATGAACCTGCTGCAGGGGCTGCCCGGCGATACTCCGTTGGTGGTGACCCTCAACCGCAGCGAGGCCATCGATCCGGCCAAGGTACTGCGGCGCTTGCACTACGCACATCCGGTACATGACCACAGCGCCGTAAGTGCACAGCAGCGTTGGGCCGAGGTGCAGGGACATCGCCACACATGGTTTGCGGGTGCGTACTGGGGCTGGGGTTTCCACGAGGATGGCATCCGCAGTGCCCGCCGCGTGGTCGACGCACTGCAGGCGCGCTCATCCCGCAGCGACATCGCGCAGCAGATGGAGGTGCCCGCGTGAGCGCCAGCGCCATCTACTTCGGCCACGTCGAGCATCGTCGCTACCACCCGCATGCACACGCGTTCCGCTACCCGATCGCACAGCTGCTGCTGGATCTGGACGAGCTGGACCAGGTATTTGCCGGACGTTGGCTGTGGTCGGTCGGGCGCCGCAACCTGGCAGAGTTCCGCCGCAGCGATTACTTCGGCGATCCAGCGACCTCCCTTGCCGACGCAGTGCGTGGCCATGCAGCGACGGTACTCGGGCGGCGCCCCGATGGTCCGGTACGCCTGCTGACCCACCTGCGGTTCGGCGGCCACGTGTTCAATCCGGTCAGCTTCTACTACTGCTACCACGCAGACGGCGAAACCCTGGACTGCATCGTCGCCGAGATCACCAATACCCCCTGGAAGGAGCGGCACGCCTACGTGCTGCCGGTCGAAACCGCGGTGCGGCAGGGTCGCGCCCTGCGCTGGCAGTTCGACAAGGCCTTCCACGTTTCCCCCTTCATGCCTATGGATTGCGCCTATGACTGGCGCTTTACCGCGCCCGCTGATGACCTGCGCGTGCACATGCAGGTCTGGCGCGACGGCCAACGCCAGTTCGATGCGACCCAGAGCATGCAGCGGCGGCCCATTGATGGCCGCGGACTTGCCCGGGTGCTGGCCGGCTACCCCTTGATGAGCGCACAGGTGGTCGCCGCCATCCATTGGCAGGCACTGCGGCTCTGGCTCAAGCGCAACCCCGTGCACGACCATCCTTCCCTAGCCGAGAAAACGCGATGAACGAAATGACCCCCTCGGCCACCCTGCCCCAGCCCGGCACCCTGGACGCGTTCCTGCGCCGGCGCCTGCTGGCCCAGCTCGCGCCGCTGCACGACGGCCGCCTGTGCGTTCGCGATGCGTTTGGCGAGGTGCAGCTGGGCAACGCAGGCAGCGACCTGCAGGTCACCGTGACCATCGACGACCCGGCGTTCTACCGCAAGGTAGCCGCGAACGGCAGCGTTGGCGCCGGCGAGAGCTACATCAACGGTGATTGGCGCTGCAACGACCTGGTGGCGCTGGTGCAGCTGCTGGTACGCAACCGCGACCTGCTGGATGGCATGGAACGCGGGCCGGCGCGCATCGGCGGCTGGCTGCTGCGCGGCTGGAACCGGCTGCGACGCAACAGCCGCGAAGGCAGCCGTCGCAACATCGCCGCCCATTATGACCTGGGCAATGATTTCTTCGCCCTTTTCCTGTCGCCGGACCTGATGTACTCCTCGGCGCTGTTCACCGATGCCGGTGACTCACTGGAAAGCGCATCGCGACGCAAGCTGGATCGCATCTGCCAGCAGCTGCGACTGCAGCCGGGTGATCGCGTGGTCGAGATCGGCACCGGCTGGGGTGGCTTTGCCGTGCATGCCGCGCAGCACTATGGCTGCCATGTCACCACCACCACCATCTCCGCCGAGCAGCACGCATTGGCCGCACAGCGCGTGCGCGAGGCCGGGCTGCAGGATCGGGTGACGTTGCTGATGCAGGACTACCGCGATCTGCAGGGGCAGTTCGACAAACTGGTGTCCATCGAGATGATCGAGGCCATCGGTGCCGAGTATCTGGATACCTACATGGCCACCCTGCAGCGGCTGCTCAAGCCTGATGGGCTGGCCCTGCTGCAGGCCATCACCATCGAGGACCAGCGCTATGAACAGGCGCGGCGCAGCGTGGACTACATCAAGCGCTTCGTGTTTCCGGGCAGCTTCATTCCCTCGATCAATGCCATCCTGACCGCCAAGACCCGGGCCTGCGACCTGCAGTTGATCGCCCAGCAGGACTTCGGCCATTCCTATGCATTGACCCTGCGCGCCTGGCGGCAGCGCTTCCTCGCGCAGTTGCCGGCGGTACACGCGCAGGGCTTCGATGAGCGCTTCTGCAGGCTGTGGGAGTTCTACCTGGCCTACTGCGAAGGTGGCTTCCTGGAGCGCTCCATCGGCGTGTCGCATCTGCTGCTGGCGCGGCCTGGTTACCGCACCGAAGCGGATGCCCATGGCGAACGGACCGGCTGACATGCGCCGCACCTGGGTCAACGTGATCGGCAACCAGATGGTGTGGCTGTGCGCCGTTGCCGGCGCCGGCCGTGGCTGGCAATGGCCGGCCGTGCTGTCAGCCAGCGTGTATGTCGGCAGCCAGCTGCTCACCTCGCCGCAGCCGCGCCTGGATGTTCGCCTGCTGTTGCTCGCGCTCGCCTGCGCCTGGCTGGTGGATGGCAGCGCTGCCGCCAGCGGCAGCGTGCACTACGCCGCTGCGCCGCTGGGATGGGTGCCGCCGCCGTGGATCTTCGCGTTGTGGGCTGCCTTTGCGATGACGCTGACCGCATCGATGGCCTTCCTGCAGCGGAACTGGCTGCTGCCGGTGGCCCTCGGCCTGCTGGCGCCGCTGGCGTATCTGTCTGCGGCGCGCGGATTCCAGGCGGTGCACTTCACCGCCCCGGCCTGGCAGGGCGTGGCAATACTGGCACTGGGCTGGTGCATCGCGCTGTCGCTGCTGTGCGCGGTGGCCCGCCGCGGAACGCCCGGCAACCACAACACCCCATTGATTGGAGCAACCTGATGAGCAGCGTGTGGTGGGTACTGCTGTATGCCGTGCTGATCATGGCCTGGGGCTGGGCCTGGCAGCGCAGGCACCGCAATATCGGCATCGTCGATGTTCTCTGGGCAAAGGGTGTGGCGGCAGGCGCGCTGCTGCTTGCATGGCTGGGCGATGGCGCGCTGCAGACCCGCATCGTGCTGGCGCTGCTGGGTGGCCTGTGGGGAAGCCGGCTTGCCCTGCATCTGTGGCGCCGTGTGCGCAGCGAGGCGGAAGACGGTCGCTACCGCTATCTACGTGAGCACTGGCACGGCCATCAGGGAAAGATCTTCGGCTTCTTCATGGCACAGGCCGCGTTGGTGGTGCTGTTTGCGCTGCCGTTCGTGGCCGTGGCCAGCAACCCACGCAGCGACATGCCTGGCTGGATCGCAGCGGCAGTAGTGGTGTGGCTGCTCAGCGTGGGTGGCGAGGCACTCGCCGACCGCCAGCTGGCCCGCTTCCGTGCCGACCCGGCCAACAAGGGCCGCACCTGCCGCGAAGGGCTGTGGCGGTATACACGCCATCCCAACTACTTCTTCGAGTGGCTGCACTGGTTCACCTATGTGCTGCTGGCAGCAACGTCGCCCCTGTGGTGGCTGGCCTGGTCCGGGCCGGTGCTGATGTATGTATTCCTGCGCTACCTCAGTGGCGTTCCCTTCACCGAGAAACAGGCGCTGCGCAGTCGCGGTGATGACTACCGCGACTACCAGCGCAGCACCTCGATGTTCTTCCCCTGGTTTCCGCGCAGCCCCAAGGAGTGATCCCGATGAACAGCACCCCGTCCCTTGCTCCGGTTGCCGATACGGAAGCCGGCCTCACCGGCTGGGCCGAGCGTGGCTGGCTGCCTGATGCGGCGCTGCGCGCGGGCATCCGTCGCCTGTGCGCACAACGCCTGGCCGAAGAGTCGGCCGGCAGCATGGAGGAGCAGTCGCAGCGCTTCAGCCGCCGCATCGCCGAACTGGCCAGCAGCCCGCTGGCCCTGCATGTGGATGCGGCCAACCGCCAGCACTATGAGGTTCCCGCCGCCTTCTTCCAGGGCTGCCTGGGGCATCGCCTGAAGTACAGCAGCTGCTACTACCGTACCGGCAGCGAGACGCTGGACCAGGCCGAGGATGCGATGCTGGAGCTGTACGGACAGCGCGCCGGGCTGGCCGACGGCCAGCACATCCTGGAGCTGGGGTGTGGCTGGGGCTCGCTGACGTTGTGGATGGCCGAGCGCTACCCGAACGCGCGCATCACCGCCGTGTCCAACTCGCATAGCCAGCGCGACCATATCGTGGCGCAGTGCGAGGCACGCGGGTTCGGCAATGTCGAGGTACTGACCCGCGACGTCAACCAGCTGGAGCTGCCTGCAGCGGCATTCGACCGCTGCGTATCGGTGGAGATGTTCGAGCATGTGCGCAATTACGACCGCCTGCTGGGTCGCATCGCCCGCTGGTTGAAGCCGGACGGCGCGCTGTTCGTGCACATCTTCGCCCATCGCACGCTGATGTATCCGTTCGAGACCGAGGGCGACGACAACTGGATGGGCCGGCACTTCTTCACCGGTGGTTTGATGCCGGCCGCGGACACGCTGCTGCACTTCCAGCGCGACCTGGTGCTGGACCAGCGCTGGCTGCTGGATGGCACCCACTACCAGCGCACCGCCAATCATTGGCTGGCCAATCAGGATGCCGCCCGCGAGCAGCTGCTGCCGATCCTGGCGCAGACCTATGGCGACGAAGCCGCCGCACGCATCTGGTGGCAGCGCTGGCGCATGTTCTGGATGGCCTGCGCGGAGCTGTTCGGCTACGACGATGGTCAGCAATGGCTGGTCGCCCACTATCTGTTCCGCCCGCGCTGAAGGAGACCGCCCCCATGCGTATCGCCCCACTGTTCACGCTGCTGGCCGTGGCCCTGTTCGGCGCAGGCTGCAGCAGCCACGACACCCGCCCCATCCCGCTGCCACCGAAGGTGGACGTGCCCCGTTTCATGGGCGACTGGTATGTCATTGCCCATATTCCGTCGCGGCCCGAGCGCGAGGCCTTCGATGCCGTGGAAAGCTATGCGCTGCAGGCCGATGGGCGCATCAAGACCACCTTCACTTACCGCAAGGGCAGCTTCCAGTCGCCACACAAGTCGATGCACCCGGTAGGTCGGGTGGAGAAACATGGCAATGGTGCGGTCTGGGGCATGCAGTTCATCTGGCCCATCCAGGCCGAGTACCTCATTGCCTGGCTGGATGAGGGCTACACGCAGACCATCGTAGCCCGCAGCAAGCGCGACTACGTGTGGTACATGGCGCGTACGCCGCAGGTGAGCGAGGCCGAGTATCAGCAGGCGGTAGCCCGAATCAAGGCAATGGGGTACGACACCGGCAAGCTGCGCCGGGTGCCGCAATCGGTACGATGAGACGCGCGTAAGTGCAACGGGCTGCGGCTGGGGCGTCCGGCGGGCCAAGGGCCCACAACGAGATGAATGGGGGCTCGCCCGGCCGCTAGCCGGGCGTAGCCTGCCTCCTCTATAGTCAGCCGAGCACGACAGGCGTGGTGCCTGTCCGGCAACTACAGGGAGTGGGTCATGGGTCTGGTACAAGCGGTGAAGGGTGCAGTCAGCGGCGTGCTGGCTGACCAATGGAAAGACTTCTACACCGTGCCGACCGGCCTGCCGTCCACGGCAGCCCTGTTCGCAGCGGTGCCGCAGGGCACCAATGCCGGGCGCGGCTCGAACACCAGCGGCTCCTCCAACATCATCAGCAACGGTTCGAAGATCGTCGTGCCCGAGGGCTACGGCCTGCTGCTGTTCCAGGATGGCGCGATCACTGCCTTCGTGGCCGAGCCAGGTGGCTACGAATGGCGCTCGGATGATCTGAACTCGCAGTCGATCTTCGCCGGCGACGGCCTGGTCAGCACCTTCATCAAGCAGAGCTGGGAGCGCTTCAAGTTCGGCGGCCAGCCGGGCTCGCAGCAGGCCGCCTTCTTCGTTTCGCTGAAGGAACTGCCGGACAACCGTTTCGGCACCCAGTCGGAAATCTACTGGGACGACGGCTTCCTCAACACCCAGGTCGGCGCGGTCACCCGTGGCTCGTACACGCTGAAGATCGTCGACCCGATCCTGTTCGTGAAGAACTTTGTACCGGCCAGCTACCTGCAGCCGGGCCAGGTGTTCGACTTCACCGACCTGGACAACGCCGCTGCCAGCCAGCTGTTCAATGAAGTGGTAGGTTCGCTGACGCCGGCATTCAGCCTGTACACCAACGATCCAAGCAAGGGCAACCGCATCACCAAGCTGCAGCAGGATTCGCTGGGCTTTGCGCAGAGCCTGTCGGCCGCCGTCGAACAGGGCTACCAGTGGAAGTCCGATCGTGGCCTGGCCATCGTCAAGACCGCCATCGTCTCGATCGAGTACGACGCCAACACCCGCGAGCTGCTGAAGACCGTGCAGCGCGCCGATGCGCTGTCCGGCTCGCGTGGCAATTCCAACCTGCAGGCCAGCGTCGCCCAGGGCATCCAGTCCGCCGGTGAGAACGGCGGTGCCGCCGGCCTTGTCGGCGTGGGCATGGCGTCGGGCATGTTCGGCGCGGGTAACCTGCAGCAGCCAGCGACCCCGGCCGCTCCGGCTGCCGACGACCCGGTGGCCAAGCTGAAGAAGGCCAAGGAAATGCTGGATCTGGGCCTGATCACCCAGACCGACTACGACGCGCTGAAGGCCAAGGCGCTGGGACTGTAAGCAGACGCAGGACGCGCAACCACCATGTCCGATCCCAGAGACACGCCTCCGCCGCTGCCCCGATCCGCTTCAGCACCGCCGCCCCTGCCCGCGGCGGTGCTGGACGGGCCGGGTTCGCCGCAGGACGTCCCTCCCCTGCCCGGCAGCTTCCCGCTCGATACCTCGAAGCTGCCTGAGGCCATCCGCAACGAGATCGAGGCGCCCGACCCGGTCGCCATCGATACCTCCGCGGCCGAACTGAAAGACGGCCTCAACCGCTGCCCGAAGTGCGGCGCTACCGATATCCGGCCCAAGCTGGGCACCGATATCCTGGTCTGCCTGTACTGCCGTCACGAATGGCATGGCGCACGGGTGGAGGAGGAATTCGGGCTGGGTGAAGCCATCGACCAGCTGCGTGGCACCGTCATCGCATCGGGCGCACGCGATATCGATGCCGACACCTCGGCACTGATGACCTTCAAGTGCACCGGCTGCGGCGCCGAAGTCACGGTCAACACCGAAAGCACGATGACAGCGCGCTGCCACTGGTGCCGGCACGTGTTCGGCGTGAACGAACAGATCGCCAACGGCGCCGTGCCTGACGCCGTGCTGCCGTTCCACATCAAGAAGGAGGATGCGGTCGCGCGCATCCGCCAGTTCGTCGACAAGCGCCGGATGTTCGCGCTCAAGGCGTTCAAGGAGCAGTTCACCCCGGAAAACGTGGTGGGTGTGTACCTGCCCTACATGATCGTCGACGGCAATGTCAGTGCGGCCGTGGCCGGCAAGGGCGAGATCAAGACGCGCGAGTACACCCGCGGCAGCGAAAAGAACAAGCAGACCTACTACGACGCGGACATCTACCAGGTGGAACGCCAGGTCGACTTCACCGTGGACGACCTGCCACTGGAATCGTCGGCCGAGCGCGGCAACCTGGACACGCGCGCCAACACCAACAACATCATCAACACGATTCTGCCGTTCGACACCAAGAACGCGGTGAAGTGGAACGCCTCCTACCTGGCGGGCTTCACTTCGGAAAAGCGCAATCTCGACGTCGAAAAGCTGCGGCCGCGGTTGGAAGACCAGCTGCTGTCGATCGCCCGCGCGCAGGTGGAAGGCACGGTGCGCCGTTATGACCGTGGCGTGCGCTGGGAGCAGGAGCAGCTGGAGGTGCACGGCACCCGCTGGGTGGCCATGTATCTGCCGGTATGGCTGTATTCGTACCACCAGCCCGGCAAGAACGGCGGCATGCTGCACTACATCGCGGTGAACGGCCGGACCGGTGAAACCATGGGCAGCGTGCCCGTGCAGCAATGGAAGATGCTGCTGGCGGCGCTGACCGCCGGCACGATCATCGAAGCCCTCGCAATTGCCTTCCTGGTGGCCAGCACATGAGTGATGACAGTGGTCTTTGGTTGTTGGCTGCAGGCCCGGCCGGCGCGACCGCGCTGTACTGGGCGCTGTACCGGTTCTACCGGAACACCGACAAATCGCATTCGTTCGAACACGAAACCGAGATCGATGCCAAGCCGGTGACCGGCTCGGATCGACGCGTGGACAGCATCAGCGGAACGCAGGAAAAGCGGATCCGCGGTGACAACGTGTATGAGTACCGAAAGCGGGTGGCGCGGGTGAAGACCGGCCCGGAATAGTCGACCCGGCCGGCCAAGGCCGGCCATGACTGTGGCGTACTGCCCAGATCCGGGCGCAATGCCGTGCCTATACTGCTGCCGCCCTGGTCCGGCGGCGCCTTCGCGTCCGTCGATCCGGGCGGCGGGGCTGGATGTCCCCGTCCGGCCCATGGCAGCAGTCACGGGCCCTTGCAGTGATTCGTAACCCGACGCGGTTGAACCAATCACTAGGGAGGACGCTATGCGTTACACACGCCGTGATTTCCTAGCAACCACTGCTACCGCCTCATTGGCATCGCTGTTCGCGCCCAGTGCCTTGGCCAGTGGCCAGAGCGCGACCGGCGGTACCGCAGTGGCGCGCTTCCACCGCTACAACGTCACCAGCCCGGAGGGCCAGCGCATGCTGGCCAGTTATGCGCGCGGCATCCAGGCAATGCTGGCGCTGCCGGCTGACGACCCGCGCAACTGGTTCCGCAATGCGTTCGTGCATCTGATGGATTGCCCGCACGGCAACTGGTGGTTCTATGTCTGGCACCGCGGCTACGTAGGCTACTTCGAACAGACCATCCGCGAGCTCAGCGGCGATCGCCAGTTCGCCATGCCGTACTGGGACTGGACTGAACTTCCGCAGATTCCGGTTGCGATGTTCGACGGTCTGCTGACCCCGACCGACAAGGCCTATACGCCCTACACCCGCAACCTGGCGGTGTTCACCCAGTTCATGAAGCCTGCGTTGCAGCGCCACTGGAATACCCTGGACAGTGGGCAGCGGCAGCAGCTTTCGCTACGTGGTTACAACAGCGCCGAAGACGTCTGGAACGACGTCACCGGCTACAACGCCAAGGAACAGACCGGCATTTCCGGCAATGCGGCGTACGCGGTTACCTGTGGCGCCCGTTATCTCTGGCGCGAGCATCCGGGCTTCGACCCGAAGACGGCCTCCGCCGTGTCCGCCGACACCATCCGTGCCGGCCTGTCACCGGTGGAGTTCAACAACCCTGACATCAGCCGCAGCTTCACCAGCTCGCGCACCACCTCGCACGTGCTGCAGCCCGATGGGGCCACCAAGTTCTCGGTGCTGGAAGGCTTCCCGCACAACAAGGTGCACAACTGCATTGGCGGTGTCGGCGCCATCGATCCCGGCCCCTACGGCAACATGACCAACTTCCTGTCGCCGCTGGATCCGATCTTCTACCTGCACCACGCCAACATGGACCGCCTGTGGGATGTGTGGACCCGCAGGCAGCAGGCCTTCGGCCGCCCGATCATGCCGACCGACGCTGCCGAACGCCGGCAGTTCATGGACGAACCATTCCGCTTCTTCGTCAATGGCCAGGGCCGCTACGTCGGCACGCGCCCGGCCGCGGAATTCTTCTCCACCACCGCGTTCGACTATGACTACGTCTATGGCCGCGGTGTCCGTGCCGCAGAGCAGGCCGCAACGGCTCCGAACGCCGCGAAGGCCGCGCGGCTGGTACGCGGCAAGCGGACCGACGGCGCCGTGCGTGTAGCGGTGCCCAACGAAACGGTTCGTGCGCATCTGGCGGCCACCGGCCCGCGCATGCTGATTGCGGAGGTGACCCTCGAGCGCCCCCATGGACTGCACAACACGCGCGAGTTCGACGTGCTGATCAATGCACCGGCAGATGTCACCTCGGTGAGCGCGGACAGTCCGTACTACGCTGGCACGGTCTCATTCTTCGGGCCGAGCATGGCGGGCATGGGCCACGATCATCCAACGACGTTCGCCATACCACTGCCGCAGACGCTGGGCGCGCTGCGCGCGGATGCTGCCGGCGGGGGTTCGACGACGCTGGAGATCCGCCTGGTCGCCTCGTCGGGCCAGGCACCGCAATCGTTCCCGGTGCTGGATGCGGCGATCCTGGTATCCCCGAACTAGCGGGCACACATGCCGGGTGGCGGCGCCAGAGGGCGGCGCTGCCCGGGTCTGCGCAGGCAATCGACGCGGGGAATCTATCCGGAGTTCTGGCTCCGGCATATCGCCAGCGCCCCACTGATCAACGCCCGCATGCCACGATCAAACTCGGCCTCGGCCTTTTCCGGGTCATAAGCGCGGCGTGAGGTGTCCACCGTCTCGTGTCGTGCATACACCGTGTCGGCCAACGCCACGCAGTGGTAGGCCACGGTGGACAGCAGCCACGCGGCCTGTTCCAGCGGCAGGTCGTGGGCACGCGCGAATGCCGCATGGTGCTGGCGGATGCGCTCGACCATCTCCGGTGTCTTTGCACCATGGCTGACCAGGAACGGTGCCAGGCCCGGGTTCTGCTCGACCAGTGTGCGCAGCGATCGATGGAAGGTGAACAGGTCGCCCTCGATCGTCGCACTCTTGCCCCTGGCCAACGGCGGCGCGTGCCAGCGCTCGAAAATCGCCTCGGCCACCTGCTCGCGCAGTGCCGCAAGATTGGCCACGTGCTTGTACAGCGCGATATGGCTGACGCCCAGCAACGCGGCCACGCCGACGAAGCTGAGCTTCGGCAGTGTCATCTCGATGCCGGCGTCGGCAATCCGCTCACGGGTGATGCTGGGCGGTCGTCCGCGCGTCGAGCTTTTCTTCGGTGCAGCCATGGCACTCCGGTGCGCGCATCTGGATGGATTACACGCCATGGTGGTCAGCGCCGGCGGATTGGTCAATGCGCCGGCAACCGCATTGTTGCGGCTACGTGAAATTAGTTTACTATGATGTAACTAATTCGCATTCGCGCAGTTGCAGGCCATATCCGATGTCCGACACCTCCATTGCCGAAGATCCGCGAGACCCTCTCCGCGGCGCGGACCACGATCGCGGCCTGCAGTCGTTGCGGGTCGGCGTCGTCGATGTAGCGCGACCGGCCGGCAGTCTGCTGCGGGTGACCGCGCAGCTGCCTGCGCAGGCCGATCTGGCACCCTGGCTTCGCGCGAACACGGCGGTGCGGATCGCGCTGGGTGCCACGTTCGGCGATGTCTCGCGCATCTATACCGTGCGCAGCGTCGACCCTGCCGCAGGTCGCTTCGTGTTCGATGTCATGCTGCACGCATCTCCGGGGCCGATGCTTGCCTGGGTCGCTGCGTTGCAGCCAGGCGATACATTCACCCTGACCGGCCCGCGGCCGCATCTGCAGGTGCCACACAGACAGGGCGCCAGTGCGCTGTTGTTCGCCGACCAGAGCGCCATTCCCGCGCTGTACGCGCTGCTGCAGCAATGGCCTGAAGGCCTGCGCGCCGAGGCCTGGATTGCATCGGATGACCCGCTGCCGGTGGCCGAACTGCCTACGGTTGCCGGAGTGGTCCTGCACCGTATCGAGGCATCCTCCACAGCTGCACCGACGCCGCTGCTGCGCACCGCGCGCGCCCGCAGCACCAGCGCGGCAAGCGTGGTTTGGGCGGCCGGTGAACGCGAAGAAATGCGTGGGCTGCGCCGCCATTTCCTGCATGACATCGGCCTGGATCGAGCGGATGTCGCAGTCGCCGGCTACTGGAAACGCGGCGAGACCACCAGCGAGACCGACCAGCGTCGCCGCCGCAACTACGAGCGCGTACTCGCGCGTGGCGGTGGCCTGCAGGATGTCGACGACCTCGCCGACGACATCTGATCCGCCCCTCATCCACCCGCTCCATCCTCCGCGCCCCGAAGCACGGAGATCGTTCCACCGAGCCACAGATCGCCGATGTCCCCTGCCCGTCGCAGGGTGTTGCGTGCCCTCTGCCAGCCATCCCTGCAGCCCGCGTCGTCCTGCCCCCAGGTCATCGACGGCGCCGCGCTGGCCGAACGCACCGCTTCCCACGACGAGTACCCCCATGATCTGCCTGACATCCATCCCCACCCTTCCTCGCCTGCGCTTGCTGGCTGGCACCGCACGGCTGGCACTGCTGCCATCGCTGCTGGCAGCATCGCTGGTACACGCGGCCGAGCCCGATCAGGGCGCCACGCAGTTGCCGTCGGTGAACGTCCGTGCCGACAAGCTCGCGCCGACATCACCGTATGCCGGGGGCCAGCTCGCACGCGGCAGCCGCGTCGGCCTGCTCGGCGACCTGGACTTCATGGATACGCCGTTCAACACCACCAGCTACACGGCCGAGTTCATCGACAACATCCAGGCACCGGACCTGGTGCGGGTGATCGCGCTGACCGACCCCAGTGTCTACAGCAGCGGCTCGAGCGGCGGTATCACCGACTACTTCAACATCCGCGGCTTCGGCGTGGCCTCGTCGGACATCGGATTTGGCGGCCTGTACGGCCTGATTCCCTACTATCGGGTAACACCGGAGCTGGCCGAGCGCGTCGAAGTGCTGAAAGGACCGTCGGCGCTGCTCAACGGCATGCCGCCCGGTGGCTCGGTGGGCGGCGCGGTGAACCTGGTGCCCAAACGGGCCGACGACACGCCCTTGACCCGCTTCACCGCCAGCTACGGCAGCGATGCCCAGTTCGGCGGTCATCTTGATATCGGCCGCCGCTTCGGTGCCGGCAAGCAGTTCGGCGTGCGCCTCAATGCGGTGCACCGCGATGGCGATACCGCGACGCGCAACCAGCAGCACAGATCGCAGCTGGCATCGCTGGGGCTGGACTGGCGTGGCGAGCGCTCGCGGGTTTCGATGGATCTGTTTGCCAGCCGTGACCACGTTGATGGCCTGAATCGTGGCGTATCGCTGGCGGCCGGGCTGGCAGTGCCGCGCCCGCCGAAGGCAGACACCCTGTTCGCGCCCGACTGGACCTTCAGCAACGTCAAGGACCAGGCAGCGGCGCTGCGCTGGGAGTTCGACATCAACGAGCAGCTGTCCGCCCACGCGGCCTACGGCCATGGCCACACCGACTTCGATTCCATCGCCAGTGGCACCACGCTGATCGTCAACAGCGCGGGCGACTTCCGCAACAACTTTGCCCATCAGCGCTTCATCTACAACAAGGACACGGCCGAGGCCGGCCTGTCCGCACGCTTCCGCACCGGTCCGGTCGACCACGCGCTGGCGCTCAGCGCCGCGTGGTATCACCACGACTACAAGTTCGGTTTCCAGCGCAACCTGCTGCCGCGGGACTGGCTGACCAACATCCACGACCCGCAGTGGGGCCCTGCGGTGGATCGCAGCTTCAGCGACGCCTCGCTGCCGAAAACCGGCGAAGTGCGCACCACCAGCGTCGGCATCGCCGACACGCTGTCTTTCGCCGGCGACCGGCTGCAGCTGACCGTGGGCATCCGCCGCCAGACCCTGCTGAGCGACACCCTGGATGGCGCGACCGGCAAGCGCACCGCGCGTTACGATGCCAGCGCCAACACGCCCGCAGGCGCGCTGCTGTTCAAGGCCAGCGAACGCCTGTCGCTGTATGCGAATTACATCGAAGGCCTGAGCCAGGGCACCACGGCACCGGTCACCGCCGCCAATGCCGGCGAAGTGTTCCCACCCTACAAGACGCGGCAGCGCGAGATCGGTGCGAAGATGGATTTCGGCCAGTTGGCCAGCGCTTTCAGCGTGTATGAGATCGAGAAGCCCGGCTCCTACACCGACCCGGCCAGCAATGTGTTCTCGTTCGGCGGCCAGCAGCGCAACCGCGGCGTGGAATGGACCGTGTTCGGGCAGGTCAGCGACCAGCTGCGCCTGCTCGGCGGCATCGGCTGGCTGCAGCCGAAGCTCACCCTCACCCAGGGCGGCGTCAACGAGGGACGACTGGCCACCGCCACGCCGCAATGGCAGGGCAAGCTCGGCGCGGAATGGGACGTTCCCGCCCTGCCCGGCCTGACCCTCACCGGCAACGCCATCAGCATGTCCAAGGGCTACATCAACGCCGATAACAGCCAGTGGGTACCAGGCCGCACGGTGTTCGACCTGGGCGCGCGCTACGCCACGCAGGCGGCGGGCCATCCGCTGGTGCTGCGGGCGAGCGTGCAGAACCTGACCAACAAGGCGTACTGGGCCGGCAGCCTCGGTTCTGGACTGGGCTCGCCGCGCACTGCGCTGCTGTCGGCCACCGTTGATTTCTGATTGCCTGCCAACCCGCGCCAGGTCCTCGCGCCTGGCGCGCTGGAGTTCGTTTCCATGAATGCTCGTTGGATTGCCCCGGTAGCCGCATGGCTGCCGCTGATGTCACGTATCGCCGCTGCATTGTTCGGCGGCTACGCCCTGGCTGCGCTGTGCAGCGTCGCGACCCTCGCATTGCCGATTGATCCGCGACAGGCCGTGTTCACCGGCATGCTGGCCAGCTTCCTGCTGTATGCCGGTGCGGTGATCTGGGTGTTCGCGGTACGCTCGGCGGCACGGGCCTGGCTGGGGTTGGCAATCGCCGCCGTGGCATTGCTGCCGGCGGTCTGCCGGGTCGCTACCGGAGCAAGCGCATGAGGTCGTCCGCCAACCGCGTGGCGCTGCCGCGCGGCATCCGCCAGACCATGTCCGACCTGCACATCTGGGTGGGCCTGCTGGCAGGCTGGATTCTGTACGCGATGTTCCTCACCGGTACCGCCAGCTACTTCCGTGATGAGATCTCCCGCTACACGCGTCCGGAAATCAGCACGCAGCAGGCCCTGCCCGCTGCGGCAGACACTGCCACGCGGCTGACAACGCACGTGCTGGCCAACGCACCTGCAGTCACCCAGATCAACATCACCCTGCCCAGCGAACGTACGCCGTGGGCATCGGCGATGTGGGCCGGCCCGGGTGGACGCGGTCGCCACGGATTCGATTCGGGTCTGTTCGACGCCGCCACCGGCACACCGCTGCAATCGCGCGATACCAGCGGCGGTGACTTCTTCTACGCCTTCCATTTCAACCTGCACTACATGCCAGCGATGTGGGGGCGCTGGATCGTCGGCGTGTGCGCGATGTTCATGCTGGTGGCCATCGTCAGTGGTGTCATCACCCACAAGAAGATCTTCGCCGACTTCTTCACCTTCCGCTGGGGCAAGGGCCAGCGCTCGTGGCTGGACGGCCATGCGGCCGCTTCGGTGCTGGGCCTGCCGTTCCACTTCATGATCACCTGGAGCGGGCTGGTGATGCTGGCGGTGCTGTACATGCCATGGGGACTGTCGACACTGGACGACAAACGGCAGCAGGCCGAAGTGGTCAGCGAAATGCGACTGTTCCTGCCACCACATCCCGCCGCCGGAAGCGCTGTGCCATTGGCGGATATCGGCGCGATGGTGCGCCAGGCAGAACATCGCTGGGGCAGTGGCGCCGTGGGCGGCATGCAGATCCAGAACCCCGGGGATGCACAGGCTCGGGTGGCGGTGGTGCGCGCACAGTCCACCCGCGTATCCACCACCCCGAACTACCTGCTGTTCGATGGCACCGGTGGTGAGCTGCTTCTGGCAAAGGAGTCCTCGGGCGCCGCTGCACAGACCCAGGGCGTGCTGTACGGCCTGCATCTGGGGCGGTTTGCCGATGCGGCCACCCGCTGGCTGTACTTTCTGGTCAGCCTCGCCGGCACGGCGATGGTCGGTAGCGGTCTGGTGCTGTGGACGGTCAAGCGACGCAGCCAGCTGCCCGATCCGCCCCGCCCCTACTTCGGCTTCAGGCTGGTCGAATGCCTGAACATCGGCACGGTGGCCGGGCTGTCAGTGGCCATGGCAGCGTTCTTCTGGGCCAACCGGTTGCTGCCGGTCGCGGTGGCCGGTCGCGCGGCGTGGGAAGTCCATGTGTTCTTCCTGGCGTGGGCGGCAATGTTCGTCCATGCCCTCGTGCGCCCACCCAAACGGGCGTGGGTCGAGCAGTTCGCGCTGGCCGCCATCCTGCTTGCCTTGCTTCCGGTCCTCACGACGTTCAGCACCCCGCATCCGTTATGGCGGACCGTGGGCGCTGGCGACTGGGCGTGGGCCGGTGCCGACCTGACGCTGCTGGCGTTGGCGGCGCTGCATGCGTACATCGGATGGCGCGCCTGGCGCTTCACGCCAAAGGCGCGACGGCCGCGCGCATCGGCCGCCCCGCAAGGCACATCCGTGCGTTCGGCAGCAGAGGTCGGGTGATGGTGCACGCACTGTTGTTCATGCTGTCGCTGGCAGGGTTCATCTGCCTGGCCCTGGCGATGGAGCGCCACCAGCGCGATCTGTGTGGCCAAGCGTTCTCGCGCCATCGCAGCCGTCACTGGCGCATTGCCGGCTGGGCATTGCTGCTGCTGGCACTGGTTGCGGCAATCTTCGCGCAGGGCGTTGGCTTCGGCCTGGCCAGCCTGTCCGGGCATACCAGCGTCGCTGCGGCTGTCGTGGTACTCGCGCTGATGCTGCGTGCGCGACAGCGCCCCTGACCTGCAGCGGCGGCCCTGCACACCACCGGGACAGCGGCAGCGCGATCATCGGCAATCGATTCCACCGCCGCGCTGCCATGTCCCGTCCTACCGGCTCCCGCCTCGTCATCTACGCTGCACTGGCAGGCAACCTCGCCATCGCCATTGCCAAGTTCATCGCCGCCGGCCTGTCCGGCAGCTCAGCCATGCTCAGCGAGGGCGTGCATTCGCTGGTCGACACCCTCAACGAAGTGCTGCTGCTGTACGGCCTGCGCCGTGCCGAGAAGGCCCCCGACACCCTGCACCCGTTCGGCTACGGCCGCGAGCTGTACTTCTGGAGCTTCATCGTCGCCCTGCTGGTCTTTGCCGCCGGCGCCGGGGTGTCGGCCTATGAGGGCATCCAGCACATCCGCCAGCCGGAACCGGCCACCAACCACGCCATCAGCTACAGCGTGCTGGGCATCTCCATCCTGTTCGAAGGTGCTTCATGGTGGGTGGCGCTGCGCGAATTCCGCCGCAGCAAGGGCTCGCTGGGATACTTCGAGGCATTCCGTCGCAGCAAGGATCCATCCACCTTCACCGTGCTGCTGGAAGACAGCGCCGCCCTGCTCGGCCTTGGGTTCGCGCTGGTCGGGCTGCTGGCCGCGCAACTGCTGGAGATGCCGGTGCTGGATGGGGTCGCCTCGCTGTGCATTGCCGGCGTACTGGCGATGACCGCGTTCCTGCTCGCGCGCGAGACCAAGGGCCTGCTGATCGGTGAGCCGGCCCACCCGGCGGTGGCGCAACGGATCATGGCCGTGGCCGTGACCGACCCGGATCTGCGCCGCGCCAACGGTGTGACCACCCTGCAGATGGGCCCGGAACAGGTGGTGGCGATGCTCAGTGCGGAATTCGAGGACGATCGCACCACGCCGCAGATCGAGGCCTGTATCACCCGGATCGAGTCTGCGGTGAAACAGGAGTTCCCGGAACTGGTGGCATTGTTCATCAAACCGCAGACGCCGGAGGTGTTTGCCGCGCGCCGGGCCGCGCTCGATCGTCCGGCCACGGCGGACTGACGCCGCGCTGGCGACAGCTTCACCGCGGACAGGCGATGATTGCAGCATGCCGAAACAGACCGGTCCAGATGCCACGTTCGCCGCGCTGCCCGTTGACGGTGCCCGGCTCCCGCGTGCCTTCTATCAGCGACCTTCAATGGTGGTCGCACCCGAGCTGTTGAACAAACTGCTGGTGCGCAACGATGGTCGCGTGGCGCGCATTGTCGAGGTCGAGGCGTATGCCGGCAGCGAAGATCCGGCGGCACACTCCTGGCGCGGCATGACCGCGCGCAACGCCAGCATGTTCGGCGAAGCGGGCCATCTCTATGTCTACTTCACCTATGGCATGCACTGGGGCAGCAATGTCGTCTGCGGTGACGTCGGTGAGGGTGTTGCGGTACTGCTGCGTGCCGCCGCGCCGGTTGCCGGGCAGGACCTGATGTACCCGCTGCGCCCTGCCGCCCGTCGCGACCATGACCTGGCCAGTGGCCCCGGCAAGCTGTCGCAGGCGTTTGGCCTGGACCGGCGCTTCGACGGCGCTGACCTGGTGACTGCCAGCCATGGCATCACGATACTGGACGACGGCATGCCGCCGCCGGACGACCCTGTGGTGGGGCCGCGCATCGGCATCACCCGTGCCGTGGATTTCCCCTGGCGCTGGCACGTGCGCGATCACCGTCACGTTTCGGTACGCACGCCCCGCGCGGCAACGCGAAAGAGACCTGCATGAAACCCATCACTGAAGGATCATTGACACCAGCCTCACTGTTTCGCGCAACGGCATAACGTGCCGCGCCCTAGCGTGACCGCTGTGACCTGCCCTTCCCTGCCGGAGACGCAGTGCCTGCCATGGATGAAGCTTCCAGACTCCTCGAGATCGACCGCCTGGGTGTTCTCGATACGCCGCCAGAGCCCGTGTTCGATGCCATCGTTGCCGCCGCCCTCGCTGCCACGGGCATGCCGATCGGGCTGATTTCCATCGTTGCCGCGCAACGGCAATGGTTCAAGTCCAGCATCGGGCTGGGAGACGTTACCGAAACGCCCCGCTCGATTTCGTTCTGTTCGCATGCCATCGAGCAGGACGAGCTGCTGGAGATTCCAGACGCGAGGCAGGACCCACGGTTCGCCAACAGTCCGCTGGTCACAACAGGTCACCGGGTACGCCACTACGCCGGAATAGCACTGACCACCGCCCATGGGGCGCGCATCGGCACACTGTGCCTGCTCGACACGCTGCCCGGTGTGCTGTCCCCGTCGCAACGGGAATTGCTGGTCCATCTTGGCCGGGCCACCACGCAGGTGCTTGAACAGCGCAGCGCACTGCTGCGACAGATCGACCAGGCGCAGGCACTGCATCGCGACCTGAAGCGCAGCGAGGACTTCCTGCAGCGGACCAACACCGCGGCCAAGGTCGGCGGCTGGGAGCTGGACCTGGACACCCGCGAGGTGCGCTGGACGCGCGAGACCAAGCAGATCCACGGCGTGCGCTCCAGCTACCAGCCCACACTTGAATCGGCCTTGTCGTTCTACCGCCAGGATAGCCGCAGCATCATCCAGACTGCCGTGCAGCGTTGCGTGGAAGATGGCACGCCCTGGGAGGTGCAGCTGCCGATGAGCACAGCCGATGGACGCAGCATCTGGACGCGGGTGGTGGGCAACCGGCAGCAGGTGGAGGGCCATCCGCGGCTGGTGGGCGCGATCCAGGACGTCACCGAAGAGCGCGCGGCGCTGGACGCCCTGGAAGCGAGTGAGGTGCGCTATCGGCGTCTGTTCCACTACAGCCTGGGGCTGATCTGCACGCACACACTGGACGGCACGCTGACCTCGGTGAACCCGGCGGCGTTGCAGTCGCTGGGCTACGAGGAACGCCAGATCATCGGCCGCAACCTGTGCGACTACATGCCGCCCGAGCGCCGCGAGGTATTCAATGCCTACCTCAAGCGCATCGAAGCCAACCACACCGACGCCGGTGTCATCGAACTCATCGCCGCCGATGGAACGCTCCGCTACTGGGCCTACAACAATGTGCTCGACAGCGAGGGGCAGCCGCCCTTCGTGCTGGGCCACGCCCAGGATGTCACCGCGCTGCGCCTGCAGGAGCAGCGCCTGCGCGAGCTGTCGCTGAAGGATCCACTCACCCAGTGCCACAACCGCCGCTACCTGCACCGGCTCGATGAGATGACCGCCGGAACGTGGGCGTGCCTGGTATTTGACCTGGACGACTTCAAACGGATCAATGATGCGCAGGGCCACCGTCGCGGCGACGCGATCCTGGTCGAATTTGCCGCCTTCCTCAAGGCGCCGCTGAGTGCAGGAGAGACCGTGGTCCGCCTGGGCGGAGACGAGTTCCTGGTGGTGTTGACCGCATCGGCGTCCGAACGCCTTGCCCTGCTGGAGACCTGGTACGCCACCAACGCAGCGCAGTCGCCGACGGCGTTCTCGATGGGCGCGGCGGTCAGCGCGCCGGGTGAGTCCGTGGCTGACACCATCCATCATGCGGACAGCCAGCTTTATGACGCGCGCGCACGGGTGCGCAGGCAGCGGCGCGACGAATAGCAACAGCGTCTGCTGTCAGCTCAAGGCAAGACTTCATCCGGTGAGGAATCGCGTCATCCGTTCCAGTTCGTCATCCAGCGCATTGCGGAACAGAACGTCCTTCATGGGCGAGGCGCTGGCGAAACCAATATCCGGCTGCAGAGCGCCATCCTTGGCGGTGACATTGGCCCAGCCGACCACCTGGTCGCGCCACAACAGCGGCAGCGCGTAGTAGCCGAAGCGACGCTTGGGCGCCGGGGTGTAGGCCTCGAACCTGTAGACCCAGCCCCAGAGCAGTTCGAACCGTCGCCGGTCCCAGGCCACCGGATCGAACGGTGCCAGCAACCGCACCTGCTCATCGGCCTGGTAGCGCCGCGAGCGGGGGTTCTCCTCTGCCGGCCAGTACCAGGTGGTTCCGTCGATGTTGCCGCCGGCCAGTCGCTCGCGCGCCAACCGCAGTGCCTGCTGGATCTCGACTGCGAGATGCGGTGCACCATAGCCCAGCAGCCGCGCCAGATAGGTGAGGCTGGCCGAAGGCAACGGCGCGTACTTGCGCACCACCAGATCGAGCAGCGCTGTGGCGCGCTGCAGGCGCGCGGCCTTGCCGCCATCGGCGAGTGCATGTGCCGCAACGGCGTAGATGCGGGTACCACTGTCACGACGGGCGATGCGCAGCATGCCGCGGTAGTGCATGCCATCCAGCAGGTGGGTGCTGGCATTGCTGGTGCCGCCCCAGTAGTTGGTCACCCGGCCATGCGCGAACGCCTGGTCGACCTCGCGTGGATGCACCGCACCCCGCTCCCGCACGAACGCCAGCACCTCGGCCGCCTTGCGCCGCGTGCTGGCGTCCCACGGCCTGCGGGACACCCGCGGATGCATCAACGACAGGTGTTCGCGCGGCAGGAAGCCGTAGTTGACCAGGAAGTCTTCCTCGATCGGCAGCCGGCTGTAGCGGCGCTCCAGATCCCCGGCCTGATAGCCCTTCACGCGGTGCCGCAGGGTCAGGTCCTGGGCACGCGCGGGCGCACGGATGGGATCGGCCTGCACGAAGCCCAAGCGACGGATCGCTGTCAGCAGCGTAGTAGGCGTGAACAGCGTGCGGGCTACGGCGTAGCGACGCAGATCGTCGAGAGTGGGCGTGGCAGGCATTGGCCGATTGTAGAGGCGAGCGTGCCCGCTGTGCGTTGCGGGCTGGAAAGACATCAGCGACGTGACCGGGGCAGCTCACCACCGCGATGAATGGTGGTACTCAGTGCAGCACTGCGCATAGGCCACCAGCACCGCCATGTGCCTCACGTAGTGCACGTACAACGCCCGCCGCGAGCGTTGCACGTCCCACGGCACCCCGGTCAACGCCAGTACCAGCCGCGACCTGGCCCCATGCGGACAGGCACCGTATCGACTTGCCCAGATCGGCGCCAGGTTGCGTGAGGTTGCAGGCCATCACCAGAGCGAACAACGGGAAGGTGATGCGCCCCAGTTCGCTGACCACCGGCCATGGACACCGAAAACCACTTTGGCGACGTGGTCACCGGTCATCGACAGCAGCGCGATCCACTTCATCGACTCACGGGCGCCGCTGCTGAGGCTGCCGCGCGCCGGAGGAGGGTTGTGCGCTGACGTCCTGCGCGCCCAAGTCATTCGTCCCTTTCCTTCTACAGGGTCTCTATCGCCAGAAATCGACGGCATTGCCCCTTGAACGCAAAGAATACTTGAACCTGACGCGGATCACGCTGACCGCTGCACCCCGCTATCCTTGCAGTCCCCGCTTGTGAGGCACCACCATGCGCACGCTGTACCCGCCGATCACCCCATACCGCGAACTCACGCTGTCCGTCGACGCGCTGCACACCCTGCACATCGAGGAGTGCGGCACACCTGAAGGCATTCCTGTGGTGTACCTGCACGGCGGCCCCGGCGCCGGCATCTCGCCCACCCATCGCCGCTTCTTCGACCCCAAGCGCTACCGCATCGTGCTGATCGATCAGCGCGGCAGCGGCCGCTCCACGCCATTCGGTGAGCTGCGTGACAACACCACGCAGGATCTGGTGGCCGACATCGAGAAGGTGCGCGAACACCTGGGCATCGAGCGCTGGCTGGTCTACGGGGGTTCCTGGGGTTCGACGCTATCGCTGGCCTATGCACAGGCCCATCCCGACCGCGCCACCGGGCTGATCGTGCGCGGCGTTTTCCTGGGGCGCGAGGAAGAGAACCGCTGGTTCGCCGAGCTCAATGGCGGTGCCCGCTGGATCTTCCCCGAGCGTTGGGATCGCTACGAGGCGCACATTCCGGAGGACGAGCGCGGCAACATGCTCGAAGCCTACTGGAAGCGCCTGGACCATCCCGACGAAGCCATCCGCATCGCAGCGGCACAGGCCTGGCTGGGCTGGGAAGACAACGCCGCCACGCTGGTGCATGACGTCGACGCGGCCTCCGCTACCGATCCGCTTGATACCCTGGCCAAAGCGCGCATCGAGGCGCATTACTTCCGCCACAACACCTTCCTGGAACACGGCCAACTGCTGCGCGATATCGATCGCATCCGCCACCTGCCCGGCGTCATCGTGCAGGGGCGCTACGACATCATCTGCCCACCACGCAGTGCCTGGGACCTGGCCAAAGCCTGGCCGGAAGCCACCCTGGAGATGGTCATCGCCGGCCACAGCGCCAACGAAGCCGCCACTACCGATGCTTTGGTGCGGGCCACCGACGCTTTCGCGGACCGCAGCTGAACAAAAGGGGCCAACGGCCCCTTTTTCTATACCAAGGTATAGCCGGGCTAACCCACGGGCCTCTAGGCCTGCTGAATACGAGCGCGGACAATAGCGCCACTGGCCAGCGACTGGCCGCCCCACGCGGAGACGCAGATGGATCCCGACCCTGCCGGGCGCGACGCGCGCCCCTGCCTGCCTACTTGTTCACTGCTGGCGACTGACGGCCGGTTCCTGTCCGTGTAAGCGATGGGAGCCCCGGGCAGCGCCTGCCCGGAGGAATCCCATGTCCTACAAGATTCTCTACATCACTGTCCGCCGCCTGATCGGTGAGCGCGATGTTTCCGCCCTGCGCAGCCTGCTGCTGCAGCACGGCCCTGTCCTGTTCGCCCGTTCGCTGGCCCTCGGCTCGCCCCGGGTGGTGGCCGACGCCCTGTCGCTGCTGCCGATCAGCGAGCGCATCAATGTGCTGCGCCACCTGCCCTACCCGCTGCGCGATGCGATGAAGCCGCTGTGCATCGGCGGCAGCCAACGACTGCGCATGCAACCCTGGTCACCATCGGTGCTGGCCATGCGCCACGCCTGACTACCCGCCCCTTCCGCTCCACGTGCCGGCTCCGCCCGGCGCCGCTCCAAGAGGACCTTCCCATGAGCCTGCTCAACGCCTGGTTCAACGCCTTCCTGCGCAGCCGCCGCGCGGGCAACCTGTTCGGTCGTCGTGCGATGCCCGAAGCCGGTTACGGCCGTGGCAGCACGCAGGCCGCGCCGGCCACACTCACTGCCGGGCTGCTCGCGCTGGCACAGGGCAGCGAAGCCGATGCGCTGGCTACCCTGCAATCGCACGTCGACGGTCTCAGCCCGCACGAAGCCGAAGAGCGCCTGCTGCGCTTCGGCCCGAACGAGGTCGACCACGAGAAGCCGCTGCCGTGGTGGCGCCATCTGTGGCAGTGCTATCGCAACCCGTTCAACCTGCTGTTGACGGTGCTGGCGGCCGTGTCCTGGCTGACCGAGGATGCCAAAGCGACCGTGGTGATCGGTGCTATGGTGGTGCTGTCCACCTTGATCCGCTTCGTGCAGGAGGGACGCTCCAACCGCGCTGCCGAACGGCTGAAGGCCCTGGTGGGCAATACCGCACGCGTGCTGCGCCGCGCTGCAGGCACCGAAGCGGCAGAAGTGGCCGACCAGTACTTCGGCGCACAGCTGCACAGCCGGCGGCCGGCACGGCTGCTGGATCTGCCGATCCGCGACCTGGTACCGGGTGACCATATCGTGCTGTCGGCCGGCGACATGATCCCGGCCGATTGCCGCGTGCTTGCGGCCAAGGATCTGTTTGTCGCGCAGGCCGCGATGACCGGCGAATCGTTGCCGGTGGAGAAGTTCGTGCAGGCGGGCAACGCCGAGGCTGGCCTGATGGAACAGGCCAACCTGTTGTTCATGGGCACCAATGTGGTTTCCGGCACGGCAACGGCGTTGGTGCTGGCGACCGGCAACACCAGCTACTTCGGCACCCTCGCCCAGCGCAGCAGTGCCAGCGATCGGGCGCCGACAGCGTTCCAGGCGGGCGTCAACAGTGTCAGCTGGCTGCTGATCCGCTTTGCCCTGGTGATGGTGCCGTTCGTTCTGCTGGTCAATGGCTGGACCAAGGGCGACTGGACCGAAGCGTTCCTGTTCGCGCTGTCGGTGGCGGTCGGCCTGACCCCGGAAATGCTGCCGATGATCGTCACCTCGACCCTGGCCAAGGGCGCGGTGCTGCTGTCGCGGCGCAAGGTGATCGTCAAGCGCCTGGACGCGATCCAGAACTTCGGTGCGATGGAAGTGCTGTGCACCGACAAGACCGGCACGCTCACCCAGGACAAGATCGCGCTGGAGCGGCACACCGATGTGTTCGGGCAGGATTCGGAGGATGTGCTGACCTTCGCCTACCTCAACAGCCACTTCCAGACCGGCCTGATCAACCTGCTAGATCGTGCGGTGCTGGAGCATGTGGAGCTGCAGAGCTCGCTGCGCCTGTCACAGGACTACCGCAAGGTCGATGAGATCCCGTTCGACTTCGAGCGCCGCCGCATGTCGGTGGTGGTATCCGAGCGCGAGGACCATCACGAATTGATCTGCAAGGGCGCGGTGGAGGAAATGCTGGCGGTGTGCAGCACCGTGCGCGAGAACGGCCAGGACATGCCGCTGGATGAGCAGCGCCTGGCGCGCGTGCGGCAGACCACCGAGGAACTGAACGAACAGGGCCTGCGTGTGGTGGCCGTGGCGATGAAGGAAACCGCGGCCAGCCAGAGTGTGTATTCGCAGGCCGACGAGCGCGATCTGACCCTGGTGGGCTATGTGGCCTTCCTCGATCCGCCGAAGGAGTCGGCCGCGCAGGCGCTGCAGGCGCTGGCCGCGCACGGCGTGGAAGTAAAGGTATTCACCGGCGACAACGAACTGGTCACCGCCCGGGTCTGTGCCCAGGTCGGCCTGGACGCCGACACGATCGTGACCGGCCCGCAGATCGAGCGCATGGACGATGCGGCCGTGGCGCGTGCACTGCAGGAACACCGCGTGTTCGCCCGCCTCACGCCGCTGCACAAGGAACGACTGGTGCGCGAGCTGCGTGCACAGGGCAAGGTGGTCGGCTTCCTCGGTGATGGCATCAACGATGCTCCGGCACTGCGCGCCGCCGATATCGGCATCAGCGTGGACAGCGCGGTGGACATCGCCAAGGAGGCCGCCGACATCATCCTGCTGGAAAAGAACCTGATGGTGCTGGAGGAAGGCGTCATCCAGGGGCGGCGCACCTTCAGCAACATGCTGAAGTACATCCGCATGACCGCCAGCTCCAATTTCGGCAACGTGTTCTCGGTGCTGGTGGCCTCGGCGTTCCTGCCGTTCCTGCCGATGCTGCCGTTGCAGCTGCTGGTGCAGAACCTGCTGTATGACATCTCGCAGATCGCCATTCCCTTCGACAACGTGGATGAGGAGCTGGTGCGCAGGCCGCTGAAGTGGAACCCGGCGGACATCGGCCGCTTCATGGTGTTCTTCGGGCCGATCAGCTCGATCTTCGACCTCAGCTGCTTCGCCTTGATGTGGTACGTGTTCGATGCACGCACGCCGGCTGACCAGGGCCTGTTCCAGTCGGGCTGGTTCGTGGTCGGCCTGCTGACCCAGACCCTGATCGTGCACATGATCCGCACGCCCAAGGTGCCGTTCCTGCAGAGTATCGCCGCGCCGCCGCTGCTGCTGATGACCGGGGCGATCATGGCGATCGGCGTGATCCTGCCGATGAGCCCGCTGGCAGGCTACTTCAAACTGCAGGCACTGCCGGCCGGCTACTGGCCGTTCCTGGTGGCGATCCTGTTCGGCTATGCGGTGCTGACCACCGCGCTGAAGAAGCTCTACATCCGCCGTTACGGCTGGCAGTAAGCGCATCGGCGCAGGGAGAACCCTCATGGACTTCAACCCCCACCTGCCCGCGTTCAACGCGGGCGCCACCCTCAGCTCGCTGATCAGCCTGTCCGTCGCCTTCGTGCTGGGCGCGCTGATCGGCCTGGAGCGGCAGTTCCGCCAGCGCACCGCCGGCCTGCGCACCAATACGCTGGTAGCAGTGGGCGCCGCCGTGTTCGTCGACCTGGCCGTGCGCTTCCACGACCTGTACGGCGGGCCGCCGTCACCGCTGCACGTGGTGGCCTATGTGATCTCCGGTGTCGGCTTCCTCGGTGCCGGCGCGATCATGAAGGATGGCGCACAGGTATCGGGCCTGAACACCGCCGCCACCTTGTGGGGCTCGGCGGCGGTCGGCGCCTGTGCGGGCATCAAGCTGCTGCCCGAAGCGGTGCTGGCTGCGGTGTTCGTGCTGGCCGCCAACACCCTGCTGCGGCCGGTGGTGAACCGCATCCAGCGGCAACCGCTGCCGGAAGCGTTCAGCGAGGCGACCTACGCGATCAACGTGGTCTGCCAGCGTGAGCAGCAGGCCGAGGTGCTCGACCGGCTTCTACTGTTGCTCGAACAGGCGCAGTACCCGGTGCGCGCGGTCGACCAGCGCCCGTTCGGTGAGCGCGATGTCGAGATCGAAGCGGTGCTGTACGCCACCACGGTCGATGGCGGCGAACTGGATGCCGTGCTGGCGACGTTGGCGGCCACGCCGGGTGTTCTGCAGGGGTTCTGGAACGCCAGCCTGGAGGAGTAGTGCCGGCCGCTGGTGCATGCATTCCGCCGGGCATGGCCCGGCGCTACCGTTCACCGCCTTGGTAGGCGCCGACCTTGGTCAGCACAATCCGTGAGCCGCCATGACCGCGGACAACGCATGCCGACCAAGGTCGGCATCTACCGAACAGCGCTTTGCTATCCTTTCCACCCACGCCAGGGAGCCGTCCCGATGCCATCGCTGTCGCCCCGCCGCCCCCTGGTCGTGCTGGCCCTGATCATCGTGATGGCGGCCATCTTCCTGGTCGATACGGTTACCGACTACGCCGTTGCCGCCGCCTGCTTCTACGCTGCTGTCATCCTCGCAGCGTCACGGCGGCTGCCCGCACGAGGCCTCATCGCGCTTGCGGCGGTCTGCATCGCGTTGACCGGCCTCAGCTTCTTCCTGACCCGCTTCGGCACCTACCGCATCGGCCTGGTCAATTCAGCGATCGGCATGCTGGTGATCGGCATCACCACGTATCTGGCATTGAAGATGGAAGCCGCCAAGGCCGCGGTGCAGGATGCACAGGCACGCCTGCTGCGGGTTGCCCGCGCCTCCACCGTCGGCGAGCTGACCACTTCCATCGCGCATGAAGTGAACCAGCCGTTGGCCGCCATCGCCAGCAGTGCCGAGGCCAGCCAGCGCTGGTTGGCCCAGGAGCCGCCGAACCTGGACAAGGCGCGGCAGACCATCGCCCGCATTGTCGCCGACGCCCATCGCGCCAGTGACGTGATCGCCCGCATCCGCGGCCTGACCCAAGGGGCTGCACCTGAGCGCCAGGCCTTCGACCTCAATCAGGCCGTGGAGGAAATGCTGGCGCTGTCGCACAGCGAACTGGAGCAGCATGGTGTGACGGTCGCGCTGGTGCTGGGCAGTGACCTGCCCCCTGCCCATGCCGATCGCGTGCAGGTGCAGCAGGTGATCGGCAACCTCATCCTCAACGCCGTCGACGCGATGGCCGGTACGCCCACGGGCGAGCGCAGGCTGTCGCTGCTGACCGCGCATGATGGGCACGGCCACGTCAGCCTGAGCGTGCGCGACCGCGGTATCGGCCTGCCCGTGGAGCAGCCTGACCGCGTGTTCGATGCATTCTGGACCACCAAGGCGAACGGCCTCGGCCTGGGCCTCAGCCTGAGCCGCTCGATGATCGAGGCCAACGGCGGGCATATCCGCGCCGAGCGACCCGCTGGCGGCGGCGCTTGTTTCATCTTCGAGCTGCCCACGCACATGGAAGCTACCCATGCGTAAACCCACGACAACCCCTGTGGAACCATCACCGATCGTCTACGTGATCGACGACGATGCCTCGGTGCGTGCTGCGCTGGAAGACCTGCTGGCCTCGATGGGCCTGCAGGTACGGGCCTTCGCCTCGACCGGCGAATTCCTTGCCCATGCGCTGGAGGACGCCCCGGCCTGCCTGGTGCTGGACGTGCGCATGCCTGGCCAGAGCGGACTGGACTTCCATCGCACCATGGCCAGCCACGGCCTGCACCTGCCGGTGGTGTTCATCACCGGGCACGGCGACATCGCCATGGGCGTAAATGCGATCAAGGAAGGCGCCATCGAATTCCTGACCAAGCCCTTCCGTGACCAGGAACTGCTGGACGCCATCCACAAAGGCATCGAGATCGATCGCCAGCGACGCCGCGAGGGCGACCTGCTGGGCGCATTGCAGCAGCGCTGGGATACCTTGAACACCGGCGAGCGCGAGGTGGTTGCCGGCGTGGTACGGGGCCGGCTCAACAAGCAGATCGCCGCTGATCTTGGCGTCAGCGAAATCACGGTGAAGGTGCGTCGCGCGCAGTTGATGCGCAAGATGGGCGCGCGCACCCTGGTGGATCTGGTGCGCATGTATGACCGGCTGCAGGGCAGCACGCCATGACCGTATGTAGCCTGCTGCGCGCAGTGAATGGGTGTGGTACCGGCAAGCTGCCGATGCCCAACTGTTCATCCACTACGGCGATGGCATGGCCGGTTCGCGCCTGCGCGTCCCCTTCGCCGCAAACGGAACCGGCCGCAACATCAACACCGTAAGCCGACTGGCGGCGATGGCTGCGGAGCTGCGCTGAGCTCAGCCTGCCGGGCAGCCCCCTAACTGCGCGTCGCTGCAATGCTTCGCTTCAACCGTGTATCGGCCAGCCCCACCGCCAGCAGCACGATGCTGGTCAGCCACCCTGCGGCCAGCAGGTGCATCCATGGCAGAACGAAACCGAGCACGACCAGCGCCGCCGCCCCCGCCAGGTGCGAGCGCGGCACGCGGCCGTAGACCGCCCGCTTGTACAGTGCGCTGCCCAGCAGGTAGATCAACGGCCCCGCCGCCAGCATCGCGGCATACGGCAGGGTCACTGCCGCCTCCGGTTCGTCCATCACCAGATCATTGCCGACGGCGGTGGCGATGATGCCGGCGATCAGCAGCGCATGCACGTAGTGGAAATAGGCGCCGATGCGACCCGGGTCGTCGGAACGGGTGATGGTGTCGGTGGCGTCCCGGCTGGAGATGCCGAAGTACAGCCACCACATCGCGATCGTACCGGCGAAGGTCGCCAGCACCGCCGAAACCACCTCTCCACTCCAGTGCTCCACCTCGCTCAGCACGCCGCCGGTTGCCAGCAGCGTCTCACCCAGTGCGACGATCACGAACAGCTGGCAGCGTTCGGCCAGATGCCCGCCTTCGATGGTCCACTCGCGGGTGCGCGAACGGCCGAGGCCTGGAAACGCGAAGCCGAACATCGGCGAGATGTACTCACAAGCCACGGCAATCGCCCACAGCGCCAGCCGCGCATTGCCCTCGACCGCTGCACCGGCCAGCCAGAAACAGGCCGAAAGGCTGACCCAGGCCAGCATGCGCCTGAAGTTGGCGGCCAGCGGGTGCGCGCGCCCTACTTCCAGCAGGACGAACAGCGTCCGGCCCACCTGCATCGTGGCGTAGGCACCGGCGAATATCCATGCGCGTCCGGCAAAGGCTTCGGGGATGGACGAAGACATCAGCAACGCCAGCAGCATCGTGACGAACAGCAGGCCGCGGATGCGCGGCGCCTCCGGGTCAAACCAGTTGCTGACCCAGCACGCGTACTGCCAGCCAAGCCAGACCGCAAACCACAGCACCAGCGTCTGCAGCACGCCCAGCAGGCCCAGGTGGTGCAGCAGGTGGTGGCTGAGCTGGGTGACGGCGAACACGTAGACCAGATCGAAGAACAGTTCTTCGTAGGTCACCCGCGCATGATGGCCGTCGCGACGACGCAGGGCAGGAAGACGGGGTGTTGCCGGCATCGCGGATCCTCGGTTCAGCGGCCCAGCCGCCAGAAAATGACACCGGCTACCAGCGCCGGGACGGCAAACACCAGCAGCAGGATCGGAAGCTCCTCGCGCACCGTATAGCCCGCCCGGCTGACCCCCACCCACAGATTGGCCACCGACACCAGCAGCCAGGTGCCGATGAAGGCCAACAGCGCCGTTGGCAGCTGTGAGCTGCCTGTGCTCCAGAGCCTGCCGAACAGGACGAAGACGCCCAGCAACAGGAACCCGCCGACGATCACCAGAAGCACGTGCATGGTCACTCTCCCCGATGGCTGCCCTGCAGCCTATCTGCGGCCAAGTGTGCGCTGCAGAGGGTGATCGTGGATTCACTTTCCGGCGGCCACGAACAATCCCCCGTGGCACACCCGATAGCAAATGCGAACAGTTCCCATTACTATCGTGGCACCGCGCAGGGCTGGCCTTGCGTGGCCCCACCCCTTCCCGCCTGCGCCGCTTTCCCGGATGTCCACGCCACCGCACTCCCCACCACCTGCGCTGCCGCTGGTGTCCTCGCTGGTGCGCCACTACGAGGATCTGGTGGATTACCTGCGCCGTCGCTTCGCCTCACCCGGGCTGGCCCGCGAGGTGGTGCACGACGTCTGCGTACGCCTGCTGGAGCGCCCCACCCCGGCAGATGTGCGGCAGCCGATGGCGCTGCTGCGGCGGATGGCGCATGACGCCGCGGTTGATCGTTGCCGTGCCGAAGACCTGCGCCGCCAGTGGGTGGAACCCCGTGCCGAACTGCCAGATGCCGCCTGTGAAGGCGCCGGCCCGGTCAGGCAGGCCGCCGCCGCGCAGGAACTGGAACGGCTGGTCGAGGTCATCCGTGCGATGCCCTGTCGACGCCGCCAGGTGTTCATCCTGCACAAGATCCATGACGTGCCGCAGGCGGCGGTTGCGCGGCGCATGGGCATCGGCCTGAAGGCCGTCGAGCGGCATCTGCGGTTGGCGATGCTCGATTGCCGGCATTCGCTGGATGTGCGGGCGCTGACGTGACAGCACCACGCCGCCCGCGCACGCCACGCCCGGACAAGACCGGCGCGCCTTCGCCTGATCGTGTGCTGGAACAACATCGGGACACGCTCAAGGCATTGTTTCCGGTGCCCGGTCCGGCACAGCTGTACCGGCCTCATCGCAGCCGGCGGATCGGCGGCGCCGTGCTCGGCCTGCTGTTGGCAGCCGGACTGGGCGGGCTTTACGCTTTCGATCCCGGCTGGCAACAGCATGATTACCAGACAGCCATCGGCGAGCGTCGCAGCGTGCTGCTGGCCGATGGCAGCCGCATCGAACTGGATGCAGACAGCCATCTGCAGGTACGCAGCCATCTGCGTTCGCGCCGCACGGTGCTGGTCTCCGGACGCGCCCGCTTCGAGGTGGCGCCGTCGCGCTGGCGTCGGTTCCAGGTCGATGCCGGACCGGTGCAGGTGCGCAACTACGGCACCGTGTTCGATGTGGATCGACGCGGTGACCGCAGTGAAGTCCGCCTGTGGCGCGGCAAGGTCGGCGTGCGCGTGGCTGGCCGCGATGGCGAGCAGCGCCTGCACCCTGGCCAGCAACTGCTGGCAGGGACAGGCCCGGTCCAGCAACCGCGGCCGATCGCAGCCGGCAGCAGAGAATGGACCGAGGGCCGGCTGCAGTTCGCGCAGACCCCGCTGGGCGAAGTGGTACGCAGCCTGCAGCGCTATCACCGCGGCGCGATCGTACTGGACGAACCCGGTCTGGCCACGCTGCAGGTTTCGGGCGTGTTTGATGGCGACCATGCCGCCACCGCGCTGGCGCTGCTGCCGGAGATCCTGCCGGTCGCCATCCACCCCCGCGACGATGGCAGCGTCCACATCTCCGCACGCCACTGAATTCCGCACCGAGGGTGGGTTGTGGCCCTGCTCATCCGGCTGCTGCTTGAACCCCTCTGAAGGACCCCGCATGACCCGCATTGCCCTGCCCACCGCCCTGCGCCGCCTGACGCCTGCCCTGCTGGCCGTCAGCCTGTGCGCCGCCCTTCCGGTGGCGGCGCAGTCCACCCCCACGACGGTGGACGTCCATCTTCCGGTGGCCCCGCTGCAGCAGTCACTCAATGCGATGGCCAGGCAGAGCGGTGTCCAGCTGCTGTTCGCTGCGGACAGCGTTGCCGGCCGCCAGGCGCCAGCGCTGGACGGCCGCTATGCCCCGCGCGAGGCACTACAAAGGCTGATTGCCGGCCAAGGCCTGGACGTCGAAGAACGCTCGCCAGGCGTGTTCGTGATCCGCAGTGTGGTCGCAGCCGCGACGCCGGCGGCGAAAGCAGACAGCCCGCGTACGGCAGCAACGCCGGCAGCCGCGACCTCGCTCGGCAGAGTGACCGTGTCGGCGTCCACCGCGCGCATGCCGCAGGGCGAGACCGCCATGCCCAACACCATCACCGTGCTCACCCGCGAGGACATCCAGCAACAGCTGGCACTGGGCTCGGATGTGTCGCGCGTGCTGTCCTCGCAGATCCCGGCCTTCGCCCCGGCGCGCGAGAAGATGTCCAACTATGGCGAAAGCATGCGCGGACGCGGCATCCTGTACATGGTCGACGGCGTGCCGCAGTCCACGCCGCTGCGCGATGGTTCGCGTGATTCGCACACCATCGATCCGGCGATGATCGAACGCATCGAAGTGATCCACGGCGCCAACGCGCTGCAGGGTATCGGCGGCACCGGCGGCATCGTCAATATCATCACCCGCAGTGCGCCGGGCGAACCGGGCGCTTTCCTGCTGGACAGCAACCTCTCGCTCACCGCCGCCTCGCCGGGCCGCCGCGACGATGATGGCCAGCGTGCTTCGGCACTGGTGGGTATCCGCGGCGAACAGTTCGACCTCGTTGCCGGCCTGGCCCATGAGCGGCAGGGCCTGTACTACGACGGCGACGGCCGTGCGATCGGCACCAATGCGCAGGGCGAACTGATGGATTCGACCTCGACCAACATCTTCGCCAAGCTTGGCTGGAACATCGCCGAAGGCCAGCGCCTGCAGCTGATGGCCAACCGCTACGAACTGCGCGGCCTGGACAATTACCTGCCGGTGGATGGCAACTTCCGCAGCGGTCGCCCGGCCACGTCGGTGCCCGGCGATACGCCGCTCGATCCGCCGATGAACCGCTCACGCTCGCTGACCCTGGACTACAGCAATGCCGATCTGTTCGGCGGCCAGTTCCTGGCGCAGGCCTTCGCGGTTGATTTCGAAGGGCGTTACGGCGCCAGCCAGTGGGACCCGTGGGGCAACACGGGTGCCAACGCCGCCTGGGACCAGACCCAGAATGAATCGGACAAGCGCGGCTTCAAGCTGACCCAGAGCTGGCGCCGCATCGGCGACACGTCGCTGGACGTGACCCTGGGCCTGGATGGCCTGCGTGACCGCACCCACCAGGTATTGCTGGCCAGCGGCCTGAACTGGGTGCCGCTGACCACCTACCAGAGCCTGTCGCCGCTGTTGCAGCTGCAGTGGTGGCCCACCGACCACGTCATGCTGTCCGCTGGCCTGCGTTACGAAAAGGGCGAACTGGAAGTAGGCGACTACACCACCCTGCCCCGCTACGGCGCACGCAAGGTGGCCGGTGGCAAACCGACGATGAGCGAGACGCTGCCCAATTTCGGCGCGGCCTGGTACATCAACGATCGCCTCAACGCCTACGCGTCGTATTCGGAAGGCTACACCGTGGCCGACGTCGGCCGCGTCCTGCGCGCGATCAACCGCGATGGCCAGCGCGTGGACAACCTCGTGGACCTGTCACCGGTGGTGTCGGACAACCGCGAGATCGGGCTGGAATATGACGATGGTCGCTTCAGCGGCGATATCGCGTACTACACCTCCGAATCCAAGCTGGGTTCGGTACTGGTCTATGACGCCGGCATCGATGCCTACAACGTGCAGCGCCAGGCTACGCGGGTGGAAGGCTTCGAGACCAACCTGCGCCTGCGCCTGGGCGACAGCCGCCTCGGCCTGGGCTATGCCCGCGCCAATGGTCGCTATGACGCCAATCTGGATGGCCAACTGGAAAGCGACCTGGCGGGCGTCAACATCGCCCCGAACCGGCTGACAGCGTTCTGGGAACAGAGCTGGACCTCGCAGCTCAGCACCCGCCTGCAGGCCAGCCATGCCTTCGATCGCGACTTCGACCTGCGCGGCGTGCCGGTGGCCAGCTTCAAGGGCTACACCACGTTCGACCTGGTCGCCCGCTATGCGCTGGACAAGAGCAGTTTCACCCTGGGCGTGCAGAACCTCACCAACAAGCAGTACATCACCTACTACTCGCAGACCACGCCATCCAATCCCAGCTATTTTGCCGGGCGCGGGCGTGTACTGACGCTGGGATGGCAGTACCGCTACTGAGAGATGGCGCCCTTATGGGTGCCATGAAATCTATGCGTGACGCGACGAAGGAGGCCCATGCTAGTTTCTGGGCCTCCTTCATCGGTGTCCTCCCATGCGCCTGCAGACCCTCGCCATCACGCTCGCTGCCCTGCTTCCCGCTGCGGCTTCTGCCGCCGAACCGACGCTGCCGCAGCTGCGTGCCTACACCGTGGATGCGTCCTGGCTGCAGCCGATGGCGCCGCTGCAGATTGCCGACCACACCTGGCAGATCGGCACCGAAGACCTGACCGCGCTGCTGGTGCAGACGCCGCAGGGCGCGGTGCTGCTCGATGGCGGCATGCCGCAGATGGCCGACCACCTGCTGCGCAACATGAAAGCGCGCGGTGTTGCGCCGCATGATCTGCGCCTGATGCTGCTCAGCCATGCCCACGCCGACCACGCCGGCCCGGTTGCAGCGCTCAAGCGCGGTACCGGTGCGCAGATCGTGGCCAATGCCGAATCGGCGGTACTGCTGGCACGCGGCGGCAGCAACGACCTGCACTTCGGCGACGGCATCACCTATCCGCCGGCAACTGCGGACAGGATCATCATGGACGGCGAGGTGGTCTCGCTCGGTGGCATCGACTTCACCGCGCACTTCGTGCCCGGCCACACCCCGGGCAGCACCGCCTGGACCTGGACGGACACCCGTGAAGGAAAACCCGTTCGCATCGTCTACGCCGACAGCCTGAGCGCGCCGGGCTATCAACTGCAGGACAACCCGCGCTACCCGCACCTGATCGACGACTACCGTCGCAGCTTTGCCACGGTGCGCGCCCTGCCCTGCGACATCCTGCTGACCCCGCATCCCGGTGCCAGCGGCTGGAACTACAGCGCTGGTGCCAAGGCCGGTGCCAAGGCCCTGACCTGCAAGACCTATGCGGATGAGGCCGAGAAGAAGTTCGACGCGCAGCTGGCCAAGGAAGCGGCCGGGGCCCGCTGATCCTGTAGCCGAGCCTATGCTCGGCTTGCAGGCCGAAAGCAGCCGAGCGTGGGCTCGGCTCTACACGCGGCGCGCCGAAGAAGGACTACGTGGATGCAGCCGAATGGTCGCTCGACACGCAGCTGGCCAAACGGCCGGGGCCCGCTGATTCTGTAGAGCCGAGCCGATGCTCGGCTTGTAGGCCGAAAGCAGCCGAGCGTGGGCTCGGCTCTACACGCGGCGCGCCGAAGAATGACTA
>RCUP01000185.1_pt1 | contig 58592 bp, 45 predicted proteins | sample 2166341 | NCBI WGS metagenome assembly RCUP01 (sample SAMN09932325, study PRJNA488358) | compost metagenome | isolation source: compost soil in succinonitrile-enriched | place: Germany: Experimental Botanical Garden | reverse complement strand
CGGAACGAGCGCGGACGCCATTTACGTGCAAGAACCTGATAACTCATCGAAAACCATCGCAACGGTAGAAGCAGAAGCGGCTAATGCTAGCGGAGCAAGGCCAAAATTGCATCCGGCGCGCTCGTCTAATCTGGCTAAGCTGCATTTCGGGGGCTTTTTGTTTCAAAGAAGCGGAGCGTTTATGCGGCTGGCCTTGGGGGCACTGCTGTTGATCAGCCTGAACGGCGCCGCCGCTGAAGCGCCGTTGCGCTTCGTGGTGCCCGACAGTTGGGCCATGCCGATGGTGCAGTTCGAACATGGCCGGCCAACCCAGGGCATTCTGTATGACGTGATGCTCAGCCTCGCGACTCAGGTCGGCGTTCCTGCGCAGTTTCACGTGCTGCCAAGGGGCCGGGTGCAAAGCGCCATGGAACACGGCGAGGTCGATGTTCGCTGTTATGCCGCGCAATCATGGCTACCGAATCAGTCCGGCGATTACATCTGGAGTATCCCGCTCTGGACCCAGCCCGACTTGCTTGTCAGCCGCCCCGCTCTCCAAACCTCAGTGGTTCCGGCAAGCCTGCCCCGACAGTCCGTCGGTACCGTGCTCGGCTACAGCTACCCGACCCTGCAACCGCTGTTCGACGCCAATCAACTGCTGCGCGACGACGCCCGCAATCAGGAACAGGTGCTGGAAAAACTTCACGCCGGGCGCAATCGCTATGCGGTCAGCAACCAATGGTCACTGGACTGGTTCAACCAACGCCTGATGCCGGAACATCAATTGCTGAGCGTTGCGGTGCTGCAGGAGCAAAGCGTCGGTTGCTATGTGCGCAACGACCCAAAAGTGCCGGTGCAACGGATATTGCGGACGTTGGTGCGCATGAAAATGTCCGGGGAAATCGATGACATCATTCGGTTGTACATCGGCGGCAAACCTTAACCCGCGGTCTTCAGCAAATCCGGCGCCTGCCATTGCGGCGGAGTGACAAACGCTGCCACCCAACCCGGTACATCCGTGGACGGCATCGGTCGAGCGATGAAATACCCTTGGGCCACGTCGCAGCCCAGACGCAGCAACAACTCTCCGTGTTCCACGCTTTCCAGTCCCTCGGCAATCACCTGACGACCAAACGCCCGGGCCAGGCCAATGATCGCGGTGGTCAGGGCCAGGTCGTCGCTGTCATGCAGAATGTCGCGCACAAAGGTTTTATCGATCTTGATGGTTTGCGTGCGCAGACGCTTGAGGTAGCTCAGGGACGAGTAACCCGTGCCGAAATCCCCCAAGGAAAACTGCACGCCCAGCGCCTGGCAGGCCTGCAAGCAGTCGCTGACGTGCTGGATATTCTCGATGGCGACCGACTCGACGATTTCCAGGTCCAGCCGCTGCGGTGCGACCCCGGCATGCCGCGCCAACACGTTTTTGAGCCGGTCGACAAAGTCCGCCCGCTGAAAATGCCGGGCCGCGATGTTGACGCTCACCGGCCAGTCATGCCCCGCTTGCCGCCACTGGTCCAACTGCGCCAGCACCTGATCCATCACCCATTCGCCGATATCGATGATCAGGTCGGTTTCTTCCACCAGCGGTAAAAACTCCCGCGCCGGGACGATGCCGTTTTGCGGATGTTCCCACCGCAGCAACGCCTCGAAACCGACGACTTCACCACGACGCATGTCGACCTTGGGCTGGAAATGCAGACGCAATTCGCCGCAAGCCAAGGCCCGACGCACCTGTTCGACAGTCTGGTGCGTGGCCTTGACCTCTCGATCCCGGGAGACATCGAACAGATGAAAGCGCTTGCGGCCGCTCTGCTTGGCCACGTACATCGCCTGATCGGCGTGGCGCAACAGGGTTTCGGCATCTTCGTTGTCATGGGGAAACAACGTGACGCCGATACTGGCGAACACATGGATGTCCTTGCCATTGAGCGAGTACGGCGCCGAGATTGCCCCCAACACCCGATTCAGCGCCGCGCGCAATTCCGGCAGGTCGCGAACATATCGCAGCACCAGCACGAACTCGTCACCAGCCAGCCGCGCCACCACATCCTCGCCGCGCACGATGCCGCGCAATCGTTTGGCAACTTCGACCAGCAAAAGATCACCGCTGGCATGCCCATAGCCATCGTTGACGGCCTTGAAACCGTCGAGGTCGAGCATGCACACCGCCAGCGGGATGTTCTCCAGACGCGAGAACTCCAGCGCCTGATCGAGCAAGTCCGAGAGAAACGCACGATTGGGCAGCCCGGTCAGCACGTCATGCCCCACTCGCCATTGCAGGGAGTGCAGCAGTTGACGCTTTTCACTGATATCGAAGCGAATGGACAAGTAACGCTCCACTCGCCCGGTGGCTTCATCGAGGATCGGCACCATGGTGCTTTCGACCCAATACAGGCTGCCATCTTTGGCGCGATTGCAGATTTCGCCCTTCCAGACATTGCCCAGGGCGATGCTGCGCCACATCCCGGCGAAAAACTCGGCCGAGTGCACGCCGGAATTGAGCAATCGATGATTTTGCCCGAGCAGTTCCTCGCGGCTATAGCCGGAAACTGCACAGAATTGGTCGTTGACGTGGGTAATCCGGCCGGTCAGATCGGTCTCGGAAAAAATGGCGGCGGCATCCACGGCCCTGCGGTACTTCTCATCCATGAGTCAGACTCGCTGTCGCTAACATTGGCGGCGGTGAAGCAGCAATATACCGCTGACAATTCGCGGGATATCACGGCTGCCCAACGACTCACGTAACCCTGTGAGCGGACGCCATGCTGGCTCTATTGTATTGATCGAACGTCTGGAAACAGGTGATCAAATGCCCGTTTCCGGCGGCGATTCTACGAGATGCCTGACAATTTGCAAGGCAAGGTGAGCGATCATGTCGCGAGCTGATGCAAAAATGCATCAATAAACAATTGATTCAAATGGTTAGCGGCAGGCTGCTTTTTATCCGCCAAACAAATCGGACACGACAAAAAACCGCTATGGACAAGATCCATGGCAGCACAAGTAAAAGTATTGGATTCAGATAACGCGAGAGAAGACTCGCGGTGCGTTATGGAGGCAACCCCACCAGCCACACCCCGGCACACAATGTTCCCGCTGTGGCTGCTGCCTTCCGGCTCTGACCAGATGGCATGCAGGCATGCTCGCTGATCGTTGCAGACCTTGTGTAATAAGGGTTTCAGGCTTTTGAGGTTGCAAGATATCTACCGGGCGAACTCACTGCACGGGCAGTTAAAACTCAAGGTGCGGCCAGCATTGTTCCACTCTGCTGTTCCACTTTGGTGTTCCACTCATGGCCTATATCGTCCGCCGCCAATCGGTCTACTACCTGAACCTTCGATTGCCCAAGCATCTGTTTCCAAACCGTCACACCTTGCGTATGTGCCTGAACTTACGAGAACGTCAGGCTGCATTATTCCTCGCCAGCTCACTGGCCCAGCAAGTGCATAGCTACCTGTGTGAGCACCCTCTGGCAGACATCCTGACGCTGCGTAGGCTTTGCACTGAATGGCGAAATAGATACCTACCCCCACCCTCAACGCATCGCTCACACAAACCCATAACCAAGCCTGAGAAATCAGTCGCTGAAGGTCCTGCTCTGTCTACCCTGTCGAAGCTTTATATAGATGAGGGAAAACGTGGAGGTACGTGGCGAACCGTCAGCACCTTCGAGGTGGAGCGTGCCCTACGTGATCTGTTCGAGCTGATGGGTGACATGCCAGTCAAAGCCTTCAACGCTCAGCAAGCCCGACTGCTGAAAGAACGATTGAGCCGATGCCCTCAATACTTCGGCCTACGCCCTGAGTTCGAAGGTAAGACTTTGCGACAGGTTGTCGAGTCGGCAGGCACGTACAAGACGATCTCTGCGGTAACGGTGAACAACCGGCTACGTAAACTCTCTGCCTTTCTCAATTGGTGCAAGGCCAACGGCTATATCACGGACAATCCGCTGGCAGGTCTGAAGGTATTGACGGGATCAGCCAAGGACGCACGGATTTCATTTGAACAACAAGACTTGACGGCCCTACTCAATCTGGATGAACTCAAAACGGAGTCCCGTAAGCATCCTTGGCGGTACTGGATACCACTACTGGGCCGCTTCACGGGGGCACGATTGGAAGAGTTATGCCAACTGCATGTAGACGACTTCATCCAACAACAGGGTATTCAATGTATTCGTATCGATGACAGCGGCGAAAACCAGAATCTGAAGAACTCCAGTAGTCGACGCTTGCTGCCCCTCCACCCCGCCTTGTTCGAACTTGGTCTACTGGGGCATGTTGAGTCAGTCAAAGCCACCGGGGCAGATCGATTGTTCCCAGAACTAGAACCAGTACGAGGCAAGCTGGGCCATGCACCATCGAAGTGGTTCGGACGCTACAAGACCAAGCGGGGCATCACTGATCCGAAGAAGACGTTCCACAGCTTCCGCCATACGCTGATTGATGATTTGCGGGACGCTGGCGTGCAAGATTCACTGATCAAGCGAATCGTTGGACATGAGGACAGCTCGGTGACTTTCGGCATCTATGGCAGCAGGACGCCGTTGAAAGCGATGGCGGCGGCACTGCAACACATCACCTGATCAGCAGAGACTGGGCGACTGGCTCACACCTTAGCGCCCCCTCACGGGACACCATCAGTTTGCCTGCTCAATCGCTTATGGAGGCAGACACCCGAGCTTTTCGAGCTACTTGAGCACGGCTCGAAAACTTGTCGGAAACCCTGATAAACCTCAGTAAAACTTGCATCACTGTCTTCAGAATCCAATCGCCAACGTCCATTCCGCCCCGTGTTTACTAGGCGATCTGACCGTCAGCACTAAGCGGGGCGCTTCCACTCCGCAGGAAACTGGTTTTTGCAAAATTGCACGCCGCTATAGGGGCTCAGAATGATTAGCGCCCAAGCCGAGCCTAATCACATCCAGATTAAGATCACAACCACTTCTTGACAGGCGGCCGAAAAACTGTATAATTCATCGCCTACCCAGTAGGTAGACAGACAGCTTAGAAGCCTCCGCCGCGACCACCGAACTGGTGCCTTGCAAGGGGGCTTTATATTGCCTGCGAATTACCAACCCTAACCGGCAGCTACCGAGAGGAATTGCCTATTTAAATGAACTGACACAGGAGGACTATCCAATGCCGTACCCGCTCGCCTCAAATTTGACTTCCCCGGCTTCCCAAGCCAAACCATCCGAACCCACCACCCCCATCCCTGACTCTGCCAACGATAGTGTTAGCGGAAAGCTTGTGTGTGGAGTTGGGATTAACGACCTGCCCGGACACTCGTCCTACCGTGACCCCAAGACCGGTAAGCTACGGATACAGCCAGCTTATTCAGCGTGGAACGCCATGATCAATCGCGGCTACGCCACGAAAACCCATGCCCGCTGCCCCACTTATATCGGTTGCTCAGTACACCCTGATTGGCTCCGCTTTTCTCGGTTTAAAGCGTGGTTCGACCAAAACCACGTTGAAGGCTGGTGCCTAGACAAGGACCTGATATGTCCCGGTAATAAGGTATATGGATCGGAATACTGTCGATATGTACCCCCGTACCTCAACCTCATCGTAACCGACTCCGCAGCCACCCGTGGCGAGTGGCCGCTAGGGGTAACTAAGCACACGCGAGGGGTAGCCTATCAGGCATTTTGCAGAGCTGACGGCAATCAAATTCGCCTCGGCAGCTTTGCTTGCCCCTTGTCAGCTCACAAAGCTTGGCAGGAGAAGAAGGCAGATGTAGTTGATGACGCCCTACAGCGTTACATGAAGGAACGAGTGGTGCACATACAAGTTGTGCGAGCGTTGATTCACTACGCCGACAGACTTCGGGCTGACGCAGCAGCAGGTAGGGAAACCACTGGATTCTCAGCTTAAAAGTTTCACTGAATATGGCCGCTGGCGGCCCAACCACATACCGAGGCAACTGCCTATGAAATGAACTTACCCCAAGGAGGACTCCCATGGCTTTCAATCCCGCTCAGAACTTCAGCATCAGCACCCACCGCACCGATGATTATTGTATCAGCACAGACACTGGAGAGATCATTGGGCAATACGTTTCCAGTGCATTCACTGCTCCTCCAGACCCGGTCCGAGCGCCCAAACCAGAGACAGTAAGCAGCGGTTCAAAGTACCGTTTGAGCCCCCAGCAAACTCAAGATGCTATGCGCTTACTGTCCGCTGCGAACGATTCGCAGAATGCACCAGCTAAGCCGCAGAAGAAAATTGCGACGATGAAGAGCGTGACCCGCCCTTTCACTGTCATGCACAACCCGCTTCACCGCCTGATTGCACTTGCTGACGTACATCCTGAGCACGATCTATATGATCTTCCCGCACAAAATTGGGTGGAGGATTACGTGATGGCAGCCTGTTACACCGTGGCCAAAACGAGCAAAGGGAAGCTGAACGTTAGCCCTCAACACGTGTATACGGCTGTGAAGATGCCTGACATCAGCACTGCTGCTGTAAGAAACGCAACAGGGCTAGGAAAGTCTCAAGGCTCACTGGTCGCCCAATGCGCTCGGCACGCTCTGGACGGAATGATGATGTATCTAGAGCACAACCAACAGGTTCAAGACGTACTGCAAGCCGAACTCGATTACATCGACGATTGCACCAGTGTTTACGCAGACCTCCAACAGGCCAACGCTGCTTGATCGCTCCCAAAGGATGCGGAGGGAAGATAGTCCGGGACTATATAGACAAGACTTTACATGAGTGACCTAGATAGTCCGGGACTATAAAGAAGCACAGGAAAGCGGCCGGCCTGACTCTGCTTGAGTGCTCAAAGGCTCCGGGGCGACCACTGTCCTTTATGAGTGACGCTGAAAGCGGGATACACCGCTTGAATATTGTCAGCTTCGCGACCTATGTGAAGTCCTAGGGATTAGACTTGCCCAGCTCGTTGCTGAGTTTGAACGATCCTTGGAGGAAAATTGATCGAACGGCAGACGCCATATTGATTGAAGAGTTTGGCTTACGCTTCTTGCACTCTGGAAAGTATCCAGTGCACTCAGGAAAAACCACTCTGCTCCAACCGTCTAAGCAATAGAGAGGCAAACGCAAGGTGATCTAAGCAGGTGTCAGGATCATCACTTAGATTTATCTCATGACCTCTGGGGTTTCGAATGGCCATCACTGCCCCACTGAAAAGAAAGCTGTAACCTTTCTGCTCATCTCGGCCGCTCGTTGTCGATAAGTCGGCAAGGGTGAGAATCGGTTTACTCTCGTTAAAGGCATTCATCATGAGCTTAAAGCCCGACTCATCTACTTGGCATAACCGCTGCACAAGCTTGTCTATAAGCTTGAATGCCTCGAAGGTAGACTCGGCACAGTGACCATTGTCGAAGAGTTTTTTGACCTTCCCATAAAGACTTTGATGAATATTTCTCAGCTCAAATGGATGCAGGGCATCGTTTTTGGCCTCACCTTCGCGGGCAGATGCCCCTGTAGTCCTGCGGACTATTCCTTCGAAGAGATTAAGAGACGTTGCCATTCAGCAGGTTCTCTCTGATGCTTTTGAAGATGCGGTCGTACGTCTCTTGGTCACCACCAGCAGGCAGGTTGATTTCTACCCGGACAGTAAGCGCCATGGCGGAGGACTGGGTTACTGGGGTTGCCGATGGAATGGGCAAGGGGATTTCGGGTTTTGGTTGCTGCGGAGTGGCTTTAGGGGGCTTAGAGCGCACTGTGCGAGCAGGCGTGGATGCGTCGCTTGTCTTCGGTTTAGGTGCGGGCGATCGTACGGCTCCATCTACCTTACCCGAGAGTAATCCAAGTGCTTGGAATGTAGCGGCCTGTTTCTTTCCTACAACGTCACTCGTGTTGTCTGTGTGTCTGAAGTAAGCGATTAATTTGGTAAGCGGGAGCGTCCAAGCGTCCTCACCGTGCAACTCAAATAGCTCGCTATAAGCAGAAGAAACGATTTCCGAAAATCCTCGCTGAAACTCCACATCTTCATGCTGACTGAAAACGGAGCCAACGTTTTTCCCTTTTTTCCCCTCTTCATCGAGCACGCCCAGAAATCGCAGCGTGTTCAACACGTAACTTTCGTTGTTAGGTGCTATCCCTAGTTTCTTCATCGTGTCTGAGCCGAATTGGGCAGGGAACGATTTTCTGAGCTGGGTAACAGTCTGTGTCAGCCCTGCAATTCCGGAGTACGGGTGCTTATCTGCCATGATTGTATCCCTGTCATCTCGACTAATTAACTGACGCTACCTGCAACCACACCGAGTGTCCAGTGTAATGACAAGAGGCAAGGGGGGTCGATACATGACCACAAAATCGTCGCCTCAGCCTTGGAAGCCCTTGACCTAAAAGCCGACACCATCAAAGCCGGATCGGTAACTGCTATCAATGAAGTAGACGCATCTGGTAGTTCGATAGCCTCCTGCCAAGCACTATCAAATATCTATTGCAGATAGACATAAGATTCAACTATCATTACTCTATTAAATTAAAGGCCAAAGGATAGTCACCCATGAACGCCCACCTCTACCTCCGAGCATCGACCAAAGACCAAGACGCCAACCGTGCAAAAGTTGCTCTGGAGTTGTTCGCTGTCGAGAAGGGATTGAGCATCGTTGGCGTGTACGCCGAGAACATCAGTGGAACCAAGCTCAACCGTCCTGAGCTAATTGCCTTGCTCGACTCTGCCGAGAAGGGTGACGTGCTATTGGTTGAGTCTGTAGACCGCCTTAGTCGTCTCTCACAAGCTGACTGGGACACCCTCAAAGCCACCATCAAGGCCAAAGGACTTCGGTTGGTTGTGGCTGATCTGCCCACAAGTCATATGCTGGTTGAAGCGAAGGGAATCACAGGTCAAATCATGGATGTGATTAACAACATGTTGATCGACCTGATGGCAACCATGGCACGACTGGATCAAGAGAAGCGTGTGGAGCGCATCCGTCAGGGTTTGGAGAACAAACGTATTGCTGACCCGGATTGGAAACCAGCAGGGAAAGGCAAGGACACTGCAAAGTGGGCGAAGGTGAAGGAAACCATAGCCAAGCATCCAACCATGTCTGCTGATGACGTCGCCAAGTTGGCTGGCTGTGGCGTTGCTACGGTGTACAGGATCAAACGTGAGATAGCTTGACTTCTAACAGATAGCTTAGTTCTCCGTGGTTTTCAGGGGGCCACTGACTTATTTATGGTTCCCTTTGGACCTTTCTATCTGACGCCGCATTTCGTTGCTTGATAGCACTAGCTTTCACACTAGAACTTCAGGAAAAACGCCCCGGCTTATATTCCAGCCTGAAAAATTAAACTTCAAAAATGAGGCCGTTTCCCACGGCGCGGGGAAGGGTTTTAGACTACTTTTCACCCTTGCCATGCTCAAGGAACTGACGGGCACCAAAGTACCTTTCATTGACATGGTGGAAATCAATCTTCCCCACAGCGTCCAGCTCATCAAGTCTATCGCTCTGCCAGCTGGCAAATTTATAGATTACATAAGCTGAGGTTTCGTGTATTGGCTCTTGCCTTTGACCTGTAATCCAACGATCCCATTCCATATGATAGAAGTAGCTGGGCTGCATAGTCTCAGGGCTTTTGTCAGGGTTGAGTAGAGTGCTGAATCTGGAGCGAATCACCGTTTCTGCTGCCTTATAGGTGTGCTGCATGCTGTCGCTTTTGATTCTCTCAGCCAGATTCTGTGCAGTTACAATTAGGCGTGCAGACTCCAGCCACGCTAGGCGACTTCTATACAGCTTGCCATCTATAGGACTTTTGAGCTTATCTAGGGCTTCATTCAAGCACTCAAGAGATTGTTTGCTATACACCTCATCGTCCCGGATTTCCTTTTCCTGAGCGATGCCAGAGAGCTGTGTAGAAATGGTTTCTGATTGAGTTTTGATGGTGGCTATGATGCCGATGAACCCAAGGGCAGAGATTACAGTTGATAGCACGCCCCCGAAGTAGTCACCGAACACACCCCAACTGCTAGGATCAGTGCTAAAGCTGGATGCAGAGAATCGCCAGAGCCAAGGGGCTATCACTACCACTGTGCAAACCAATAGCACAACGATAGCAATAGGTGTCCAATTCTTGATTGTCACGCGGTGCTTTTTGGTATTGGTTTCCAGTGCTACGCGCTTCATTTGTTGACACCCTTAAAGCCTATCAGCACGCAGGTCTAGACTAATCAGCAGTCTTTTCACAATTTCGTGGCATTCCTGCTCAGGCATATCTGTTGTCACACTCACCAAACCAACGCTGTTCCTACCCACAGTGCAGCCTACATCTTCAAAGTGGGTTACAACGTCTGCATAGAATGCCTCAAGCTTCTGTTCTTGCTCATCTATAGAAAGCTCATCCAGCATTGGGTTAGCTGGGGTCGGCCTTTGGCAGTAGGGTCTGTAACTGTAAGTTTTCATGTTTCACCTTTGGCAGTAAGATTCAGCCCGATTCTACCCAAGGGTTTTAGTTGCTGCAATTATATTAACCTACTCGGAAGGCTGTCTACTCAAAAGGGCTAATTGCTTGCCGTGTAATGAACCGAAATCTTCATTACCGTTTTCGATATTGATATTCGTAGAGAGCCACTAAGAATCAAGAAGCACTAGCGAACATCACTCCTTTGGTACATCACTTCCTTGAGAGACGCCTTGCTTTCTCCGACCCAGTATCTCATCCGAGATTAACCCTAGAGAAGACACCCTAGACCTCTCTGGAACTTCAGACAAGATTTTCTCAAGCTCTTCCTTACTGAAGCCGGCCAATAGTCTAAAAAGCTTCATTTGGGCACTTGCACGGGATTTAACACTTGATGCAGAGCTCCCATGACGCTCAAGAAACCGCTTCAAGTCTTTCAGTTCTGGAAGAAAAGTTCTATTATCAAACCGCTCTGACAGCCTTTTAATAAAATTGGCCTTATCATCCATTCCAACAAGAATAGAATCCAAATTAAACGTACTGCCAAGCTTCTTCTTTCTAGAGCTCGAGACATCCTTGGCAATACGCAACCTCTCGATCTCTCCAGACAAATCTTCTTCAGACACGCCAACTCGATGAGCTAATGCTTTTATAACAGCCGCCCTGCCATACCTAAGCAGAATCAAACCAACATCAATATCTAAGAGCTCTTTGGCTGTCATTTACTTAAAACCTATCGATTTGAAAAATTCTTCAGAGAACAAGGAAAATTGCTGCTGGACATTCCCCCTCACATAGCTCGTAGAACCAATAGGAGTGCCTTCACGAGCCGCCTTAGCGTAGGACCGCGAGTACCTTACATGCGTTCCATAGACGTGCCATGAATTTTTCGCTGCCTCCTCCATGACCTCGCTAACTGACTCTGCGGTTTCCGGTCCGTCCGAGTAGGAGGATGAGTGATTGAACACAATCCCGCATATATCTAAAGCGTGATCACTATTCTCCTCTTTGAATTGAACAACCGAATTAGCAAGCAACGGCAAACCAATAGTCGCCAAAAACTCAGGCTTCACCGGAACAAGTGCATAACGACTAGCGTGATACGCTGCATCAGTGAGAATAGATTCGGTGGGAGCACAATCGATAAGTATCAGATCATAATTATCACTGACCAAAGAAAGCGCCTTTGCCAGCTTACGTTCCTTACCAGTCGGATTCTTCAGTGTATTGGATAACTCCAAGCGACTGGGGATCAGATCGAGCGTAGTCCCATGCCAGTAGCCGGCTTCTTTAATGATGACATCATCAATGCCAATTTTCTTAGGACTAGGCGAACTAATAGTGGGCGGAAGATATTGCTCAAACAAATTAACGACTGTTGGCTTCTTCTTATTAAGATGCTCGACGTAACCTCTAGCGCCCATTATAGCCTGACTTAGATTGGACTGCGGGTCCAAGTCAATTGCAAGCGTCCTAAGATTTTTCCTATCAGCAGCATGAGCCAACTGAGCAGCAAGAGTGGTTTTTCCAACCCCGCCTTTCATATTAATTAAGCTTACGGAAATCGCCGCCACATAAACCTCGATCATCTCTCAGTCACACCCCATATCCCTATGACCAAGGGCGACTAGCAATGATTATGTCTGAGGGAGCTCGATTTGACTAGCATCTGAAAATGCCGAAACACAAGCTTTGAGGAATCCTCCAGCTAGCTATCTGATGACTAGCAGAGTTACCAAGAACACACCTGAAACTGGAGAGTCGGATAGTACAGCCCAGAGACGAAAACCTCCTAGACGCTGATGTATGGGGGGTTTACGAATAATCGCGGAGAGATAGGAATGTGAACTTTATACCACGTAGAGAACACGACAAACCTTAGCCCCCACTCACCCACGAACTCACCAATAACGATAGAGCCTGAACGGCCTGAATGGCGAGAGAAGAATGTCCAAGGTAAGATCGTCAGCATTGTGCACCACTTAGGTGTACCTACACGCTGTCACACTTCGAGATTTTTTACTGAGAAATCCTTGTAGAATCAAGGACTTAGAGATAGGAGGCGACCCCACCAGCCACACCCCGGCACACAATGTTCCCGCTGTGGCTGCTGCCTTCCGGCTCTGACCAGGTTCACGGGTAATCGTTGCGGGGGGACCGATGGGGTCACCATAACGACGCTTGCCTGTCGGCGAGCCGCGCCATTGTACCTATCTGAAGCGAAGTTACAACCGTTGGTTGCAGATAAAAAATATGAACGGGCTCAAGGACATAAAGATCGCAGCCAGCGGCAGCGCCTACAGGGTCAGAACCTCATCCGCCCTGCCGCCCGCCTGCTGGATCACCAGATGAATGAAGTGCAGCTTGGCAATCGCCGGTGCCGGCAGCACGAACGGGTAGAAATCCGGCTGGCCCATGCTCCGTGACAGTTCATTGAGCATGCCGGCCAATTCGATCCACGCATTGACGAATGAGAGGAACGCCTCGCCGCCGGGATGCTCCGGGTCGTACAGCGTGCTGGGCGGAAACGGTTGATAGTCGAAATCCATTTCCCGTGCGCTCATGCCGAAGCCCAACGCCGTGTCCACCGCATCCATCATGTGCAGGTAATGCGCCCAGGTTTCCGCCCAGTCTTCCCACGGGTGCATGGTCGCGTAGGCGCTGACGTAGTACTGCGGCCAGTCCTGCGGTGCGCCTTGTTGGTAGTGACGGTCCAGCGCCTCGGCGTAACTGGCGCGTTCGTCACCGAACAGGCTGCGGAATGAATCGAGCCAGGGGCCGTTGGCGATCAGCCGATCCCAGTAGTAATGGCCAACCTCATGACGAAAATGCCCGAGCAGTGTGCGGTAGGGTTCATGCATCGCCGCCCTCACCTGCTCGCGGTGGGCGTCGTCGGCTTCTTTGATGTCGAGGGTGATCAGGCCATTGGCGTGGCCGGTCATCGGCGCGTTGCCTTCGAGGTCGACGCCGATGAAGTCGAAGGCCAGCCCAGTGTCTTCATCAACGGTTTTCGGGATGACTTGCAGGCCGAGGGTGATCAGTTGCGCAACGAGGCGACGCTTGGCGATTTCGACTTTGCGCCAACGCTCAGGGTTGTCCGGGGCGGACAGGTCGGGGATGGTGCGATTGAGGCTGCAGGCGATGCATAGGCTGTCGTGTTCGTTGGCCGGCAGCAGCCAGTTGCACGCGGCGGCTGTGTCGAGGTTGGCGCAGCGGCGAAACAGTCCGGCCTCGGGGTCGGCATCGAGCGTCCAGGTGCCCTCATACGGCCCCGGTTGCAGCGAAGTCAGGCGACTTTCTTCGGCTTGATAACCAAGCAATGCGTTGCAGGCCAGACACTGGCTGTTACGAAAGAACAGCGACTGGCCGCAGCGGCACGGCCAGAGTTTGCTGTTGCGTGAGGATTCGCCCATGAACGGCGCGATGATGCGGGAACTGAGCTGCTCGAAAAAACGGTGCATGGCGATCTCTCCCTGGGGCTTGCCAAGACTAGATCATTCCCGTGACAACATCGTTCCCGCACTTTGCTGATCGTTCCAACGCTCTGCGTGGGAATGCATCCAGTGACGCTCTGCGTCACAGCGGACGCGGAGCGTCCGGGGTGGCATTCCCACGCGGGAGCGTGGGAACGATCAAACGTTCAGGCCATGGGTTTTGAGGAAGGCGATGAAGGTTTCTTCGTCCATCACTTTTACGCCCAGCTCATTGGCCTTGGTCAATTTGGAACCGGCACCGGGGCCTGCCACGACGCAATGAGTCTTCGCAGACACCGAACCCGCGACTTTGGCGCCCAGGCTTTCCAGATGCTCCTTGGCGACATCACGGCTCATCAACTCAACTTTGCCAGTCAGCACCCAAGTCTCGCCGGACAGCGGCAAACCTTCGACGACTTTCTTCTCGCTCTGCCAGTGCATGCCGAAATCGCGCAGTTGCTTTTCGGATTTCTCAGCCAGTTGCCGGTTCTCAGGCAGTGCAAAAAACTCGCGAACCGAATTGGCCTGCTTCTCCGGCAAGGCCTGACGCATGTCCAGCCAGTCAGCATTCAGCACCGCTTCCAGCGAACCGAACTTGTCCGCCAACTTCTGCGCGCCGCCCGGGCCGACCGAAGGAATGTGCAGCTTGTCGAGGAAGCCACCCAGCGTGGCGCTGGCGGCAAACTCGGCACCCAGCTCACCCTGATCCTGAATCTGCAGACCATGGCCCAGCAACTCAGCGATGACCTGCTGGTTATGCGCATCTTCAAAGAAGCTGTGAATCTCGTGCGCCACTTCCAGCCCCACATCCGGCAGATAGGTCAGCACTTGCGGCAATGCCTGCTGCACACGCTCCAGCGAACCCAGCGAGCGCGCCAGCACCTTGGCCGTCTCCTCGCCGACATCGGGAATGCCCAGCGCATAGATGAAACGCGCCAGCCCCGGTTTCTTGCTGTCTTCGATGGCCGCGAGCAGCTTGTTGCTCGACACCTCGGCAAAGCCTTCCAGATCAACGATGTCGTCAAACTTCAGGGCATACAGATCCGCCGGCGAACTGACCAGACCTTCATCAACCAGTTGCTCGACACTCTTGTCGCCCAGCCCTTCGATATCCATCGCGCGACGCGAGACGAAATGAATGATCGCCTGCTTCAGTTGCGCGCCACAGGCCAGTCGGCCCACGCAGCGATACACCGCGCCTTCGCTGACGGTTTCCTTGCCTTTACTGCGCTTGATCAGTTGCGTGCGCTCGACGTGCGAGCCGCACACCGGGCAGTTCTCTGGAATCTGCACCGCGCGCGCATTTTCGGGACGGCGATCCATGACCACTTGCACCACTTGCGGAATCACATCACCGGCGCGACGGATGATGACGGTGTCGCCGATCATCAGACCCAGACGGGCGACTTCGTCCATGTTGTGCAGCGTGGCGTTGGCCACGGTGACGCCGGCAACCTTGACCGGTTTCAGGCGCGCCACGGGCGTCACGGCGCCGGTGCGGCCAACCTGGAATTCCACATCGAGCAACTCGGTTAGCTCTTCCATCGCCGGGAATTTGTGCGCGATCGCCCAGCGCGGCTCGCGGGCGCGGAAGCCCAGTTCGCGCTGATCGGCAATGCTGTTGACCTTGAACACCACGCCATCGATTTCATAGGCCAGCGAGTTACGGCGCTCGCCGATGTCGCGGTAGTAGTCCAGGCATTCGCCGATGCCCTTGGCCAGTTTCAGCTCGTGACTGATCGGCATGCCCCACTTCTGCAACTGCTTGAGGTTGCCGATGTGCGTGTCGGAAATATCGTGGGAAACCTGACCGATGCCGTAGCAGCAGAATTCCAGCGGACGGTTGGCGGTGATCTTCGAATCGAGCTGACGCAAGCTGCCGGCGGCGGCGTTTCGCGGGTTGGCGAAGGTCTTGCCGCCGACTTCCAGTTGCGAGGCATTGAGACGCTCGAAACCGGCCTTGGACATGAACACTTCACCGCGCACTTCCAGGGTCGCCGGCCAGCCTTCGCCATGCAGCTTCAGCGGGATGTTGCGCACGGTGCGCACGTTGACGCTGATGTCTTCGCCAGTAGTGCCGTCGCCGCGCGTGGCGCCGCGTACCAGCACGCCGTCCTGATAAAGCAGACTGACCGCCAGGCCATCAAGTTTCGGCTCGCAGCTGTACTCCACCGCCGCCCCGCCACCGAACAGATCGCCGGCCGGCAGGTCCAGACCTTCGGTCACCCGGCGATCAAATTCGCGCATATCGGTTTCTTCGAAGGCGTTGCCGAGGCTGAGCATCGGCACTTCGTGACGCACCTGGGTGAACGCGGTCAGCGCCACGCTGCCGACGCGCTGGGTCGGCGAGTCGCTGGTGATCAATTCCGGGTTGGCCGCTTCCAGCGCTTTGAGCTCGTGGAACAACCGGTCGTACTCGGCGTCCGGAATGCTCGGCTCGTCGAGGACGTGGTAACGGTAGTTGTGCTGATCGAGTTCAGCGCGCAGTTCAAGAATGCGGTTTTTGGCGGCGGTCATGGGTGTTCTCTCAAAAAGCAAAAGAGCAGCCGAAGCTGCTCTAATTCATCTATCTCTGGCAGCAGAAGCAAAAGATCGCAGCCTTCGGCAGCTCCTACAGACATCGCAATCCTGTAGGAGCTGTCGAGTGAAACGAGGCTGCGATCTTTTGATCTTGGCCTTAGCGCTTCTGGGTCAAGGCGCGACGTTCGAATTCGACGATGCGCTGACGGTAGTGCTCGATGGTCTGCGCGGTCAGGACGCTGCGCTGGTCATCTTTCAGTTCGCCGTTCAATTCCTGCGACAGCTTGCGGGCTGCAGCCACCATCACGTCGAAGGCTTGCTTCGGATGACGCGGGCCTGGCAGGCCGAGGAAGAAGCTTACCGCCGGGGTGCTGAAATGGTCGATGTCGTCCAGATCAAAGATGCCCGGCTTGACCGCGTTAGCCATGGAGAACAGCACTTCACCGTTGCCAGCCATGCTTTCGTGACGGTGGAAAATATCCATCTCGCCGAAACGCAGACCGCTTTCGAGAATGTTCTGCAACAGCGCCGGGCCTTTGAAGCCAGCGGCATCACGGCAGATCACGCTGATGACCAATACTTCTTCAGCTTGCGGCTGATCCTTGTCGGCCATCGCCGGCGCAGGCTTGCTGTCTTCAACGAAATCGTTGTCACGGCTGCTGAAGCTCGGGCCGCCGTCCAGATCCAGATCGAGGTTCAGGTCACCCTGCGCCGGACCGTTGCTGCCACGCTTGCCACGTTTCGAACCGGATTCGCGAGGCTCGCGTGCTTCGCGGGCCGGCATGCTCACCGACGGCAGGTCGTGTTCGTCCAGTTGCGGCTCTTTGTGAGTGTCCAGCACGCGAGCCGGGCCCAACAGCTCAGCGCTGGTGTCCTCGTCCGGCAGGTTGGACAGACTTCGGTCAAGACGGAATTTCAGTTTTCCCTTGCCGCCGCGCATACGGCGCCAGCCATCGAAAAGAATACCGGCAATGACAATAATGCCGATGACGATCAGCCACTCGCGCAGACCGATTTCCATGTAATCCCGTGCCTCTATAAAAAATGCTGAAAAATAAGGGGTTTACAACCTGCAAACCGCTTTAAAACGTGGCGCCAACTCTATGTTCTGACAGGCGTTTTGCCCACGTATACGAAAAATTGACATTAAACTAGCACGACCAAAGACAACTTTACACCGTCTGTCTCATTTGGCTTGCGCGAATATGTCGATTGGCCAGCAAGTCGCAGTTGGTAAAAAAGTCCTACAGACCTGAATTACCTTTTCCGACACCACGCTGACTCAGGCGTCCACCATCGCCATCGCCTCCTCGACATCCACGGCTACCAGTCGCGAACAACCCGGTTCATGCATCGTTACGCCCATCAACTGCTCGGCCATTTCCATGGCGATCTTGTTGTGGGTGATATAGATGAACTGCACGGTCTGCGACATCTCTTTGACCAAGCGTGCGTAGCGTCCAACGTTAGCGTCATCCAGTGGCGCGTCAACCTCATCAAGCATGCAGAACGGCGCCGGGTTCAATTTGAAGATGGCAAAAACCAGTGCCAGTGCGGTCAGGGCTTTCTCCCCGCCGGAGAGCAAATGGATGGTGCTGTTCTTCTTCCCTGGCGGCTGCGCCATGATCGTTACCCCTGTATCGAGTAGATCTTCGCCCGTCAGTTCCAAATACGCGCGCCCGCCACCGAAAACTTTCGGGAAAAGCGCCTGTAAACCACCATTGATCTGATCAAAGGTATCTTTGAAGCGGTTACGGGTTTCCTTGTCGATCTTGCGAATGACGTTTTCCAGGGTCTCCAGCGCTTCGACCAGATCGGCGTCCTGGGCATCCAGATAACGTTTACGCTCGGACTGTTGCGTGTATTCATCGATGGCCGCGAGGTTGATCGCACCCAGGCGCTGAATCCGCGCGTTGATGCGTTCGAGTTCTTCTTCGGCTTCGCGTTCACTGGCTTGCGCGGTTAATGTCGCGAGCACGCCGTTAAGATCGTAGCCGTCCTCGAGCAACTGATCCTGCAAAGCCTTGCGGCGCACGGTCAGGGCTTGCCATTCCATGCGTTGCTGTTCGAGCTGGCCGCGAATCAACTGCGATTGCTGCTCGGCCTGAGTCCGGCGCTTTTCCGCGTCGCGCAATTCGCGATCGGCATCTTCCAAAGCGATCTGCGCGGTCTTCAGTTCTTCATCGACGGTCATGCGCTTGTCGAGCAGTTCTTCGAGTTTCAGGCGCAGCTCTTCCAGCGGTGCCTCGCCCTCCTCCAGATTCAGACTCAACTGTTCGCGCTTTTCAGTCAGGCGCTCGGCCTGCATTTCCAGACGCTCCAGCGCCTGACGCGTGGAGTCATGCTGCGCGCGCAACGAGCCAAGACGCACGGCCAATTGATGCGCGTGATCCTTGTGCTGGCGCGCTTCCTGACGCACCCGGTCAAGGCGTTCGCGCAGGCTGTCGCGCTGGGCCAGCAGCAACTCGCGCTGCTCGGTGTCCAGCGCCATGGCATCCAGCGCTTCCTGCAATTGCATGCGCGCTTCGCCGATCTGTTCGTGCTCGAGTTCGCGTTGTTCGCCGAGCTCGACCAGCTCTTCATCGAGACGCGTGCGGCGCAGCGTCAGCTGTTCAGCCTTGGCTTTGCCAGCGGACAGCTGCGCTTTCAATTCACCTTGCTGGCGCGCTTCGTCTTGCAGCAAACGGCGCAAATGTTCGCGGCCGTTTTCCTGCTGACGCTGTTGCGCGCGCAGGGTTTGCAGACGGGTTTCCATAGCCTCGACCGTGGCTTCTTTCTCTTCGCGTTCGAGATGCAGCGCTTCGATTTCCTGGCCCCGGGCGAGCATGCCGCTTTCCGCTTCGCTGGCCCGACGCACGCGTAAAAAATGCCGACCGACCCAGTAACCGTCGCGGCTGATCAAGCTCTCGCCGGCGCTCAATTGCCCGCGCAAGGCCAAGGCCTGCTCGAGGCTGTCGACCGGCTTGACCTGACCGAGCCACGGCGACAGATCGATCTGCGCGTCGACCTTATCGAGCAAGCTGCCGGCGACGCGCACGCCATCGCTGGCCGGGCTGAGCAGGCGCAGATCGCCCTGAGTGAAACCGGATAAATCGAAGCCGCTGAAGTCGTCGACCAGCACCGCTTGCAGGTCGGCGCCGAGCACGGTTTCCACCGCCAGCTCCCAACCGGCCTCAACCTTCAGGCCTTCGGCCAGACGCGGACGCTCGGCGAGGTTGTGTTCTTTCAGCCATTCGGCAGTGCCGGTGCCCGGATCGAGCGCAGCTTGCTGCAAGGCTTCAAGGGAAGCCAGACGACCGTTGAGGCGCTGCAAATCACCCTGCGCCTGTTGCTGCGCGGTCAGCGCTTGCTGCAACTCCTGACGCAGTTGTTCAAGCTTTTCGACCTGCGCTTCTTCGCTGGTCTGCAAATCTTCGAGGGTCGCTTCGGACTCGGCGAGCTGCTCGTTGAGTTCCATGATCGCCGCGTCTTCCGGGTCAGCCGAAAGCAGCGCGCGCTCTTCACCGAGACGCTTTTGCCGATCAGCGAGACGCTCCATGCTGGTTTCCAGCTGCTGGATGCGCGACTGCTGCACTTCAGCCTGACGGCGCGGTTCGGCGGCGGTCAGGTTGAAGGCGTCCCACTGCTCCTGCCAGCCGTGCATGACCGATTCGGAATCTTCCAGCGCAGCGGCGGCTTCTTCGGCGGCAGCGCTGGTGACTTCCTGCTCAGGGGTGAGCATGTCCAGCTCTTCGCCGAGGGTCAGCAGCAACGTGCGGTCGTGGCCCAGGTGCGACTCGGTTTCCAGGCGCGCACGCTCGGCTTCTTTCAAATCGTCCTGCAACTGACGCAAGCGCTGCTGGCCGTGCTGGATGCTCTGCTCGACCCGGGCGATGTCGCCGCCGACCGAATAGAAGCGCCCCTGCACCAGATTGAAGCGTTCGGACAGGTCATGGTGACCGTCGCGCAGACGTTCGATGGCCGCATCGGCATTGCGCTGCTCAGCGACCAGCGCTTCGAAACTGATTTCCTGGGTGCCGATGATCGACTCGCGCTGGCCAACCTGATCATTCAGATCCTGCCAGCGCAACGCCGACAGTTGCGCCTTGAGCTGGCGCTCTTCGGCTTTGAATTCCTGATACTTCTTCGCCGCTTCGGCTTGGCGGTGTAGGCGTTCGAGCTGACGCTCCAGCTCATCGCGCAGGTCAGTCAGACGCGCAAGGTTTTCGTGGGTGCGGCGGATGCGGTTTTCGGTCTCGCGGCGGCGCTCTTTATATTTCGAGATGCCGGCCGCTTCTTCGATGAAGTTGCGCAAGTCTTCCGGCTTGGATTCGATCAGCTTGGAGATCATCCCCTGCTCGATGATCGAGTAACTGCGCGGGCCCAGACCGGTGCCGAGGAAGATATCGGTGATGTCGCGACGCCGGCATTTGGTGCCGTTGAGGTAATACGTGGTCTGGCTGTCGCGGGTGACTTTACGGCGAATCGAAATCTCGGCGTAGGCGGCGTACTCGCCCAGCAGCGTGCCGTCGGAGTTGTCGAAAACCAGTTCGATACTGGCCTGACTCACCGGTTTGCGGCTGGTCGAGCCGTTGAAGATGACGTCGGTCATCGACTCGCCACGGAGGTTCTTCGCCGAACTCTCGCCCATCACCCAGCGCACGGCGTCGATGATGTTCGATTTGCCGCAGCCATTGGGCCCGACCACCGCCGCCATGTTACTGGGGAAGTTCACCGTGGTCGGGTCGACGAAGGATTTGAATCCCGCCAGTTTGATGCACTTGAGCCGCACGCTTAGGCAACCGTCAGGGCGGAAACCACCAGATCGCAGCTGCGCTGGGCGTAAGCCGTCAGCACGATGCGGATCTGCGGCAAATCACGGGCGAGCACGGCGGCGAGCAGGCGTTCGAACAGTTCGAGGAACTCGCTCATTGAAGCCTTGCGCTGTTCGAGGGCGAGGAAGTACGCACGGCTCATCGCCGGTTGCAGGTTCTCGACGGTCTCTTGCAGGTACGGGTTGTTGGCGAACGGATAGGCAGCGCGCATTACGGCGAAGCTGTCGTCGACGAAGCTGCGGATATCCTGACGCTCGTAGCTGGCGGTCAGGCGCTGCTGGATCTGCACGAACGGCGCCATGTCCGATTGCACTTGCCAGCCATTGGCCACCGCGTTGCCGAGCAGGATGTACAGCTCGCTCATCAACGTGCATAGGCTCTGCACCTTGTGCGGCGTCAGCTCGGTGACGTGCGCACCACGGCGCGGCAGGATCGCAATCAGGTGACGGCGCTCAAGGATCAGCAAGGCTTCACGGACCGAACCGCGGCTGACATTCAGTGCCAGCGTGACCTTCTGTTCCTGGATGCGCTCTCCCGGCTTCATTTCGCCACGAATGATGCGTTCGGCGAGGTGGTGAGCGATTTGCTCGGCGAGGCTGTCCGGCGCCTTGAACGTCATGGTTGTCCTTCAAACTCTATCGATCTGCACAAGCGGCGCAGTGTAGCGCAAATGCACGGTCATGGCGGAGTGCCCACTCAGCGGTTTTTGGCACGAATCCCGCAAAAAAGCAGGGGATCCGATGAGGGTCAATACTGAATAGACACGTTGTTGATCGACGAAATGCATTTTCCTGACCTTTAAGTCAGAAAACCATTGACCGAAAAGTCAGACCTGCTAAATTCGGTTCACGTCGGTTAACAACAATAATGAGTCTGCGAGGCCTTCCGTGATCCAGTTTTTACTTAACCAGGAACTCCGTAGCGAGCACGCCCTGGACCCGAATCTGACTGTGCTCAATTACCTGCGTGAACACGTCGGCAAATCCGGCACCAAAGAAGGTTGCGCCAGCGGTGACTGCGGCGCTTGCACCGTGGTGGTCGGCGAATTGCAAACGGATGACGCTGGCCGCGAACACATTCGCTATCGCAGCCTCAACTCGTGCCTGACGTTCGTGTCGTCGCTGCACGGCAAACAACTGATCAGCGTCGAAGACCTCAAGCACAAAGGCGAACTGCACAGCGTGCAGAAAGCCATGGTCGAGTGCCACGGCTCGCAGTGCGGTTTCTGCACCCCCGGCTTTGTCATGTCGCTGTTCGCCCTGCAAAAGAACAGCGATGCACCGGATCACGCCAAGGCCCACGAAGCGCTGGCCGGCAACCTCTGCCGCTGCACCGGCTACCGCCCTATTCTGGCCGCTGCCGAGCAATCCTGCTGCGGCAAGCAACCAGATCAGTTCGATGCCCGCGAAGCGGAGACCATCGCGCGCCTCAAAGCCATCGCCCCGACCGATATCGGCGAACTCAACAGCGGCGACAAGCGCTGCCTGGTGCCGCTGACTGTCGCCGACCTTGCCGATCTCTACGACGCGTACCCACAAGCGCGTCTGCTCGCTGGCGGTACCGATCTGGCGCTGGAAGTCACCCAATTCCACCGCACCCTGCCGGTGATGATCTACGTCGGCAACGTCGCGGAAATGAAGCGCATCGACACCTTCGAAGACCGCATTGAAATCGGCGCGGCCACCGCCCTCTCCGACTGCTACGAAGCGTTGAACGCCGAGTACCCGGACTTCGGCGAACTGCTGCACCGCTTCGCCTCGCTGCAAATCCGCAACCAGGGCACCCTCGGCGGCAACATCGGCAACGCCTCGCCGATCGGTGACTCGCCACCGCTGCTGATCGCCCTCGGCGCGCAGGTCGTGCTGTGTAAAGGCGAAACCCGCCGCACCCTGAACCTGGAAGATTACTTCATCGATTACAAAGTCACGGCCCGTCAGGAAAGTGAATTCATCGAGAAGATCATCGTCCCGCGCGCCAGCGCCGAGCAATTGTTCCGTGCCTACAAAGTCTCCAAGCGTCTGGACGATGACATCTCCGCCGTCTGCGCCGCGTTCAACCTGCGCGTCGAAAACGGCGTGATCACCGATGCACGCATGGCTTTCGGCGGTATGGCCGCGATCCCGAAACGCGCTGCCCACTGTGAAGCCGCGCTGATCGGTGCGCCGTTCACCAACACGGTGGTCGAACGCGCCTGCGCCGCACTGGCGGAAGATTTCACGCCGCTCTCGGACTTCCGCGCCAGCAAGGAATATCGCCTGCTCAGCGCGCAGAACCTGCTGCGCAAATACTTCATCGAACTGCAAACACCGCACATCGAGACTCGGGTGACCGCTTATGTCTAATCATCACGCCGTAGAGAAGACCCAGGCCGAACTGGCTGAACTGTTCGCCAAGGACCTGACCACCGGTGTCGGCCGCAGCGTCAAGCACGACAGCGCCGCCAAGCATGTGTCCGGCGAAGCGCAGTACATCGATGATCGCCTGGAGTTTCCGAACCAGCTGCACGTTTATGCGCGTCTTTCGGACCGCGCCCACGCGAAAATCATCAGCATCGACACCTCGCCCTGCTACGCCTTTGAAGGCGTGCGCATCGCCATCACCCACGAAGACGTGCCGGGCCTGAAAGACATCGGCCCGCTGATGCCGGGCGACCCGTTGCTGGCCATCGATGACGTGCAGTTCGTCGGTCAACCGGTGCTTGCCGTCGCCGCGAAGGATCTGGAAACCGCGCGCAAAGCCGCGATGGCCGCGATCATCGAATACGAAGATCTCGAACCCGTGCTCGACGTGGTCGAAGCCCTGCGCAAACGCCACTTCGTCCTCGACAGTCACACCCACCAGCGCGGCGATTCGGTTTCCGCGCTGGCGACCGCTGAACACCGCATCCAAGGCACGCTGCACATCGGCGGTCAGGAACACTTCTACCTGGAGACGCAAATCTCCTCGGTAATGCCCACCGAAGACGGCGGCATGATCGTTTACTGTTCGACGCAGAACCCGACCGAAGTACAGAAACTGGTTGCCGAAGTGCTCGACGTATCGATGAACAAAATCGTCGTCGACATGCGCCGCATGGGCGGTGGTTTCGGTGGCAAGGAAACTCAAGCCGCAAGCCCGGCGTGCCTGTGCGCGGTGGTTGCGCACCTCACCGGCCAGCCGACGAAGATGCGCCTGCCGCGCGTCGAAGACATGCTGATGACCGGCAAGCGTCACCCGTTCTACGTCGAGTACGACGTCGGCTTCGACAGCACCGGGCGCCTGCACGGGATCAACATGGACCTGGCCGGCAACTGCGGCTGCTCGCCGGACCTGTCCGCGTCGATCGTTGACCGCGCGATGTTTCACTCGGACAACTCGTACTACCTCGGCGATGCGACCATCAACGGTCACCGCTGCAAGACCAACACCGCGTCGAACACCGCTTACCGTGGTTTCGGTGGCCCACAAGGCATGGTCGCGATCGAAGAAGTGATGGACGCGATTGCCCGTCATTTGCAACTCGACCCACTCGCGGTGCGCAAGGCCAACTACTACGGCAAGACCGAACGCAACGTCACCCACTACTACCAGACCGTCGAGCACAACATGCTCGAAGAGATGACCGCCGAACTGGAAGAAAGCAGCCAGTACCACGAGCGCCGTGAAGCGATTCGTCGCTACAACGCCAACAGCCCGATCCTGAAAAAAGGTCTGGCGCTGACCCCGGTGAAGTTCGGCATTTCCTTCACCGCCAGCTTCTTGAACCAGGCCGGCGCGCTGATCCACATCTACACCGATGGCAGCATCCACCTGAACCATGGCGGCACAGAAATGGGTCAGGGCCTGAACACCAAAGTCGCGCAGGTCGTGGCCGAAGTGTTCCAGGTCGAAATCGATCGTGTGCAGATCACTGCGACCAACACCGACAAGGTGCCAAACACCTCGCCGACGGCAGCGTCCAGCGGCGCCGACTTGAACGGTAAAGCGGCGCAGAACGCGGCGGAAATCATCAAGAAACGCCTGATCGAATTCGCTGCGCGTCACTTCAAAGTCACTGAAGAAGACGTTGAATTCCACAACGGCCACGTGCGTGTTCGTGACCATATCCTGACCTTTGAAGCGCTGATCCAGCAGGCGTATTTCAATCAGGTCTCGCTGTCGAGCACTGGCTTCTACAAGACCCCGAAAATCTATTACGACCGCAGCCAGGCGCGTGGCCGTCCGTTCTACTACTTCGCCTTCGGCGCGGCGTGCTGCGAAGTCATCGTCGACACCCTGACCGGCGAGTACAAGATGCTGCGCACCGACATTCTTCACGACGTCGGCGCCTCATTGAACCCGTCCATCGACATCGGTCAGGTCGAGGGTGGTTTCATTCAAGGCATGGGCTGGCTGACCATGGAAGAGCTGGTCTGGAACAACAAAGGCAAGCTGATGACCAACGGCCCGGCCAGCTACAAGATCCCGGCCGTGGCGGACATGCCGCTCGACCTGCGGGTGAAACTGGTGGAAAACCGCAAGAACCCGGAAGACACGGTGTTCCATTCCAAAGCTGTCGGTGAGCCGCCGTTCATGCTCGGGATTGCGTCGTGGTGTGCGATCAAGGATGCAGTGGCGAGCCTCGGTGATTACAAACATCAGCCGCAGATCGATGCGCCGGCGACCCCGGAGCGGGTGTTGTGGGGGTGTGAGCAGATGCGTCAGTTGAAAGCGGTGAAAGCCGTCGAAGCTGAAACCGCGGTTGTTTGATGATCGTTCCCACGCTCTGCGTGGGAATGCAGCCCGCGACGCTCTGCGTCGCATCCTGAACAGCGGACGCGGAGCGTCCAGTGATGCATTCCCACGCAGAGCGTGGGAACGATCTGAGAGGTGTGTATGTACAACTGGATCGACGCCCTCGCCGACCTGCAGAACCAGGGCGAACCCTGCGTTCTGGTGACGATCATCGAAGAACTCGGCTCGACGCCACGCAACGCCGGCTCGAAAATGGTCATCAGTGCCAATCAGAGTTTCGACACCATCGGTGGCGGGCATCTGGAATACAAAGCCATGCAGATCGCCCGCGAGATGCTCGCCAGCGGCAAGCAGGACACCCATCTGGAGCGCTTCAGCCTCGGCGCCAGCCTGGGCCAGTGCTGCGGCGGCGCCACCGTGTTGCTGTTTGAACCGATGGGCCAGGTGCAGGCGCAAATCGCCGTGTTCGGGGCCGGTCACGTTGGCCGCGCCTTGGTGCCGCTGCTCGCCAGCCTGCCCTGCCGGGTACGCTGGATCGATTCGCGCGAGGCCGAATTCCCCGAACAGATCCCCCACGGCGTGCGTAAAATCGTCGCCGAAGAGCCTGTGGATGAAATCGATGAGCTGCCCGCCGGCAGTTATTGCATCGTCATGACCCACAACCATCAACTCGACCTGGAACTCACCGCCGCGATTCTCAAGCGCAACGACTTCGCTTACTTCGGCCTGATCGGCTCGAAAACCAAACGGGCGAAGTTCGAACATCGTTTGCGCGATCGTGGTTTCGACAGCGGCGTCGTGCAACGCATGCGCTGCCCGATGGGCATCGGCGAAGTCAAAGGCAAACTGCCTGTGGAAATCGCCATCTCCATCGCCGGCGAAATCATCGCCACCTACAACGCCAACTTCGGCCAGCAGACTGCCAGCGCCGAACCGATTGCCAAACTGCTGCCGGTGTCGCGGCGCAGTCAAGCCACCAAACTCAAAGCCTCAAACTGATTAGAGAACCCTCATGCCTCTGACTCGCAAAGCCTACCGCGCCGCCATCCTGCACAGCATCGCCGACCCCGCCGAAGTCGGGATCGAAGCCTCCTACGAATATTTCGAGGACGGCCTGCTGGTGGTCGATGGCGGCAAGATCAGCGCCCTTGGCCACGCCAGTGATTTGCTGCCGACCCTGCCGGCGGACATCGAAATCGAGCATTACCAAGACGCGTTGATCACCCCGGGCTTCATCGACACCCACATTCACTTTCCGCAAACCGGCATGGTCGGTGCCTACGGCGAGCAACTGCTCGACTGGCTGAACACCTACACCTTCCCGTGCGAAAGCCAGTTCGGCGACAAGGTCCACGCCGACGAAGTCGCTGACATTTTCGTCAAGGAGCTGCTGCGCAACGGCACCACCACCGCACTGGTGTTTGGCAGCGTGCACCCGCAATCGGTGAACTCGTTATTCGAAGCGGCCGAGAAGCTCGACCTGCGGATGATCGCCGGTAAGGTGATGATGGACCGCAACGCCCCGGACTACCTGACCGACACCGCCGAATCGAGCTATGTCGACAGCAAAGCGCTGATCGAGCGCTGGCATGGCAAGGGTCGTCTGCACTATGCGGTCACCCCGCGCTTCGCACCGACCAGCACCCCGGAACAGCTGACACTCGCCGGCCAACTGCTGACCGAGTATCCGGATCTGTACATGCAGACCCACATCAGCGAAAACCTCAAGGAAATCGAGTGGGTCAAGGAGCTGTTCCCGGAGCGCAAGGGCTACCTCGACGTTTACGATCACTACAAACTGCTCGGCGAGCGCTCGGTGTTCGCCCACGGCGTGCACCTGTGCGACGACGAATGCGCGCGACTGGCGGAAACCGGCTCGGCGATCTCGTTCTGCCCGACCTCGAACTTCTTCTTGGGTAGTGGCCTGTTCAACCTGCCGATGGCCGAGAAGCACAAGCTCAATGTCGGTCTGGGCACTGACGTTGGCGGCGGCACCAGTTTCTCGCTGCTGCAGACGCTGAACGAAGCGTACAAAGTGATGCAACTGCAAGGTGCGCGCCTGAGCCCGTTCAAGTCGCTGTACCTGGCGACCCTGGGTGGCGCGCGGGCGCTGCGTCTGGAAGACAAGATCGGCACCCTGCAACCGGGTTCCGACGCTGACTTCCTGGTGCTCGATTACAACGCCACGCCGCTGCTGAGCTACCGCTTGAAGCAGGCCAACAACATTGCCGAGACGTTGTTCGTGTTGATGACGCTGGGTGATGACCGCACGGTGCAGCAGACGTATGCGGCGGGTGCGCTGGTGCATCAGCGCTAATTTCCCCCGCCCCATGATCATTCCCACGCTCTGCGTGGGAATGCAGCCCGTGACGCTCCGCGTCACTGGACGCGGAGCGTCCCCAGAGGCATTCCCACGCAGAGCGTGGGAACGATCAGACAGGCACAAAAAATCCCCCGCAACTTTTCAGCTGCGGGGGATTTTTCTATTGGTCAGTCAGAGCTTGGCCGCAGGGCGCCCCGGCTTCTTGGTCTGCAACAAATGCGAGAACACCGCATGCAGATCATCCGACGCGCCTTCCTCGTCGAGGTTGAGCTTGCTGTCGATGTGATCCATGTGATGCATCATCAGATTCACCGCCAGCTCACCGTCGCGCTTCTCGATCGCGTCGATCAACTGGGTGTGTTCGTCGTACGAGCAATGCGAGCGGTTGCCGCTTTCGTACTGGGCAATGATCAGCGACGTCTGCGAAACAAGGCTGCGCTGGAAGCTGATCAACGGGGCGTTCATCGCCGCTTCCGCCAGCTTCAGGTGGAATTCGCCCGACAGACGAATACCGGCGCCGCGATCGCCACGGGAGAAGCTGTCGCGCTCATCGTTGACCATCTGCCGCAGCTCGGCGATCTGCTCGGCGGTGGCGTGTTGCACCGCCAGCTCAGTGATCGCGCGTTCGACCAGGCGACGGGCAAGAAACACCTGACGGGCTTCTTCAACACTCGGGCTGGCAACTACGGCGCCACGGTTCGGCCGCAACAGCACCACGCCTTCATGGGCCAGACGCGAGAGCGCGCGGCGAATGATGGTGCGGCTGACCCCGAAGATTTCCCCCAGCGCTTCTTCGCTCAATTTGGTGCCGGGCGCCAGACGCTGTTCGAGGATGGCCTCGAAGATATGCGCGTAGACAATATCGTCCTGGGTTCCGCTGCGGCCGGCTTTGCCTGCTCGCGGTTGTTTCTTGAGGGGTTGCAACTGTACGTTCATGGGCACTCGAGTCGGGAGAACTGCGGCGAATAGACCGTGACTGTAATACGGCACAGTAGGTCGCTGGCAAGTATCGCGTAAAAAACAGCGCGATTGTACACAATGGAAGGTGGCAACACGACTGTACGGCTGTTTGTGACTTCCGCTGTATTGCAACGATCCGTTACGTTTGAGTTTAGGCTTGATCACAGAATCCGCCGCCAGAACACCGCCTCCCCTGTAGGAGCTGCCGAAGGCTGCGATCTTTTGACTTTGATTTTAAGAAGCAAGATCAACAGATCGCAGCCTTCGGCAGCTCCTACAAGGGTTTGCGTCATGGCGGACATCTTCATTGGTATAAGGAACACCGCCGTCATGAACGACGCCACGCACACTCAACTGCGCCCACTGGCCGACACATCACCGTCGGCGATCGTCGCGGGATTCATCGCGATGATGACCGGCTACACCAGCTCGCTGGTGCTGATGTTCCAGGCCGGGCAAGCGGCCGGGCTGAGCAGCGGGCAGATTTCCTCGTGGATCTGGGCGATCTCGATCGGCATGGCGGTGTGCTCGATTGGTTTGTCGCTGCGTTATCGCACGCCCATCACCATCGCCTGGTCGACCCCTGGCGCAGCGTTGCTGATCACCAGCCTCGGCGGCGTGAGCTATGGCGAGGCCATCGGCGCCTACATCACCTGCGCCGTGCTGGTGACGATCTGCGGCCTGACCGGCAGCTTCGAACGCCTGGTGAAAAAGATCCCCGCTTCACTGGCGGCGGCATTGTTGGCAGGGATTCTGTTCAAGATCGGCAGTGAAATCTTCGTCGCCGCACAGCACCGCACCGGGCTGGTGCTGGGGATGTTCTTCACTTATCTGCTGATCAAACGCCTGTCGCCGCGTTATGCCGTGCTCGCCGCGCTGCTGATCGGCACCGCGCTGTCAGGCTTTATGGGTCTGCTCGACTTCAGCGGTTTTCATCTGGAAGTGGCGACACCAGTGTGGACCACCCCGCACTTCTCGCTGGCGGCGACCATCAGCATCGGCATTCCCCTGTTCGTGGTCGCGATGACCTCGCAGAACATGCCCGGGATCGCCGTGCTGCGCGCCGATGGTTACAACGTGCCGGCCTCACCGCTGATCACCACCACCGGTATTGCCTCGCTGCTGCTGGCGCCATTCGGCTCCCACGGCATCAACCTCGCAGCGATCAGCGCGGCGATCTGCACCGGGCCGCACGCCCATGAAGATCGCAACAAGCGCTACACGGCTGCAGTCTGGTGCGGGATTTTCTACGGGATTGCCGGAGTGTTCGGCGCCACATTGGCGGCATTGTTTGCGGCGCTGCCGAAGGAACTGGTGCTGTCGATTGCCGCGCTGGCGCTGTTTGGTTCGATCATCAATGGTTTGAGCATTGCCATGACCGAGGTGAAGGAACGCGAAGCGGCGCTGATTACCTTTATGGTCACGGCGTCGGGGTTGACGTTGTTTTCCATTGGTTCGGCGTTTTGGGGGATTGTCGCGGGGGTTTTGACGCTGGTGATTCTGAATTGGCGTAAAGCTTAAGGTCAAAAGCCCCTCACCCTAGCCCTCTCCCCGGGGGAGAGGGGACTGACCGAGGTGTTTGGAAGACATACGCCGACGTGGGATACCGAGTCGAACTCAAATTTTGAAAAGCCCATAAATCGGCCCCCTCTCCAGGGGGAGAGGGCTGGGGTGAGGGGCAGGCCCAGCGTACAACTCGAGCCGAACACCCAAACACCAGACGAAAAAAAACGGCGACCCTTAGGTCGCCGTTTCCCATGACATCAAGCTACCGGATTGATCGGCTTTTCCGGATACCAAACGTCCAGCAGCGGGCTGACTTCATACTTGGTCAGCTCGGAGCGGGTTTTCAGCCAGGCTTCAACGGCAGCGCGCTGCTCTTCGTTGACCGAGCCACGCTTCTGCAGGCAAACCAGACCGAAGTCGTCGCCGCCAACATAACCCAGACCATTGGCTTCCATGGCTTCTTTGATGAAGGCTTCGAGGAAAGCGTCAATGGCTTCTTCGGACAAGTCTTCTTTGAAGTCCAGGTTCAGCTCGAAACCCAGCTCTTGAAATTCATCAACGCACAGTTTTTTGCGCAGACGCTGGGAACGGTTAGTCGCCATTGGAACAATCCTCTTAAGTAAATACGGCGGGCACTTTACCAGTTTAAGCAATCGATTGCCCGACTCTCTGGACACAGCGACCGACCGCCTGTAAAAAAATAACGTATTGGCCTGCCCGGACAAGGCACAACCTGTTACAGGTTGGGGCATAATGCCGACACTTTCGTGACCACTGAGGACCTTTTCATCCATGTCCTCGTCTTTTTCCCCTCGGCTGTAGGGTTTTATTTCATATGATCAAATCGTTGCGTCCACTGTTTCTCGCCGGCCTTCTTCTGCCTCTGGCGCTGCCTGTTTCTGCTGCCACCATCAATACTTCCCTGACTCCCAACGTTGAAAAAGCCCTCAAGGCGAGCAAATTGCAGCCCAGCGCCCTGTCGCTGGTGATGGTGCCGCTCGACGGCCCGGGCACGCCGACCGTGTTCAACGCCGACGTGTCGGTCAACCCGGCCTCGACCATGAAACTGGTGACCACTTACGCGGCGCTGGAAATGCTCGGCCCCAACCATCAGTGGAAGACCGAGTTCTACACCGATGGCGACCTGAACGGAGGCATCCTCAACGGCAACCTTTACCTCAAGGGCGGCGGCGATCCAAAGCTGAACATGGAAAAGCTCTGGCTGCTGATGCGCGACCTGCGCGCCAACGGTGTGACGCAAATCACCGGTGATCTGATCCTCGACCGTAACTTCTTCGTGCAGCCAGTGCTGCCGGAATTCAACGATGACGGTAATGACGAGAACAAGCCGTTCCTGGTCAAACCCGACTCCTTGCTGGTCAACCTCAAGGCCCTGCGCTTTGTTGCCCGTAACGATAACGGCCGGGTACTGATTTCGGTTGAGCCGCCGATTGCCAGCGTGCGTATCGAAAACACTGTCAAAGCGCTGCCTTCCAAACAATGCACCGGTGGCGTGCGCTACAACCCGGTGCCGCAGGCCGATGGCAGCGTGACCGTGACCGTGGCCGGCCAATTGGGCGAAGGTTGCAGTTCACAGACTTATCTGTCGCTGCTCGATCACGCGACCTACACCGCCGGCGCCGTGCGCGCGATCTGGAAAGAACTGGGTGGCAGCATTCAGGGTAAGGATCGTCTGGCCTCGACCCCGAGCAACGCGAAACTGCTGGCTCGTGCCTACTCCCCGGATCTGGCGGAAATCATCCGCGACATCAACAAATACAGTAACAACACCATGGCCCAGCAACTGTTCCTCAGCCTTGGGCAACGCTTCCGCAACGATGCCGACGGTGACGACGCCAAGGCAGCGCAGCGCGTAGTGCGTCAGTGGATGGCGAAGAAAGGCATCACCGCGCCACATCTGGTGATGGAGAACGGCTCCGGTTTGTCGCGTGCCGAACGTGTCAGCGCCCGCGAGATGGCGAGCATGCTGCAAGCGGCGTGGCACAGCCCGTATGCCGCGGAATACATCAGCTCGCTGCCGATCGCCGGTACCGACGGCACCATGCGTAAACGCCTGAAAACCACTGCAATGCGCGGTGAGGCTCACGTCAAGACCGGCACTCTGAACACCGTGCGCGCGATTGCCGGTTTCAGCCGTGATGTGAATGGCAATACCTGGGCGGTGGTGGCGATCCTCAACGACAAGGCGCCGTTTGGTGCATCGTCGGTGCTCGATCAGGTACTGCTGGATCTGTACAAACAGCCGAAACTGGCGCAGACCGCTTCGGTCCTGTAACGCCGTTCAAGCAACACCACAAAACCCTGTGGGAGCTGGCTTGCCAGCGATTGCGGAATGTCAGCCACTGAATATGCTGACTGAAATGACGCTATCGCTGGCAAGCCAGCTCCCACAGGGGTTGCGGCGTATTGAAGTCAGCTCATCTGCTCGACGCGATCACGCCCGCGCTGCTTTGCCATATAAACGCCCGAATCCGCCCTCAGCAACAGCGCATCCGCGCCCTCCCCCGGTCGCCAACTGGCGATACCAAAACTCGCGGTCACCACGCCAACCACATCCACCGGCGCACTGCGCAAACCCTGCCATAACTCGATCGCCAGCGTGTGCGCATGCTCGCCGTCGATGTCCGGGCACAGCACCATGAACTCTTCGCCGCCCAACCGACAAAACACATCGGTACGCCGCAGACGATGGCCGATGCGTTCGCACACCGCTTGCAGCACCCGGTCGCCCACGGCATGGCCGTATTGATCGTTGATACGTTTGAAATGGTCGATGTCGAGCATGATCACCGACAGCTCGCCGCCGCCGCGCTCGACCCGGGCCATTTCCGTGGTCAGGCGTTCCTGGAAGTAGCGACGGTTGTGGATGCCGGTCAACGAGTCGGTCACCGACAATGCGCGCAATTCTTCTTCCACGCGTTTCAGGTCGGAAATATCCGAGATATAGCCGTGCCAGAGTACGCCGCCGCCCGGCAGTTCTTCCGGCGTCGCCTCACCGCGCACCCAGCGCAGGCCGCGCTCGGGCAGTTGCACGCGATATTCCTCGCGCCACGGGCTGAGGCTGTCGGCCGAGGCGCGAATGGAAGAGCGCACACGAGTAACGTCCTGTGGATGAATGCGCGTGAAGATCGCCTCGGCGTTGAACAGCAGCACGTCCGGCTCCAGTTCGTAGATCTCGCGGATGCCGTCGCTGGCGTAGATCACGCTGAAGCGCCCATCGAATTCCATCTTGAATTGATAAATGCCTCCGGGCACGTGCGCGCTGAGTTTCTTCAGCAACACATCCCGCGCCGCCAGCACCTCGTGCACGCGCTTGCGCTCGGTGATGTCGATGCAGATCGCTAGGTGTCCGACCCACAACCCCTGCTCATCCAGCACCGGCGTGGCGAGCATGTTCACCGGAATATGGCTGCCATCGCTGCGCACCAGCGTCCACTCGCGGGCCTCGTGTCCGCCGACCTCACCGCCCTCGACCAGCATCGCGTGGCAGGTCGGGATGCTTTTCCCGTAGCGCGCACTCAACTCGGCAGCGCGGGCCATCAGCTCACGGGGCAGGTGCAGGTTTTCCAGGGTCATGTGACCGACGACATCGGCGCTGCTGTAGCCGAGCATTTGTTCGGCACCGGGGTTGAAGGTGTTGATCACGCCGCGCAAGTCGGTGGCGATGATTGCCACCTGCGTCGCCGCATTGAGCACGCCGCGCAACTGACCGTGGGTGCCGCGCAATTCCTGTTCGCTGGCGTGCAGCTCCTGCGTGCGCAGTTCGACCATGCGCAAGGCGCGCTGACGCTGACTGACCAACACGTAGAGCAAGGCGCTGAGCAGCAAACTGAGCAAGCTGCCCAGAATGATCACGCTACCGACCGACGAATGATTGGCCTGCGCGAAGGCGTCGCTCGGCAGGATATCGACCTGATAGTCGTGATCGGCCATGCGCAGTAACCGCGTGGCCGACAGGTCGCTCGGCGCCGGCTCGTTGGTCGACTCGAACAACACTTCGTGCTGATCATGGGTCGACATGTCGAGAATGCGCACCGACAGATAGTCATGGAAGGCATCAGGCAGACCGTCGGCCAGCAACTGGCGCATGCTGATTACCGCCATCACGTAGCCAAAGGATTGGCGCTCGCCACTGTGGCTCACTGGCGCCACCAGCAGCACACCGCGCGCATAGGACGGCTCGATACTGACTAGGTGCATCGGTTGCGACACCGCCAGCCCGCCGCGTTTGTCGGCACGTTGCAGGGTGTCCCGGCGCAAGGGTTGCGCCAGCAGGTCATAGCCTAACGGTGAGCCGAGCCGACTTTGCGTCTGGCTATAGAGCACCGGCACGTATTCATCGCGCACGCCAGCCAGTTGCAGCTCGCCCTGAGCACTCAATTCTCGGAGGGAAAAGTTGGTCAGACCTTCATCACGCACCCGCTGCTCGAATGCGGCGCGCTCGGCTCCATTGACCTTGAGGGCAAACGAATAGGCCTGGGTACGCATCAATAAGGGTTGGGTGTAACCGTCGAATTCGGCGCGAGACACCGATTCAGAGTTGGCGAAGAAGCGGCGCAGGCCGTCGAGGCGTTGTTCCTGATCCTGAAAGCGTTCTTCGATGCGGGTGTAACGTTCGTTGGCCAGCAATTGGAAACGCTGACGGGTTTGTTGCTGGAACTGATTGAGAGTGGCCCAGGCGAGCAGCCCCGTGAGAATCCCGCCGGCGAGCAATACCAGCAGCGCGACCAGCCAGGCCGAGACGTCTTCACTGATGAAACCCAGAATCTTTGGGCGCACGGGGTGCAACGACATAAAGACAACTCACACTACGCCAGCATTTACGGGAAAACCCCATTGACCGTGTGTGAGTTATAGCTATTAGCCACTAATTTAGCTAGCGCGGGCAGATCCACGGAGCCTTTAAAAATCAAGGCTCTGTGGATCCAATTGCGCAAAGCGTCAACGAGCCGTGATTTTCCAGGCGCGGTGGATCTTGGTGTTACGGGCGAAATCCGGATCAATGGTCTGCGCGCTGATTTCCTCGACCGCGTAACGCTCGGCGAGGTTTTCTTCCAACTGGAACTTGCGGAAGTTGTTGGAGAAATACAGCACGCCACCGGTTGCCAGACGGGCCATGGCCAGGTCGATCAACTGTACCTGGTCACGCTGCACATCGAAGATGCCTTCCATGCGCTTGGAGTTGGAGAAGGTCGGCGGATCGATGAAGATCAGGTCGTACTCGTCACGGCTGCTTTCCAGCCACGCCATCACATCGCCCTGCTCCAGACGGTTCTTGTCGGAGTAACCGTTCAGCGACAGGTTACGGCGTGCCCAGTCGAGGTAGGTTTTCGACAGGTCGACGCTGGTGGTGCTGCGCGCGCCGCCCTTGGCCGCGTGCACGCTGGCGGTCGCGGTGTAGCAGAACAGATTGAGGAAGCGCTTGCCGGCGGCCTCTTTCTGAATGCGCATGCGCATCGGGCGGTGGTCGAGGAACAGACCCGTGTCGAGGTAGTCGGTGAGGTTGACCAGCAACTTCACGCCGCCCTCGCTGACTTCATTGAACTTGCCCTGTGCAGCCTGACGCTCGTACTGCTTGGTGCCGCTCTGGCGTTCGCGGCGTTTGACCACCACGCGGCTCTTGTCGACGTTCAGCGCCTGCGGAATGGCGGCCAAGGCGTCGAACATGCGCGCCGAGGCTTTTTCCGGATCGATGGACTTCGGTGCGGCGTATTCCTGGACGTGCACCCAATCGTGGTACAGGTCGATGGCCATCGCGTACTCAGGCATGTCGGCATCGTAGACGCGGTAGCAATCGATGCCTTCGCGCTTGACCCACTTGCCCATGGCCTTGAGGTTCTTTTGCAGGCGGTTCGCAAACATCTGCCCGCCTTCGCTCAAGCGCGGTTGCTCGATCACCGGTGCCGGAGTTGGCGTTGGCTTGATCGGGTTGCCGTTCTTGTTGAACTTGCGTTCTTGCGGCTCGTCCGGGGTCTGATCGTAAGCCGCTTGCTCGCGCTCGGCCTGACGCTGTTCCGGGGTACGACGCTCGCCGGTGACGAACTGATCCGGCAGCACTTTGATCAACAGCAGTTTGCACGGCAGCGCGCCGTTCCAGAACGAATACTGTTTGTGGCTGCGGATGCCCATGCGCTTGCCCAGATCCGGCGCGCCGGTGAACACCGCCGCTTCCCAGTTCAGGCAGGCCTGACGCAGGCGCTCGCCGAGGTTCTGGTAGAGATACAGCAGGCTGGCTTCGTCGCCGAGACGCTCGCCGTACGGTGGGTTGCAGATGACCAGACCTTTCTGGTTCTGATCCGGACGCGGCTCGAAGGTCGCGACTTCGCCCTGGTAGATCTTGATCCACTCGCTCAGGCCAGCACGCTCAACGTTGTTGCGGCCTGGCTGAATCAGACGTGGGTCAGCTTCATAACCACGAATCCACAGCGGTGGCTTGGCCAGACCGGCAGCGGCACGCTCAACGGCTTCTTCATGGAGTTTTTTCCACAGCGCCGGCACGTGACCGAGCCATGCGGTGAAGCCCCACTGCTCACGGCGCAGGTTCGGCGCCATATCAGCGGCGATCATGCCGGCTTCGACGAGGAACGTACCGACACCGCACATCGGGTCAGCCAGCGCGCCGCCTTCAGCGGCAATGCGCGGCCAGCCGGAACGGATCAGGATCGCCGCCGCGAGGTTTTCCTTCAGCGGTGCAGCGCCCTGCTGCAAGCGATAGCCGCGCTGGTGCAGGCTGTGGCCGGACAGGTCGAGGGAGAGAATCGCTTCGCCGCGATCCAGACGCAGGTGAATGCGCAGGTCCGGGTTGAGCTTGTCGATCGACGGACGGTCGCCCTGCGGCGTACGCAGTTTGTCGACGATGGCGTCTTTGACTTTCAGGGCACCGAAGTGGGTGTTGTCGATGCCTGAGCCGTGGCCGCTGAATTCAACGGCCAGGGTGCCGTCGCTGAGCATGTGATCCTGCCACTCGATGTCGAGCACACCGTGGTAGAGGTCTTCAGCGTCTTTCATCGGGAAACGCTTGAGTACCAGCAACACGCGGTTGGCCAGACGCGACCAGAGGCACAGGCGATAAGCGGTTTCCATGGTCGCCATGCCACGCACGGCGGAAGTGTGCTCGCGCGCTTCTTCAAGGCCAAGCCCGACGGCTTCCTCGATGAGCAGGCCTTCAAGACCTTTAGGGCAAGTGAGGAAGAGTTCGAAACGGTCGGACATGGTATTTCCAGAGCCTTTGGCTAGTGAATCGGCAACGCATTGCCGATCCGGTTTTCAATCAGGCGCTTTTCTAAAAGAACGCCCGCGTGGCACGAAGGTGTGCCGTTCCATCCCCGCTGCTCGGGTTAAAAGAGCTTAGATGCCGGGACAGATAAAAAAGTTGATGAAACAAAAAGTCTTAAAGCGACCCTTCGTCGCTTTATACCCCAGCGCAAACGTGGGTCATTCTCACTAAAGAATTAACCCCATCATCCAGCGCGGGGCCGATCATACCGGGGTTTGCTGAAAAACCGTGCATGAAACCCGTCGTTACTTATGGCTGTAGCACCAATTTCGTTACGTCCTTATGACAAAACGATCATTCCCTCGGTGTGACTCATTGGTTAGAACTGAACACAGGTTGACGTCGCAACGGCGTCAACACCTTGGCTCGCCACGCCGGCAGCGAGCCGCACCATGGCAGGTTTTTTCTGCCAGACCTCGGTTGAGGTCAACGCGATACAAAACAGTCAACAAGTGAGGGAAACACCCTATGAGAAGACTTAAGCGTGATCCGTTGGAAAGAGCATTTTTGCGCGGATATCAATATGGCGTTGGTGGCAAATCCCGTGAGCTTTGCCCATTTACTCTACCGTCGGTACGTCAAGCCTGGATTAACGGCTGGCGAGAAGGACGCGGCGACAACTGGGACGGTATGACCGGCACTGCGGGAATCCACAGACTCAACGAACTTCACGCCGTCGGCTGACACAGGGCATTAATTCCGACACGACAATCTGAATTTGTAACGACTTACCATGCACGTCCTTCCCGGACGGCGGGCTGCGGCCCAGGGGCTCCTTCGAGGAGCCCTTTTTTATGCCTGTCTGGCTGACACACATCTCGTGTAGGAGCTGCCGAAGGCTCGGGCCGCGTTCGGACGATCTTTTGATCTTGATCTTAAAAACAGGATCAAAAGATCGCAGCCTGCGGCAGCTCCTACATTGACCGGGTCAGCCTGGGTTATGTGCGCAGGGCGGCGATCGCGTCTACCGATTCGCGAATCAGCGCCGGGCCTTTATAGATGAAGCCGGAGTAGATCTGCACCAGGCTCGCACCGGCCAGAATCTTCTCCGCCGCATGCTTGCCTTCAGTAATCCCGCCCGCCGCAATGATCGGCAAACGCCCAGCCAGCTCACCGGCCAGCACCTTCACAGTATTCGTGCTCTTCTCCCGGACCGGCGCGCCCGACAGACCGCCCGCCTCGTCGCCATGCTCCATGCCTTCAACGCCAACACGGCTCAGGGTGGTGTTGGTCGCGATCACTGCGTCCATGCCGGTTTCGATCAGCGCTTGAGCAACCTGCGCGGTTTCTTCATCGGTCATGTCCGGCGCGATCTTGATCGCCAGCGGCACATGCTTGCCATGACGCAGGGCCAGTTCAGCGCGACGCGTGGCCAGATCGGCGAGCAATTGCTTGAGCGAATCGCCGAACTGCAAGCTGCGCAGGCCAGGGGTGTTTGGCGAACTGACGTTGACCGTCACGTAGCTGGCGTGGGCGTAAACCTTGTCCAGGCAGATCAGATAATCATCGACCGCACGCTCGACCGGGGTATCGAAGTTCTTGCCGATATTGATGCCCAGCACGCCTTTGTACTTAGCCGCCGCCACACGCGCCAACAGGTTATCGACACCGAGGTTGTTGAAACCCATGCGGTTGATGATCGCCTCGGCTTCCGGCAATCGGAAGATCCGTGGTTTCGGGTTGCCCGGCTGCGGGCGTGGGGTCACGGTGCCGATTTCAACAAAACCGAAACCCAGTTGCGCGAAGCCATCGATGGCCGCGCCGTTCTTGTCCAGACCGGCCGCCAGCCCCACCGGGTTTGGGAATTCGAGGCCCATGACCGTCACCGGCTTCTTCGCCGGCGCCTTGCACAGCAAGCCGTTTAAGCCCAAACGCCCACCCGCGCCGATCAGATCCAGCGACAGATCGTGGGAGGTTTCCGGGGAAAGTTTGAACAACAGCTGACGGGCCAGGGAATACATGGGCGGCGATGACTCGGGCGGCGAAAAGAGGCGGCGATTATAGCCGGGCATCGACCTGCGGCGCGAGGCGCACGCGCAAATCACTGGCACTGGCATATGCCTTGCACCCTCCAGGCTATCAGTGCGCAGGCCAATGACGGCAGGCGGGCAAGGACAATGGCGTCGTCCCGGGTTTTGCCTGCGCAAAGTCCGCGGCGGCGCTTTTTTTTCGAGGTACGTTGGATGAATGAACCTTCGGTAGGGCCACTGGCCTGGGTCAATGGCAGCGATGCCCCGGAAAAAAGCGCGATCAACCTCGGCTTCATGGCCCTGAGCGATTGCGCGTCGGTGGTGGTCGCAGCCACACAGGGCTTCGCCCAGCCTTACGGATTGACGCTGAACCTCAAGCGCCAGACATCCTGGGCCAATTTGCGCGACAAACTGGTCAGCGGTGAACTGGACGCCGCGCACAGTCTGTATGGGCTGATCTACGCAGTGCACCTGGGCATCGGCGGTATCGCCCCGACCGATATGGCCGTGTTGATGGGCCTGAATCAGAACGGCCAGAGCCTCAACCTCTCCCACGGTCTGCAAAACCTTGGCGTGAGCAGTCCTGAAGCGCTGGACCGCCACGTGCACCAAAGCCGCGCAAAACTGACTTTCGCGCAGACCTTCCCCACGGGCACGCACGCGATGTGGCTTTATTACTGGCTGGCGAGTCAGGGCATTCATCCACTTCAGGATGTCGACAGCGTGGTGGTGCCGCCGCCACAAATGGTCGCGCACCTGCAAGCCGGGCGTATCGACGGTTTTTGTGTCGGCGAGCCTTGGGCGGCCAGCGCGGTGCAGCAGGATCTTGGTTTCACCCTGGCCACCAGCCAGACCATCTGGCCCGATCACCCGGAAAAAGTCCTTGGCTGCACTCGCGAATTTGTCGAGCAGTATCCGAACACCGCACGGGCGTTGGTGATGGCGATCCTTGAAGCCAGCCGCTTCATCGAAGAAAGCCCGGAAAACCGCCGCAGCACCGCGCAGTTGCTTAGCGCGCCGGAATATCTCGATGCGCCAGTGGCGTGCATCGAACCGCGTTTTCTCGGTGACTATGCCGATGGCCTCGGCAATCGCTGGCAGGATCCGCACGCGCTGCGCTTTCACGGTAACGGCGAAGTGAATCTGCCGTATCTGTCGGACGGCATGTGGTTCATGACCCAGTTCCGCCGCTGGGGCTTGCTGCGTGAGGATCCGGATTACCTCGCCGTCGCCCGCCAGGTTCAGCGGCTGGACGTCTACCGCGACGCCGCCACCGCTGTCAGCGTCGCCGCATGGGGCACCGACATGCGCAGCAGTCAGTTGCTCGACGGCAAGGTCTGGGACGGCAGTGACCCGGCCGCTTACGCGCGCAGTTTCAAGTTGCACGCGTTGAACGACGACGCCCCCCTTCTCGCCCGCCGCTGACAGGAGACCGCGAACATGTTGCGCATTCTGTTGATCAACGACACAGCGAAAAAAGTCGGTCGCCTGAAAGCTGCGTTGACCGAGGCCGGTTTCGAGGTGATCGACGAGTCCGGCCTGACCATCGACCTGCCCGCGCGCGTCGAAACGGTGCGCCCGGACGTGATCCTGATCGATACCGAGTCACCGAGCCGCGATGTCATGGAGCAAGTGGTGCTGGTCAGCCGCGACCAACCACGGCCGATCGTGATGTTTACCGACGAGCATGATCCGGGGGTGATGCGCCAGGCGATCAAGTCAGGGGTCAGTGCGTACATCGTCGAAGGCATTCACGCCCAGCGCTTGCAGCCGATTCTCGATGTGGCGATGGCACGATTCGAGAGTGATCAGGCCTTGCGAGCGCAGTTGCAGGCGCGAGACCTGCAATTGGCTGAGCGCAAGCGTATTGAGCTGGCCAAGGGGTTGTTGATGAAGATGAAGGACTGCAATGAGGAAGAGGCGTACACCCTGATGCGGCGCCAGGCCATGAGCCGGCAGCAGAAGCTGATTCAGGTGGCGGAGCAGATTATTGCGATGAGTGAGTTATTGGGCTGAGGTGTTCTGACAGCTTAAGAGCCCCTCACCCTAGCCCTCTCCCAGAGGGAGAGGGGACCGATTGGGGGATGCTCACGAAGTACACCGACCTGTGATTTCTGCTGTGAATCCATAATCGACTCGGTCTTTCAGGTCGCTGAATTCGTTGGAACAACATGGTCAGTCCCCTCTCCCTCTGGGCGGTCCGACGTTTCGGGAGGGCTAGGGTAAGGGGCTTTTGATTTTCCGGCTGTTGGCACAAATCTCGCTAAGTAAAACGCACAGGTAACCAACGGCGGTTGCCCCACCCACGACAAAGACGTCGCTCACCCGTTCGCCCAACCGGCGCATCAGGTAGCGGCGTTTTTGCGTTTTGGCCCCACAGCCCGGGGCCGGTGGTGCGGCCGTGGCGGCGCCCCACCTGCTGTTGCATGACTCCTTTCGAGACTCTTTTCAGCTGAGGTGCGCGATGAATTCAAGCTTCTGGAAATCCGGCCACACCCCGACATTGTTCGCAGCCTTCCTGTATTTCGACCTGAGCTTCATGGTCTGGTACCTGCTCGGCCCGCTGGCGGTGCAGATTGCCGCCGACCTGCAGCTAACCACGCAACAACGCGGTCTCGTCGTCGCCACGCCGATCCTCGCCGGCGCGGTGCTGCGTTTTGTGATGGGCATGCTCGCCGATCGGCTGTCGCCGAAAACCGCCGGTCTGATCGGCCAGGTCATCGTGATCTGTGCGCTGTTCGGCGCCTGGAAACTCGGCATCCACAGTTATGAACAGGCGCTGATACTCGGCCTGTTTCTCGGCATGGCCGGCGCGTCGTTTGCTGTTGCACTGCCGCTGGCGTCGCAGTGGTACCCGCCGCAGCATCAGGGCAAAGCCATGGGCATTGCCGGTGCGGGCAACTCCGGCACGGTGTTCGCCGCGCTGCTCGCGCCGGTGCTCGCCGCCGCGTTCGGCTGGAGCAATGTCTTCGGTTTCGCTCTGATCCCGCTGATTCTGACCCTGGTGCTGTTCGCCTGGCTGGCAAAAAACGCCCCTGAGCGGCCGAAAGCCAAAGCCATGGCTGACTACTTCAAAGCCCTGGGCGACCGTGACAGTTGGTGGTTCATGTTTTTTTACAGCGTGACCTTCGGCGGCTTTATCGGCCTGGCCAGCGCCCTGCCCGGCTACTTCAACGATCAGTACGGTTTGAGCCCGGTGACCGCTGGCTACTACACCGCAGCCTGCGTGTTCGGCGGCAGTTTGATGCGGCCATTGGGTGGCGCCCTGGCTGACCGTTTCGGTGGCATCCGCACCTTGCTGGCGATGTACACCGTCGCTGCCGTCTGCATCGCGGCCGTCGGTTTCAACCTGCCAAGTTCCTACGCCGCGCTGGCACTTTTCGTCTGCACCATGCTCGGTCTGGGCGCCGGCAACGGCGCCGTTTTCCAACTGGTACCGCAGCGTTTTCGTCTGGAGATCGGCGTGATGACCGGGCTGATCGGCATGGCCGGCGGCATCGGCGGTTTTGCCTTGGCCGCCGGTATGGGCGCGATCAAGCAGAGCACCGGCAGCTATCAGTTGGCGTTGTGGTTGTTCGCCAGCCTTGGCGTGCTGGCGTGGTTTGGCCTGCACGGCGTCAAGCGTCGCTGGAGAACCACCTGGGGTTCGGCGGCAGTGACGGCGGCGCGGGTCTGAACCTTCGATGGCCCTGCAACTGAGCTTTGCCGAAGCCAGCGCCACCGGCCCGCGCGCGGAGAATCAGGACGCTTTGCGTCTGGTCACGCCCGCGCCGGCGCTGGCGGCGAGCAAGGGTTATCTGTTCGCTATCGCCGATGGCGTCAGCCAGTGTGCCGATGGCGGACTGGCCGCGCGTTCAACCTTGCAAGCCTTGGCGCTGGACTACTACGCCACACCGGAAACCTGGAGCGTGGCCCAGGCACTGGATCGCCTGCTGCTCGCGCAAAACCGCTGGTTGCAGGCCAACGGTGGTGGGCAACCGTTGCTCACCACGGTCAGCGCCTTGGTCATGCGTGGTCGGCGTTTCACCCTCGCCCACGTCGGCGATTGCCGGGTGTATCGCTGGCACGCCGACAGCTTGCAGCGAATCAGCGAAGACCACGTCTGGGATCAGCCGGGCATGCAGCATGTGCTCAAGCGTGCATTGGGGCTGGATCAACATCTGGTGCTGGATTTTCTCGACGGCGAACTGCGTGAAGGCGAAAGCTTTGTGCTGCTCAGCGACGGAGTCTGGTCAACGCTGGGCGATACCGCGATTGCGGCGATTCTGCGTGATCAGCCGGATCTGCACAGCGCCGCGCAGACGCTGGTCAACGCCGCGCATCTGGCGGGGAGCCAGGACAATGCCAGTGCTTTGCTGGTGCGGGTGGATGCTTTGGGTGAGGCCAGTATCGGCGATGCGCTGATTCATCTGCAGCAATGGCCACTGCCGCCACCGTTGAAACCCGGTCAGTCGTTCGAAGGCTGGCAAGTGCTGGACGTTGTCGCTCAGAGCCAGCAATCGCTGCTGTATCGGGTGCTTGATGGACAAGGTCAGACGTGGCTTCTGAAAACCCTACCCACGCGTTCCGCCGATGATTCCTACGCCGGGCAAGCACTGTTGTCCGAGGAATGGTTTCTGAAACGCGTAGCCGGTCGCCACTTTCCTGAAGTCCATGCCTGCCAGCAGCGTCAGCATTTGTACTACGTGATGCGGGAATATTCCGGAGCGACGCTGGCACAGCTGTTTCAACAGTCAGGCCCATTGCCGTTGGCACAGTGGCAGGACATCGCCGAGCGCCTGTTGCGTGCGGTCGGGTTGCTGCATCGGCGGCAGATCCTGCACCGGGACATCAAACCGGAAAATCTGCACGTGGGCGACGACGGCGAATTGCGTCTGCTGGATTTTGGCCTGGCATATTGTCCGGGACTGTCCGAAGACCCGCCGTCGACGCTACCCGGGACACCCAGTTACATCGCCCCGGAAGCATTTCGCGGTGATCCGCCAAGTGTGTCGCAGGATTTGTATGCGGCCGGCGTGACCCTGTATTTCCTGCTCACCGGGCATTTTCCCTACGGCGAGATCGAAGCGTTTCAGCGACCGCGCTTTGGTCTGCCGGTGAGCGCCAGTCGCTATCGGCCGGATCTGCCGGAATGGCTGGCGCAGAGTCTGGAGCGTGGTGTGGCGGCGGATCCGCAACAACGGTTTGAAACGGCTGAGGAATGGTTGTTGGTGTTGGAACAGGGCGAGCGGCGGAGTTTGAGTGTACGGCCCAGACCGTTATTGGAGCGTGAGCCGTTGAAGGTGTGGCGGACGATGGCGATCGTGGCTCTGCTGGGGAATCTGGTGCTGCTGGTTTTGTTGTTTCACGGCTGACACCGCATCGCGTCCATCGCGAGCAGGCTCACTCCTACAATTTGAAATGCGTTCCCCTGTAGGAGTGAGCCTGCTCGCGATGACGTCAGCCCAATCACAACAATTCTGTCTGCCTGAATGCCCCACGAACGAGCAACCCGCGTCGATTCGGTGCAAAAAATCCCCGTCAATTACCGCTCCCGCCCAATAAACACGCCATTCCCCCACTTGGCACAACCACTGCATTAACCCAACCAACACACACATAAAGCCCAACCTTCAACGACGAAGGCTGCGCTTCCCGAGAGAACGGGACCAGGACAAAGGCGTCCTCGCTAGGCAACTAGCGGGACGCCTTTTTTTGTTTGCGCAAAATTTGTCGAGCATGGCCTGAACCCTGATGAGGCAGGCCTGAGCTCCCCGGAGAACCTGATGAAAAAACTAAAACTGGTGATGATCGGCAACGGCATGGCCGGGGTCCGGACCCTGGAAGAGCTGCTCAAACTGAGCACTGAGCTGTACGACATCACGGTCTTCGGCGCCGAACCGCACACCAACTACAACCGCATCCTGTTGTCGCCGGTGCTGGCCGGTGAGCAGACCTTCGAAGAGATCGTCCTCAACGACCTCGACTGGTACCTGGAAAACAACATCAAGTTGCTGCTCAACCGCAAAGTGGTGGAGATCGACCGGGTCAAACGCCGGGTGATCGCCGAGGACGGCACCGAAGCCGAATACGATCGCCTGCTGATCGCCACCGGCTCGACGCCGTTCATCCTGCCGATCCCCGGCAACACCTTGCACGGGGTGATCGGTTACCGCGACATCGCCGACACCCAAGCCATGATCGACACCGCCAAAACCCACAAACACGCGGTGGTCATCGGTGGTGGTCTGCTCGGTCTCGAAGCCGCCAATGGCCTGATGCTGCGCGGCATGCACGTCACCGTGGTGCACATCGGTGAGTGGTTACTGGAACGTCAACTCGACAAAACCAGCGGCCAACTGCTGCAAAACGCCCTTGAATCCCGTGGCCTGCACTTCCGTCTGTGCGAACAGACTCAGGCGCTGCACGACGCAGGCAATGGCCGGGTCGGCTCGGTGCAGTTCAAGAACGGCGACATCATCCCCGCCGATCTGGTGGTAATGGCTGCCGGTATTCGTCCCAACACAGAATTGGCGGAAAAGGCCGGCATCCCGTGCAATCGCGGGATTCTGGTCAACGACACGCTGCAAACCTACGACCCGCGCATTTACGCCATCGGCGAGTGCGCCAGCCACCGCGGCATTGCATACGGTCTGGTCGCGCCGTTGTTCGAACAGGCCAAGGTCTGCGCCAACCACCTCGCACAACTGGGTTTCGCCCGTTATCAGGGTTCGGTGACCTCGACCAAATTGAAAGTCACCGGCATCGATCTGTTTTCTGCCGGCGATTTCATGGGCGGCGAAGGCACGGAAACCATCACCCTCTCCGACCCGATTGGCGGCGTGTACAAAAAACTGGTGATCAAGGATGACGTGCTAGTCGGCGCCTGTCTGTACGGCGATACGGCAGATGGCGGTTGGTATTTCCGGCAGATTCGTGAGAATCACGCCATTGGCGAGATCCGCGATCACCTCATGTTCGGAGAAAACGCACTCGGAGACGTAGGACATCAGGGCCAGGACAAAGCCATGGTCATGGCCGACAGCGCCGAAGTCTGCGGTTGCAACGGCGTGTGCAAAGGCACCATCGTCAAAGCCATTCAGGAACACGGCCTGTTCAGCGTCGACGAGGTGAAGAAACATACCAAAGCGGCCAGCTCCTGCGGCTCGTGCGCCGGGCTAGTCGAACAGATCCTGATCAACACCGTCGGCGGCGCGGCGGACGTCAAACCGAAAAGCGAAAAAGCCATCTGCGGTTGCAGCGATCTCAACCACGGCCAGATCCGCCAGGCTATTCGCGAACAGCATCTGCTGACCATCGCCGGGACCATGAGCTACCTCAATTGGCGCACGCCGAACGGCTGCGCAACCTGCCGCCCAGCCCTCAACTATTACCTGATTTCCACTTGGCCCGGCGAAGCCAAGGACGATCCGCAATCGCGCCTGATCAACGAGCGTGCACACGCCAACATCCAGAAGGACGGCACGTATTCGGTGGTACCACGGATGTGGGGCGGCGTGACCAATCCTTCGGAACTGCGGCGGATTGCCGACGTGGCCGACAAGTACAACGTGCCGATGGTCAAGGTCACCGGCGGTCAGCGCATCGATTTGCTCGGCATCAAGAAGCAGGACTTGCCCGGCGTCTGGAAAGACCTCGACATGCCGTCCGGGCATGCCTACGGCAAATCCATCCGTACCGTGAAGACCTGCGTCGGCAGCGAGTTCTGCCGCTTCGGCACGCAAAACTCGACACAACTGGGCATCGAGCTCGAGCACGATCTGTTCAACATGTGGTCGCCGCACAAAGTGAAACTCGCCGTCTCCGGTTGCCCACGCAACTGCTCGGAAGCGGGGATCAAAGACGTAGGAATTATCGGTGTCGACTCCGGTTGGGAGATGTACATCGGCGGTAACGGCGGAATCAAAACCGAGGTCGCTGAGTTTTTCGTCAAGCTGAAAACCGCCGAGGAAGTCCGCGAATACAACGGCGCGTTCCTGCAGCTCTACCGCGAAGAAGCCTTCTACCTCGAACGCACCGTGCACTACCTGCAACGGGTCGGCATGGAGCACATCAAGAAAGCCGTGCTCGAAGACCCCGAGCGTCGCAAGGCCCTGAACGAGCGCCTGCAATTCTCTCTGTCGTTCGAGCAAGACCCTTGGAAAGAGCGTCTGGCGCAGCCGCAACTGAAGAAAGAATTCGATGTGATCCCTGTGAAAAATCTGGAGGTGCCGGCATGAACTGGCTAGATATCTGCGCTCTCGACGAGATCAATGCCCTCGGTTCGCGAATCATTGCCGGGCCGAAAGGTGACATCGCGATTTTTCGTACAAGCGACGATGAGGTTTTCGCCCTCGACGACCGCTGCCCGCACAAGGGCGGGCCATTGTCGCAAGGTTTGATCTACGGCAAACGTGTGGCCTGCCCGCTGCACAACTGGCAAATCGACCTCGAATCTGGCGAAGCTCAGGCGCCGGATATCGGTTGCGCGCACCATCACCCGGCACGGGTCGAAAACGGTCGTGTGCAACTGGCCCTGCGGGACGCCATCTGATGAGCCGCCAGACGACCGCCTCGACCTGCTGTTATTGCGGGGTCGGCTGCGGCGTGCTGATCGAGCATGACGGCGAGCGCATCCTCGGCGTCAGCGGCGATCCGGCGCACCCGGCCAACTTCGGCAAACTGTGCAGCAAAGGCTCGACCCTGCACCTGACCGGCGACCTGGCAGCCCGCGCGCTGTACCCGGAACTGCGTCTGGGCAAAGGCCTGGCGCGCAGCCGAACGGATTGGGATACGGCACTGGAACACGCTGCCAACGTGTTCGCCGAGACCATTGCCGAGCACGGCCCGGACAGCGTGGCGTTCTATATCTCCGGGCAGTTGCTGACCGAGGACTATTACGCCTTCAACAAACTGGCGCGGGCGTTGGTCGGGACCAACAACATCGACAGCAATTCGCGCCTGTGCATGTCTTCAGCGGTGGTCGGCTACAAGCGCAGCCTCGGCGCCGACGCCCCGCCGTGCAGCTATGAGGATCTGGAACTCAGCGATTGCGTGATGATCGTCGGCAGTAACATGGCCTACGCCCATCCGGTACTTTTCCGTCGGCTGGAAGAGGCAAAATCCCGCCGCCCGCAGATGAAAGTCATCGTCATTGATCCACGGCGCACCGACACCTGCGATCTTGCCGATTTGCACTTGGCGATTCTGCCGGGCACAGATGTCGCTTTATTTCATGGGATTTTGCATCTGTTGTTGTGGGAAGACTGGATCGACCGTGACTTCATCAAGGCGCACACCGATGGCCTCGCCGACTTGAAAAATCTAGTCCGTGATTACACCCCGCAGATGGTTTCGCAACTGTGCGGGATCAGTGTCGAGCAATTGCAGCAATGCGCGGAATGGGTGGGCACCTCGCCGAGTTTTCTGTCGCTGTGGTGCATGGGCCTGAACCAGTCCACCGCTGGCAGCGCGAAGAACAGCGCGCTGATCAATCTGCATTTAGCCACCGGGCAAATCGGCCGTCCGGGTGCAGGACCTTTCTCCCTCACCGGTCAGCCGAATGCCATGGGCGGGCGCGAAACGGGCAGTTTGTCGAATCTGTTGCCGGGCCATCGAGACGCGGCCAACCCTGAACATCGCGCCGAAGTAGCGGCATATTGGGGCGTTGATCGGTTGCCGGAAAGTACCGGTCTCAGTGCCATCGAACTGTTCGAGCAAGTGCGCAACGGCAAGATCAAGGCGTTGTGGATTGCCTGCACCAACCCTGCCCAATCGATGCCGGATCAACATGCTGTGCGAGCAGCGCTTGAGACCTGCCCGTTTGTGGTTCTGCAAGAAGCCTTTCGCACCACCGAAACCGCTGCATTCGCCGATCTCCTGCTACCCGCCGCCAGTTGGGGCGAGAAAGAAGGCTCGGTGACCAATTCCGAGCGACGCATTTCCCACGTGCGTAAAGCCATCCTCCCACCGGGTGAGGCGCGGCCGGACTGGGAGATCACGGTAGATTTCGCACAACGTCTGGAGAAACGTCTGCGTCCCGCTGAGTCGAGCCTGTTTACGTTTAACCAACCTGCGCAGTTGTTCGATGAATTCAAAGGGCTGACGCGTGGACGGGATCTGGATATGTCCGGGATCAGCCACACGCTGATCGACGAGATCGGACCGCAGCAATGGCCCTTCCCTGTCGGAGCGCGGCAAGGAACGCCACGACTGTACGAGGACGGTATTTTTCCTACGGCCAACGGTCGGGCTCAGTTTATTGCCGATCCGTATCGCGCCGCCAAAGAGCAGCGCGATGCTCGCTTTCCACTGACGTTGATCACTGGCCGCTTGCGCGATCAATGGCACGGTATGAGCCGCACTGGCACGGCAGCGCAATTGTTCGGGCATGTCAGCGAAGCGGTGTTGAGCCTGCACCCGGACGAAATGCGCCGGCATCGTTTGCAGCCGGGCGATCTGGTCAACCTTAAAAGTCGTCGCGGCGCGGTAATCGTCGCGGTTGGCAGCGATGACAGCGTACGTCCGGGGCAAGCGTTTCTGCCGATGCACTGGGGCGACCGTTTTCTCAAGGGCGGTGTGAACAGCCTGACCCTGCCGGACTTTGATCCGCTGTCGAAGCAACCGGAACTCAAACACAGCGGTGTGCGCCTCGAGCCGGTCAGTCTGCCGTGGCAACTTTTCGCACTGATCGAGGGTGATGTTCAACGGCATTTCGAGACGCTACGACCGCTCTGTGAGGCATTTTCCTACGTGAGTCTCAGCCTTGTCGGACGTGAACGATCGGCATTGCTGATACGCGCGGCCAGCAGCGAAGCTCCGAATGCGCAATTGCTCGGTGAAATCGACCAATGCCTGTCACTGATCGACGGCCCGGTATTGGCCTATGACGATCCTCGCCGCGCCATTGGCAAACGCGTGCGCATTGAAAACGGCCGGATCACTGCGATCCGATTGGCCGGTGAAACCCTCGCTCAGCATTGGCTGCAAGGGTTGTGGCTGGAAGGCCGCGCGGATGAGCAACTGCGGCGCTGGCTATTGGCGCCAATGAGTGCGCCGCCGGGCAGTGTCGGGGCGCAAATGGCTGTGGATAAAACCCTGTGCAACTGCAAGAACGTCAGCCTCAACGCGGTCTGCGCCGGCATTCGCCAAGGCCTGGATCTGCAGGGCTTGAAAAACCAACTGGGCTGCGGCACGCAATGCGGATCGTGCGTCCCGGAAATAAAACGCTTACTGGCTGCCGACGTGCAGCCAGCCGCCGTCATCTGATGAGGAAAACACCATGAACGCAAAAGTCTGGCTGGTGGGTGCAGGTCCTGGTGATCCGGAACTGCTGACCCTCAAAGCGGTGCGCGCCCTGCGCGAGGCCGATGTGGTGCTGATCGATGATCTGGTCAACGACGCGGTGCTGGAACACTGCCCTGACGCCCGCATCATTGCAGTGGGTAAACGCGGCGGCTGCCGTTCGACACCGCAAGCGTTTATCCATCGGCTGATGCTGCGCTATGCCCGCCATGGCAAGTGTGTGGTGCGGCTCAAGGGCGGCGATCCGTGCATTTTCGGCCGAGGTGGCGAAGAGGCGCAGTGGCTGCGTGAAAGAGGCGTTGAGGTGGAACTGGTCAATGGCATTACCGCCGGGCTGGCCGGGGCGACGCAGTGCGATATTCCGCTGACGTTACGCGGTGTGGCGCGCGGGGTGACGCTGGTGACTGCACACACGCAGGACGACAGCCAGTTGAACTGGCAGGCGCTGGCACAGGGGGGTACGACGCTGGTGGTTTATATGGGCGTGGCCAAGCTGGGGGAGATTCGCGATCAACTGCTGGCAGGCGGGATGGCGGCGGATACGCCGGTGGCGATGATCGAGAATGCATCGTTGCCAGAGCAGCGCGAATGCCGGAGTGATCTGGCGAGTATGAGTGATGATGCGTGTGCGTTTGGATTGAAAAGCCCGGCGATTCTGGTGATCGGGGCGGTGGCGGCTGTTGTTGAAGATCAAAAGATCGCAGCCTGCGGCAGCTCCTACTTTGGATCTGCATTGGTCCTGTAGGAGCTGCCGAAGGCTGCGATCTTTTAAAGCTGCAAAGCCAAATCGCAGGCAAAGAAAAGCCCGGCCTAAGCCGGGCTTTTCTCAGAGCGGCAGCTAATTACTTAGCTTGAGCTTCAACCTGCGCTTCTACGCGACGGTTTACAGCGCGACCAGCTTCAGTTTTGTTGTCAGCAACTGGGCGGGATTCGCCGTAGCCAACAGACTGAACGCGGGACGATTCAACACCGTACTGGTTGGTCAGAACTTGCTTAACGGCGTTTGCACGACGCTCGGACAGTTTCTGGTTGTAAGCGTCAGGACCGACGGAGTCAGTGTGACCTTCAACAGTAGTGGTGGTGGATGGGTACTGCTTCATGAAGTCAGCCAGGTTTTTGATGTCGCCGTAGCTGTTTGGCTTCACAACCGACTTGTCGAAGTCGAACTTAACGTCCAGCTCAACACGAACAACTTCAGCAACTGCTGGGCAGCCGTCAGCGTCAACAGTTACGTTGGCTGGGGTGTCCGGGCACTTGTCAACGTTGTCGCAAACGCCATCGTTGTCGCTGTCGGAGCAGACTTCAGCTGGTGCTGGAACTGGAGCAGCAGCAGGCTTGGAGCCGCCACCGAAGTTCACACCGATACCGACGCTAGGAGCCCACTCGGTGTCGCCCTGGTCGATGTTGTACTGAGCTTCAACGCCAGCACGGGCGTAGAAGTTCTCGGTGAAGTACAGCTTGGCACCGCCACCAACGTTAGCGAAGGTAGAACGGTTACGACCGTTCGAACCGTTCTGGTCGATGCTCTGGTCGGAGAAACCGGCCGAGACGTATGGACGCAGCATGTCGCCTGGGTTGTTGAAGTGGTACAGAGCGTCCAGAGCGGTGTTAGCGCCTTTTACGTTCTTGCCATCATCGGCACGTACGTTGTGCACTTCGTCGTAGCCCAGACGCAGTTCAACGTCGTCGGTCAGGAAGTAACCGATCGAGCCGCCGAACAGGTTGCCGTTGTTCTTGAAGTTACGAGCGCTGTCGAATTGTTCTTTCTTTGCGAAGCCTTCGATTTCAACTGCGCCTTGGCCTTGTGCCAGAGCGCCGAACGAAGTGGCGGCAATCAGAGAACCAATGGCCAAGCCCAAGGTGTTTTTCAGTTTCATCCGTTAAATCCCCATCTGGTGATTGTGAAGCAGTCCCGCAAACCGGGGGACAACTCGGCGGCAAGTCTATCAGAACTTGCCTACACGTAAGAGATATTTGCGCTGAACTAAGTTTCAGCAATGCCTGCAAATTTCTCACGCAATTTATCTAGAGCGCGTTTGTACCGCATTTTTGTTGCACTCAAACCCATGTGCATGATGTCTGCGATCTCCTGAAACTCCAGCTCTGCGACAAATCGTAGCACCAGAATTTCACGGTCAATCGGGTTCACATACACCAACCAGCGATCAAGTCCACCCTTTTCCTCAGGTTTCGGCGTCTTTTCTTCGGACGCTTCCTCGAGGGGGTCAAGACTCAATGCGTCCATCAAGCGACGCTTTCGCCGTTCCTTCCGATACTGTGTGATGCACTCGTTGTACGTGATGCTATATAGCCATGTCTTGAACTTCGATTTGCCCTCGAAGTTCTTCAGGCCATACAGCACCTTCAACATGACTTCCTGACAGACATCGTCTGCATCGCGATCGTTCCCGAGATATCGTGCACAGACGTTAAATAATGTTCGTTGGTAACGCCGCATCAGTTCTTCATAGGCGCGCGTTACGTGAAACAGCTCGGTATGCGAGCGCGCGACCAACTCCTCATCAGAGAGCTCGCGGGGGTCGTAGCGCATGGATAACGATTGGGCTTTATTCAAAACAAGTCGGGCCGACAGTCAGGTCAATGTCCGCCGCAGCCAGCATCAGGCGGCATTTTGCGGCGGCATACATTAGCAGGGTTTGCCGGGTTAGCGGCTACTCACATGCTGCTCAAGGAGGATCCGATTGGAAAGAGAGACTAGCTCACCCTCATCGGTCAGCAATGTGGTTTTAACCGTGCCGATCTCTTCGATCTGGCCTTCGACCTCTCCAACACGCACTTGTTGCCCAACCTGGTACAACTCACGCACATAGATTCCCGCAAGAATCTGACCGGCAATTTCCCGGCTTCCCAAACCCATGGCCAGCGCAACGGCCAGACCAACGGTAATCAAAACGATGACGATCACATGGTTCAGCAGGTCAGTCTTGACCTCAAGCTGACTGATCGCGACCGAGATGCTGATGATGATCACCAGCCCCTGAGCAATTCGCCCAAGCCCCGAAGCGTAGTCCAGGCCGACGCCTTCTGCCGCCCCGCGCACCAGCCCATTGGCCAGTTGCGCGAGCAAAACACCTACCAGCAACACCAGCGCCGCGCCGAATACTTTCGGCAAATAGAGCGCCAACATATCCAGCGTAGCCGAAACTCGCTCAAGGCCAAGGGATTCTGCTGCAGAAACCAGGAAAATCAGCAGAACGAACCAGTAAACGATTTTACCGATCAGGGTCGAGATCGGAACTTGCAACCCGGCGCGCGACATCAACTTGGTCAGCCCGGTGCCGCCCATCAGGCGATCAAGACCGAGCTTGGCGAGCAGTTTGGACAGCAGGGTATCGAGCAGCTTGGCCACGACGAAACCCAACAGCAGCACGACCAGTGCGCCGAACAGGTTCGGGATGAAGTTGGCGACTTTGGTCCACAACGCAGTCATTGCAGTGACGAGGCTCTGAGTCCAGAGATCAAGTTCCATATTCAATCAGCCTTATCAGCAGTGCGAGCGGTAGGTTTACGAAGACGGGAAACCGGCGAGACATGCGCCGATCCATTATTCAGGGCGATCATCAGCGCGGGCAGCCAGCGGCCCAGCAGGCTGAACAGATCACCGGCGCCAACCTGGCGGTTGGCGGTTTTGAGTACGCGGCCCAGGCACGCATCGTCGTCGCGGCTGGACGGCGAAGCGTTGAGCATGTCGCGCAAAGACTGTTCAAACGGATCGTGCATACGCACCTCTCGTGATGTCTGTGAAAGACGCGGGCAGATTTGGTCGGGTCACATGCGCCATCTTCATACCCAGCGCAAACGACGGAATAACCACCACTGACCGAAGGCCAGGGTGAGCACCGTCAAACAGGCAATCAGGAAACCATAAGGGCTGCTGGAGAACGGAATTCCGCCGACGTTTATACCCAGCAGACCGGTGATAAAACTCATCGGCAAAAAGATGCAGGTGATGATCCCGAAGCGGTACATCGTGCGATTCATACGCTCGCTCAAGCGTCGGTCTTCAGCCTCAAGCACAAGCCCCACGCGCTCTCGGGTCAATTCGAGCTCTTCGAGATAGCGGGTCAGACTGTTGTTCAGTTCGTTCCAGTAATCGGCATCGTCATCGACAAACCAAGGCAGTTTTATCCGCGTGAGTTGTCCGAAAATATCCCGCTGCGGCGCGAGAAATCGCTTTAGTCCGGCCGCCCGGCGACGGATGTGCAAAATGGCGCCATGCTCGGGAGTATACCGTTCGTCGGCATCCATCTTTTCTTCTTCCTCATCGGCGATTTCCGAGAGGCAAGTGACCAGATCCTGCACCTTGTTGGTGAGGAACTGCGCCAGATAAAGGATCAGTTCGGAGGAGGTTTTCGGGCCGTTGCCGTCGGCCAATTGCGCCAGCAGCTCATCGGTGGCGCGCAACGGGCGCAAACGCAGTGAAATCACCCGTTGGGCAGAAGCGAAAATCCGCACCGAGACCATGTCTTCCGGCTCGGCGCCCGGATTCAGATTGACTCCGCGCAGAAACAGCAACAGTTCGGCATCCGGCAGCGGCAACAGGCGCGGCCGGGTGTTCTCTTCCAGCAGCAGATCGCAGGTGAATTCATTGAGCCCGCTGGATTTGCGCAGCCAGGTCTGGGTCTGCGGATGGCTGCGATCCCAATGCAGCCACAGGCTTTCATGGGCCTGCAACTGCAAATCGTCGAGCTCAGTCCGGGCTATCGAACGCGCACCGCCTTTTCCGTCCAGCACCAGGGCATGCACCAGCCCCCACTGCGCGTTTTCTTCCTCGAACATCCGCATCCCTTTGTCGAAAAGCTTATTCAGGCATCTTCAGCGGACTCGGCGAGATGATCACGCCGTTGTTGTCCGCATAAATGTAGTGGCCCGGGTGAAATGTCACGCCGGCAAACGTCACCGGGACGTTGAGGTCACCAATGCCGCGTTTTTCGGTTTTCATCGGATGGCTGGCCAGCGCCTGCACGCCCAGATCGGTCTGCGCGATGACGTCAACGTCACGGATGCAGCCGTAGATCACCAGCCCTTCCCAACCGTTTTTCGCAGCCTTTTCGGCGATCAGGTCCCCCAGCAATGCACGGCGCAGCGAACCGCCGCCATCGACGACCAGCACCTTGCCGTTACCCTTGAGTTCAGCCTGTTCCTTGACCAGCGAGTTGTCTTCGAAGCATTTGATGGTCACGATTTCGCCGCCGAACGAATCACGGCCGCCGAAATTGCTGAACATCGGTTCCAGCACCTGTACCAGCTCCGGATAGGCGTCGCACAGATCAGGCGTAAGGTAATGGTTCATCGAAAAACTCCTGTAAAAAGGAAAACGATCGAGGATGCTGCGTTCTGAAGAGACGAGTTTCGGTGGTCGCTGTTTACCTTAGTCCATCCCATGGTCGCTGAACGAACCTGAACAAACCCTGAAACGTAATAGCTAAACCGCCACCAAAAATGACCAGATCCGCACATTGCGTCATATCTTAGCCGCAAGCCAACCCGAACGAAATCCCTTCAAGGCCTTCGCACTCACACAGCAGCGGCCAGATCCGGCTTCTCGCCCAGCAATGGCGTGTGCTGATCACTCAACCAACGCGCCACCAGTGGCCACACCTCGGTCTGCGCCGCTTTGCTCACCAACATCTCGACATGGCCGAAATTATCGTTGAAGCCCTGCTCGCGACCCAGATTGATGAACTGCTTGTGCTCGGAGCCGATCTGCTCGAACAATTTGCGACAGGCCCAGGCCGGATCCTGATGATCCCCTGCTGCGGTCACCGCCAGCACTGGCACTTGAACATCGGCCAGCCCCGCCCACCAATCCTTGTCCTTGTCGCCAAAACGACCGAACAAGCCGTACCAGCGCATGCTTTCCAGCGCCAGACCGATCGGCTCATCTTCCGGGCCACGTTTGAGACGCGAACCCGACAATTGCGCAAAACGCTTGAGGATAAAGCGCCCGCTCCACTCTACTGGCGGGATTTTCAGCGGCCAGTAGGTGCGGCTGACTTGGGTGCCAAAAAACGCTGCCGACGCTACCGCCGGCTCGCCCAGGTATTCGCCACCGAGCGCCGCCGCCAGGGTGATGCCGCCCAGCGAATGGCCAATCCAGTGCGGAATCTGCCCGCTCTGCTCTCGCACGAATGCGGCAATCGCCGGCAGATCGTAACGGGCATAGTCGGCGACCCGGTTGCGTCGGTATTCCTCATTGCGCTGCGACAGGCCGTGACCGCGCATCTCCGGAATCCAAACGTCGAACCCCAGTCGCGTCAGATACGCGCCCAGGCCCAGGCCTTTCGGTGAAAACCAGAAGCGTCGATTGGAAAAACTGCCGTGCAGCAAAATCACCGGCACACCGCGAGGCGCCGAGTCATCGGCCATGCCCAAGCGGGTCACAGCGATTTCCACGGACCAGTCGGGACTGTTGCCGGGTTTCAGTCGATACACATCTTCGCTCAGATCGCCGCGCCGTTCGGCGCTGATCAGGGCGACAGGAAACAGGTTGCTGCTGCTTTGCATAATGCTCTTGCACAAAAAAGGGCGGCATCCGGAGACCCCGCCCTGTTTGAATCATAAGGAACCGAACCGTGTAGGAGTGAGCCTGCTCGCGATGGCGGTGTGTCATTCGAATCGATGCTGACTGTCATGACGCTATCGCGAGCAGGCTCACTCCTACAGGGAGACGCGGCCCGTTCACATGTTGATCAAGCCGGGGCTTGGCCTTCGGCGAGGAAGAACCAGGTTTCCAGCACGGAGTCCGGGTTCAGCGACACGCTTTCGATGCCCTGTTCCATCAGCCACTTGGCCAGGTCCGGGTGGTCCGACGGGCCCTGGCCGCAGATGCCGATGTACTTGCCAGCCTTGTTGCACGCGGCAATGGCGTTGGCCAGCAGCTTCTTCACCGCAGGGTTACGCTCGTCGAACAGGTGGGCGATGATGCCGGAGTCACGGTCCAGGCCCAGGGTCAGCTGGGTCAGGTCGTTGGAGCCGATCGAGAAGCCGTCGAAGTATTCCAGGAACTCTTCGGCGAGGATGGCGTTGGACGGCAGTTCGCACATCATGATCACGCGCAGGCCGTTGTCGCCGCGGGCCAGGCCGTTTTCAGCAAGCAGGTCGACGACCTGGCTGGCTTCGCCCAAGGTACGCACGAACGGCACCATGATCTCGACGTTGGTCAGGCCCATTTCGTTGCGCACGCGCTTGAGCGCACGGCACTCGAGCTCGAAGCAGTCACGGAACGCTTCGCTGATGTAACGCGAAGCGCCACGGAAGCCCAGCATCGGGTTTTCTTCTTCCGGCTCGTACAGCTTGCCGCCGATCAGGTTGGCGTATTCGTTGGACTTGAAGTCCGACAGACGCA
>RCUP01000180.1_pt1 | contig 59350 bp, 57 predicted proteins | sample 2166341 | NCBI WGS metagenome assembly RCUP01 (sample SAMN09932325, study PRJNA488358) | compost metagenome | isolation source: compost soil in succinonitrile-enriched | place: Germany: Experimental Botanical Garden | reverse complement strand
TGGTGTATTCCGGGAAAGTAGGTAGCTGCCATATTTATTTATAAACACCCTTCAACATGAAGGGTGTTTTTTTATGTACATACTAGACATACTATACATCATACTTGAACATAAACATACTACTGTCTGGTACTAACGATATCACACAGAACCGTAGCAATCCAGGAAACAAGACAATCAATACAAATACAATACGAAAATAACACTATATTCAAACCGATAAAAGCATCCCATAGGGATGCTTTTATCGGTTTGAATAAGTAATTGTTTCCTTAACGTAATTTATTTTAGAATAAATTCCTTAACTCTTGACTTTGTGAATAATGTGTTATACATTTGATTGTGCTATATGAAGAGTGGCATTTTAATTTCATAATAATTTAGTTTTTAATCCCCTAAACATTTAATTATTCCTTTATGAACAAAAAATTACTGCTATCCGCTCTTCTGCTTGGAAACTTTGCTACGGCAATTCCTGGTTTAGCTCAAAACGCTTCTATAGTACCAGAAGCTCCATTACCCAATTACACTTTTGGTGGTGGTACTTCCGGACCGGTTGTACGCCCTCAAAATGCCAGTGCCAGCACTATGCAGGATATTATCGGACCTTCCGGAGCAACGGAAAATCTGTATATCCATAGCTGGGATGTATATTCTTCTGCACAATACAATGGTATTGCCTGGAGACGTACTGATGCCAGCGGCAGCCTGATCAATGAAGACTATATTCCAATTAAATATGCAGATGATATTGATGCTGTAATCTTTGAAGATGGTGGTGCCTATTTCGTACTGGCTGCTTATTATTATAATGATGGTTTTGGTACCAAAGGACACTATTATGATATCTATAAATGGGATGTTACAGGCCTTGTTCCCGTTTCTACCCTGAATCTACTTTCAACTTCTCCTACTTTCGGAAGAATCAATGTTGATGCCACTGTTTATGGTCTGGCGATCATCTGGTGCGAACCTTTAGTAGGTATCAGTACCACTGTAAGTTTCTTCCCGGGCGTATCTTTTGGCCCGAATGTACTGTTGCCTGGTACAGATGATAAAATAGATCCGGATGTATGTATCCGTCGTGGTGGCGGTGGTAGCAATACCGGCCTGGATCTGCAAATGACATTCCTGAACAACACACAGAATGTTCTGTATGAATATCGTTTACCGTTCTTTAATGCCCTTTCTGGTTCTGCTGCCGGATTTACTTACGAGTATGGAACCGGTACAGTGGGTACTAATAGATATAGCCCTCCACGTATCGATTGTCCGGATATCTGGAATACACAAAGATGGGCGGTATCTATCGGGATCAATAATGTTACCGGTACTACCAATACAGAGTGGATCTATGCAATGGTAAAGAATGATGATTGGAGCCCGACACCATCTCTGGTGAACCTTAGTTATGTTTCTTACACCAGCACTACTTATCCTGAATACTGTAATCCGGTACTGGCATATAATGATGCTAATGACCAAATCTTTGTAGGATGGATCACACGCCAGAGCACTCCTCTTATCCCAAGCACATATGATGTTAAATATGTAGCAAGCGATATCAAAGATAATGGAGGTGCTGCACCAGCTTTCATTCCTGGATCGTTTAATATGATTTCCAATACTGTAGCAAGCCATGAACCTGTACTGGCATTCTCGGGTCAGGATAGAAATAGCGGTTTCGATGGTCTATATACTGCTTTCTCACAATATGCTACCGTATTCCCTTCAGATTATAGTATGATGTCTAAATCCAGAAAATGGACCTTAAGCACCTTTAAAGGGGTTGCCGATCTTAAAACAGATAAGATTGTTATGTCTGTTAATCCGAACCCTTTTACGGGTAACCTGAACTTCCAGGCTCCTGGAGAGGGAAAATATAAAGTAAGCCTGTTCAGCATAGACGGCAGAGAAGTTTATAGCAATACTGCTACATTAACCCAGGGACAAGCGTTCCAGTTCGGCACAGAAGAATTGGCTTCCGGTACTTATATCATAAAAGTACTGTCTCCTGAAAATGGCGTTAATTATACGCAGAAACTCGTTAAAAAATAAGCTGTTTTATATAGTTTGTTGTCTGGAAGCTGCCCTGTACAAGGGCAGCTTCTTTGTTTATATTCACCTGGAATGCAGGTTCTAATGCATTGTTAATTAACGCTATCTGGCCACGCTGATTTGACGTATTGTTGTTTTTGTGATACATTCTTTTTTTATATTTGTTATGAATCTAAACCACCTTTATATGAATCTAACTGAAATTGAAAGAGTTAATGATATCAGTCATGAAGACTTTCAAAAAAAATACCTTAGGGCCAATAAACCGGTGATCCTCGAAAACAGGGCACATAACTGGAAGGCCTATACAAGCTGGAACTGGGACTTGTTTAAAGCGATGGTCGGGCAGATAGATGTTCCGATCTATAACAACACCCGTGCGGGGGCTAAGGTACCTGTGAACGGAGGAGATGGCTTTATGAAGTTTGGCGACTACCTGGATGAGATCAGGAAAGGACCTTCTGAACTGCGATTATTCCTTTTCAATATTTTCAAATATGCACCACAGTTAAAGCATGATTTTGTCTGGCCTGAAGACCTGATGGGCGGTTTTCTGAAGTTTTTCCCTGTACTATTTGCAGGTGGTGCCGGATCTATCGCGCATATGCACTACGATCTGGACCTGGCCAACATTTTTCATACACAATTTATGGGGCGCAAACAGATACTGCTTTTCCCTTTTGAAGAAAGCAGAAAACTGTATAAAATGCCGCTTACGGTAGAAAGTGCCGCTAGCTTTGTAAACTGGCATACCAAAGGATTTGACACAAAAAAATTTCCGAAACTGAATGAGGTAAACGGCTACCGTAGTGTATTGCAGCATGGAGATACTTTATTTATGCCCAGTAAGTACTGGCATCATATGGAGTATCTGGACAGTGGCTTCGCCATGAGTTTAAGGGCGCTACCTGTTACTTTGATTGGTAAGCTTAATAGTGTATACCACCTGAGTCTGATGCGGGGACTGAATAACCTGCTGATCAAAACGGCACCGGAATGGTGGTATCAGAAAAAGAGAGCCTTGGCTTATGAAACAGCATTAAAAGCATAATAAAGGAGATTCCGTAAGGAATCTCCTTTGTACTCATAAATAGTTTAAGCATTTGTATCATCAGTATTTGACAATCGATTGTACTGTATATATTTTATCTGCATAAAGTACCAGGTAATAATTTCCTTCCGGCAGGGTAGCCAGTGATATATGCTGACTGAATGCCTGCTGCATGTGTACCTTACCCGTTACATCAGTTATTTGTATCCACCGGAAAGCCACAGGACTTTCTATATGTAACTGATCGCGTACAGGGTTGGGGTATAGGCTTACCGGAACACGTGCTATCGTACGGATCGCTGTGGGCTCCTGTGTAATGAACTGTAATTCGTCGATCAGCAGGTGCGTCTCTGCATGAGGTACTCCAATGCTGTTATTAAAGGTGATACCGGCATAACGAGGTGTATCATTGGTAAAATAATCGATGGCTAGACTGACCCGCATATAATCGGGATGTACCTGCCATACCGTTCCGCTGGCGGTACCGATCTCCATCATGTTTTCATCACAGATAGAAACCGTACATAAGCCGGTATCCTGGTTGTTTTGCTTGTATTTGTAATAAAACACAAAAGAGTCGGGCCGGTCTGTAACCGGGAAAAAGTAATTAAAGGTTGTAAAAGGCAGAGAATCGGTATTGGACATGGCACCTCCCATAATGCCGGTTTGCTGGGTATAATTATACGCATTACGGAGTGACAGGCAATAGTTGCCCGACTTACCCTCCGGATAGCGTTCCATCAGCGGACCGGTGTATTCTATGGAATCGCCAATGGTAAAACACTGCAATAAGGGATTCCAGTAGGAGAGACTCCCGTCCGTATTGGCCTGCTCAAAGCTGGAGTTGGGGATCTGGCTGTGTACTGCAAAAAAACTGCAGCACCAGCATAACAGGGTCATTGTGTACTTTTTCATGAGATCTACTTTTGAGGGTTATTGATCTTCAAAAGTAAAACTATTGTGCTCCGATCGGAAGAAAACAAGGTATACATCAGGTTTACATAAGCCTGAAAAGATGTTTACATGAGGTTGCAGCGCCTTAATTACAGTGATTGTATGAAGCTCGCGAGGTTATCTTCTGTTTTTAACCCCAGCTTTTTACGCAGCCGGTAGCGGGCCATTTTAACACTGTCCGGCGATATATTTAAGATGTTGGCCATTTCTTTAATGGAAAGATTCATTTTAATCAGTGTACAGATCTTCAGTTCGTTTTGACTGATTTCGGGATACTTCTCTTTAAGTTTCTGCTGGAAGTTCTTATTGACACTTTCAAAGGTCATATTAAACTCCTCCCATTCCTGGTCCTGTGTAATGCCCTTATGCAGTAGCTTGTCGATCTGCTGGCTATTCAACCGGGGCTCCTGTGCAACGGTATCTTTCAGTTCATTGATCAGTTCATTGCGCATACTGATCTGCAGCGCCATGGCACTCAACTGACTTTCTTTGAAATCAATTTCATTCTGCTGCTCCTGTGCCTGCTGCAGCAACTGCAATTCATGATTTTGTTGCTGTAACGAGAATAAGGCCTTCTGCTGTTGCTGGTTTTTACGCTGATAATGGAATATGATGAACACCAATATTCCGGAGCAGATAATACCACCAATGAGGATGTAATTTAACCTTCGGGCTCTTTGGCGGGCCTCTTTTTCCTGGCTTAGCGCATACTGATGAGCCTCAATATCATATTGTACTTCCAGGTTTTGGACCAGTTGTTCTTTTTCCCAATCCGCCCCGACCTGCTGTATAGAATCAATACGGCTTGTGACTGCAAGGGCCTCACGGTAACGTCCCTCTTGTATCAGCAAATCTTTTTGAGTGCCCAGTGCCGCAATACTAAACTGCAGATCGCTTAACTGTCGGGCGATGCGTACTGCATTATGAATGTACTGGTAGGCAGAGTCATATTGCCCTGCCGCCTGCCACCATTTTGCCAGCGCTACCCGGCCGGAAACTTCTGCCTGCCGGTTATGCAGCTGCTGTGCATAGGACAGGGCTTTGTGGTAGTAATCAAAACTTTCCCGGGTGCGGCCTGCCTTTTGGGCCATATCGCCTGCCTTAATCAATGAGCCGGGCAGATAGACCAGGTCCTTCCGTTCCAGCCGTTCTTTAAGGGCACGATTGTAATAATAGTCTGCAGAATCTGTTTGGCCCAAATGGCTGAATATATTTCCGAGCAGCTGGAAAATAATGCCTTGTGTTCCGGTGGTATCCTGTGTGTAGTTATATGCACTTAAGGCATCATAACAAAGGGACAGGGCTTCCTGATGCTGGCCGCTTCTGGCCTTTATGGTAGCCAGCAGGGTACGGGCCCGGCCAATGCCCAGTGCTGCAATGTCCGGAGCAGAAGACTGAAGCTGCTGATAATGGTTCAATGCGTTGTGTGCATATTTAAGCCCGTTGCTTTTACTGGAACCGTAACTGGCAAAGCCCATGTACAGCAATGCTTCGGCCTGCCCGGCCTGCTGCCCCTGTTTGGTGTACAGGGTATAGGCAGTATCAAAATAACGTAAGGCCGTAGTATCGTTATCCTGAATCAGTGCCTGCCATCCTGTTTGCAAAAACCGGTGTGCCTCCTGAGCCCTGGCAGACATACCGGTGAAAAGGCAGCAGTATAAAAGCAGTAAAAGGCTTATCGGGCGATGCATATACATAACAGATTTTGATACAAGATAGGAAGAATCCCGGCTATTTATACATAAAAAAGGCCCTCCCGAAACGGGAGGACCTTTAGAACATATACAATTGGGGAGTATATCTTATTGTACGATCAGTTTTTGGGTATTGCGAATACCTTCACCCTGAATATTTACCATATACATACCAGCGCTGAAGTTGCCGGTACGGATTGGGAACTGCTGGAAGCCGCTCTGGATATTTTTTTGCTCCTGGTAAACGATTCTGCCGTTGATATCAGCAACAGTAATCATCACATTGCTTACCGCTTTTTTAGCATCGATGATCAGGTGCGTGTAACCACCCTGAGCAGGGTTTGGCGCTAAAGCCACAGTGCTTAATGCAACATTTACATTTTTTACACTAGTAGAGGTATCAACGAAAGTGTATACTTTACGTTTTTTCAGTGCTACCAGACCAGGTTGTGTCGCTGCAGAACCAGAATTGTGTGCAGTGAATACCATTTGCCATACATCACCATTATTCACTTTTACGAAGTAGCTCAGAGAGTCAGTCATCGTAACACCACTTTGACCAGAAGCTTTCCACTCACGACCGATAGAGTTGTTCAGAGAATCGTAAGCATAAGCGCTGTAGTCCAGGTTGTCAAATTGATCAGTAGTATCCACTTTCGCTACTTTCAATTTCTCGTTGTTGATAACACCAAATACTTTGTATTGTGTATTAGAGAACACAACATTTTCATCATTATAGTTAGAGAATACAAAATCCCATGCTGTAGCAGCAGGTTCTCTGTCTAAGAATGCATCTGTAGCGATATTGTAGTATGCGAAATATTTACCGGCATATGGGGTTGCGGAAACATCAAATGTTTTAGTAACCGGGCTAGTACCGTTGATTTTAGCAACTTTGAATACATAAACCGGCGCACTTCCTGCTGGAGTAGTTTGTTTTCTGCTGATAAATACCTGGAAGCTGTCGGCACCGCTGATCAGACCAAAGATCACACGACCCTGTAACCAGTGCGTAGACATATCATATGCAGCCCAGCCATAAGTAGCAGCAGCAGTCTGGTTGAACGCACCCATTTCCCATGTAGTATTTGAGTTGTACAGCGGCATCGGATGTGCCGTAACCGAATCTGCTAATTTTGCAGTCAGGTCAGTACCAAATAAAGTTGTATCGGTAGCGATAACATATAATTTTACACCTTTATCTGCACTATTTGCGATAATGCTAGGGCTGAATCTGCTTGTAGAGAAACCAATATGCCAGTTGTCAGCAGCTGCAGTACCTGCACTACCGTTTTCCAGGCTATAATAAACATTTTTCAGATAGCCAGTCTCTGTAGAAATGGTATCATGAATCCAGGTTTGCGCTTTTGCTGCAGGAGCAATTGCTAATGCCGCTAAGGCGAATGCGTATTTAAGTCTCATATTTAAAAAGTTTCCGCAAAAATATACACGAAGTCTTATAATTGATTGATAATGTGTTTATTATGACAGAAAAATGACATCTTATTTTACTTTTTTATGACAAAAAAGTCCGGCACCTACCAGTGCCGGATCAATTGTAATGTTATTGTCAGATTTCTTATTTATTTAACTCCATTTATCCAATTGCTTTACGCTTGCAGACAAGTCTTTAGGCAGCGGAGCTTCGATAGATACCGATTTGCCATCCATGCCTTCAAAACGTAATTGGGATGCATGCAAAGCCAGGCGGCTCAGAATCGGTTTTTCCTCGCCCAGCGGATCCGCATTTTTGAAATTCTTTTTTAAAGAAGAAATGTATAATCCTTTTCCGTTACTATAGATCGGATCGGCTACAACCGGGTGCCCGATGTATTGCATATGAACACGAATCTGGTGTGTACGGCCGGTATGAATACGGATGCGCAGCAAGGTATACCCCTGCCATTCCTTTATCGTCTCATAATCGGTATGGGCCTGTTTACCTCTCTTGTGCACAATCATGGTGCCTCTTTTAGCCATATTTTCGCTAATGGGCATTTCAATGCTGCCTGACGGCGTAATCATTCTGCCATTAACGAGCGCTGTATAGTATTTTTCTACATTACGGCTTTCAAAAAGCTGGGACAGGTATTTATGACTTTCTTCGTTTTTGGCAAAACAGATAATACCGCTGGTGTCCCTATCCAGTCGGTGTACAGGTATGATAGTCTCAAACCTGGCCTTTGCCAAACGATACAGGTTAGGTATTTCCGCATTAAAGCGGTCGGGGATACTCAGCAGACCGCTGGGTTTATTAAATGCAATCAGATGATCGTCTTCGTAAATTATTTCCAGTTTCATTGTTTACATTAATAGCTTTAAGCACCGAAGTAGCCCTTCAGGCAAAGATCTTCCTGGCGGCGCATTTCCTTTTCCTCCTCCGGTTTTTTGTCTTTAAATCCGCATAAGTGCAGGATGCCGTGAAAGAGTACACGATGCAATTCAGTATTATAGGATACACCGAACTGTTGCGCATTATCGGCAACGCGGTCTACGCTGATGTATATTTCCGAATTCAATTCGGTCTCACTTTCAGACAAGTCGAAGGTGATGATATCCGTCAGGGTATCGTGATTCAGGAATGCAATATTTTTCTCCAGCAAACCTTCGTCTGTGCAGAAAATGTAGTTGATATCTACTTTTTTTACTTCCAGGTGCTGATCTATGATCTGGCGGATATAAGTATTAAGGACTCTCTTTCCTGACAGGCGTGCTTTCACGCCTTCTTCTTCAAAATATCGGATAGCCATTGCGGAGATTAGTTACTTTTTGAGAATATAACACGGTACAGCCGGAACAGGCCATAAATCACAAATACTGCGGCGAGTACGTATACAAAAGTTAAGCCAAGGCTTATATATCCCTGTTTCTCTGCCCAGACCATAGCTGCGGCCACCAGGATATATAAGATACCCATTACAGTGTCTCTTACTTTCTTAAGATTACCTACTGGGCTTTTGCGGGGAGTACGTGGGGTAAACTGACTCATTTGTTTGGTTAAATGTTGTGCAAAAGTACGCAAATAAAAATCCCGATTGGACACCAACCGGGATTTTTAAATATGATGTTCAGGAAAATTGATTATCCTAAAGCTACACGGTAGAAAGAAGTAACTACCAGACCAGCTTCAACATTGTTCAGATATTGAGCGATAGTAACGCCGTTATCTTTAACGAATGGTTGGTTAACCAGGGTATTTTCTTTGAAGAATTTGTTCATTTTACCAGCAGCAATTTTCTCTGCCATATCAGCTGGTTTACCTTCAGCAACGATTTGCTCGATCGCTAAAGCTTTCTCGCGCTCGATAACTTCAGGAGCGATAGAGTTTTCGTCCAGGCCCAGTGGGTTCATCGCAGCGATTTGCATAGCTACATCGCGACCAGCAGCAACCAGAGCATCAGATTTTGCTTTGTTTAAGCCAACCAGTACACCGATACGGAAGTTACCGTGGATGTAAGGAACAACACATTCGCCAGCGATTTGCTCGTAACGAACTACGTCAATTTTCTCACCGATTTTAGCTACCATTTCCAGTAATTTGTCTGCTACAGTAGCATTACCCATAGGCAGTGCTTTTAAAGCATCAACATCAGCAGGTTTATTTTCTAAAGCAATTGCAGCGATCTCGTTAGAGAAATCGATGAATTCCTGGTTTTTAGATACGAAATCGGTTTCAGCAGAAACTTGTAATACGATACCATAAGTACCTTCAGAATTAGCCACAGCGATAGCTACACCTTCTTTAGCATCACGATCGCTACGGTTAGCAGCTACTTTTTGACCTTTTAAACGTAAGTAGTCGATTGCTTTTTCGAAATCGCCACCGCTTTCGGTCAGCGCTTTGCGACAATCCATCATACCCGCGCCAGTAGCCTGGCGTAATTTGTTTACATCAGCAGCAGAAATGCTTACAGTGCTCATTGTGTTAATTTTATTAAGATGATTAATATTTGTATTTTCCCTAATGTTTGTACATAGGGAGGGCAAAATTACAAATTATTTTTTGTAATACCAATTTGAAGCCGAACCCTGTGCTATATTTAGCAAAAGCTTAATCTCTTACAGCTTGTCCAGCACCCTGATCAGCCGGGTACAAGCCTCTGTAATTTCATCCGGGCTAATGGTCAGTGGCGGTACAATACGGATGCTGTCTGAAGCAAAAAGGAACCAGTCGGTAAATAAGCCTTCCTCCAGGCAACCCTTGATCACCTGCTGCACTTCATCAAATCCGGAGAAGCGTACGGCCATCATCAGGCCACGACTGTTTATATTTAAGATGCGGGGGTGTTGCAATAGTTTCAGGAATAAAGCTTCCTTGTCCCGCACAGCGGTAACCATATGCTCCTCCAGCAGGGCTTCCATTGCAGCTTTACCGGCAGCACAGCTTACCGGATGACCACCGAAGGTAGTAATATGGCCCAGTACCGGATTGTGGCTCAGGCATTTCATGATTTCATTGCTGCTGATAAAAGCACCCAGGGGCATACCGCCACCTAATGCCTTACCCAGCAAGAGCACATCGGGAACAATACCATATTGCTCAAAGCCCCATAAAGTACCGCAGCGCCCGAAGCCAACCTGTATTTCATCCAGGATCAGCAGCGTGCCGGTCTCTGTACATTTGGTACGAAGGGCATGCATCCATTCTGCCGAAGGGGCCAGTACACCGCCTTCGGCCTGTACCGTTTCCAGTATAATGCAGGCGGTTTGCTCCGTGATCTGGTCCAGGCTCTCAAAATTATTATGATATATGTGCTTTACCTGTGGTAATAAAGGACGGTATGCATTGCGGAAATACTCATCGCCCAGCAAGCTGAGCGCACCTTGTGTAGAACCATGATAACTGTAGTGACAGGCAATGATCTCATTACGTCCGGTATACCTTTTGGCCAGCTTCATAGCGCCCTCTACCGCTTCGGCACCGGAATTGGTGAAATATACGCAGTCCAGGCTGGTCGGCAAATGCTGCGACAGCAAGTGCGCATATTGTACCTGTGGCGACTGAATCACCTCGCCGTACACCATGACATGTAAGTATTGATTGGCCTGGTCCTTAATGGCCTGTACCACTTTTGGGTGGCGATGCCCTACATTACATACACTGATGCCCCCGATCAGGTCTATATACGCCTTGCCGGTATCGTCATATAAATATACCCCTTCAGCCTTTGTGATGGGCAGTGCCATCGGTTCGGGCGAGGTAGGGGCTACATGTTGTTGAAATAACTGTCTCTGGTTCATCTGTAACACTAATTTTTAAATAATACAGCAGCCTGTTCCAGGCTTTCCGGTTTGCCCACATCCAGCAGCAGATCGCCGGTATGATCCCAGGCCATAATAGATTCTGTACAGCATAAAGACAGGTACACGTCGATGAGGGAGAATTTTCCATGCTGACTGATCTTATGTAAAAAAGCCTGTTGCACAACCTGTATGCCGCTGAAAGCATACTCTTCATAAGATGGGCTCATGGCAGGGCAGGGCAGTTTCTCCTCTTCGGTCTGCACATTACGCCAGCCGCATAATCTTCTGTGCTCCTGCTCTTCTCTGAACAGGAGATAACGGGAAGAATTGCGTTTTTGTACTGCCAGAGTAGCCATAGCCTGTGAGGCCTCATGCTGTGACAGCATCTTAGCCAGATCTATATTGGATAAAATATCCACATTCAGGATCAGGATGTTCTTCTCTTCCAGAAAAAAGGGAATTGCTTTTTTCAGGCCGCCACCGGTTTCAAGCACTACATCAGTCTCATCAGAAATCTCAAAACGGCTGCCGAAACCCTCATTCGCTTTGAGGGTATGAATGATCTGGTCGGCAAAGTGATGCACATTGACCACAATATCGTAAATGCCAAAACGCTGCAGATTGCGGATATTATGCTCCAGCAGGGTCTGACCGTTAAACGGTGCCAGGGCTTTGGGGTGATTGTCCGTAAAAGGTTTCAGGCGGGTACCCAGACCCGCAGATAAGATAAGTGCTTTCATAAGATATTGCTGCAGATTGGTTTCATGATCTCAGAACCAGGCAAATTTAGCATAAAATAACCGATGTCGGTCAATATATCCGTGGCCTTTGGAGATTGCTTTTCTGACTTATTTAACACTTGCAATAAACAGGATTTTATTGCGTAATTTTGGGCGGTTACATACTTAATTATATATGCAGCAAATAAGACCTTCGGGCAGCTTTCAGATCCTTCCACCTGTTATTAAAAACCTGATTATCATCAATGTACTGGTCTTTCTGGCTAAAATAGGTCTGGAAAACTTCGGTATAGATCTTGATTATTATTTAGGACTATTCTATTGGAAATCTCCTTATTTCCGTGTCTGGCAGCCTGTTACCCATCTGTTCATGCATGGTAATTTTACCCATTTACTCTTTAATATGTTTGCCCTCTGGATGATGGGCAATACAGTAGAAACGTATTTAGGGGCAAAGAAGTTCATGATTTTATACCTGATCAGTGGTTTAGGTGCCGCCTTCTGCCAGCTGATGGTGTACCATTACCAGTTAGCAGAATTGGTAGAGATGATGAAGCTCTATCCCCAGCAATATGCAGAGCTTTATTACCACCCTAACTTCCCGTTAAATACACCTATGGTAGGTGCATCCGGGGCGGTGTTCGGTGTATTGTTTGCGTTCGGATATATGTTCCCCAATGCCATGATCTACCTGTATTTTGCCATCCCTATCCGGGCCAAGTACTTTGTCGCTATCTATGCAGCCATAGAGCTTTTCTCCGGTGTACGGAACTCAGTCGGCGATAATGTGGCCCACTTTGCCCATCTTGGAGGTATGGTTTTTGCCTTCTTCCTTCTGGCATATTGGAAAAAAACCGGAAAATTGTATTTACGATAAAATATCCCAATCTTAGCAGATAATTAGTGTTATGAATTATACAAACAGTAGTAGAAAAACAGTATTGTCGGACTACGAACACAATCCGCTGATCCGCCTGGTATTTGCCTGCGGTGCCGGATATATATTATTACACCTGGCCAAAATCGTCATTTTTATGTGGGGGCAGGTACCTGTAATGGAAAGTACCCGCTTTTTCTACGATAAAATCCTGATCCATTTTGCCCTGCAACCAATGGAAGGAATGCTGCAGCGGCCATGGACCATCCTGACCTATATGTTTACCGGTCTGGGATTCTTCAAGCTGTTCACCAGTATGGTATGGTTGGTTGTATTTGGCAATGTATTGCAGCAACTGATCGGAAAGAGTGAGGTCGTTCCCTTGTTTATCGCCACCAATATAATTGGTGGTATAGCCTTTGTGGTGCTGCAGCAGTATTTCCCGCTTACCGGTTATGATAAGATGTTTGTGGGGGCCGATGCGGCCATCCTGGGCATGGCATTAGGTGGCATTACCCTGGCGCCAAAGTACCAGGTATACTTTACCCGTAGTCTGGCGGTGCCTTTATGGGGATTGGTACTGATATATATTATTCTGAATATTGTAGTGCTCTATGGTAATCATAATTATCCGCTGATCGGATTGATGATTGCCGGTGCGCTGACTGGTGCGGCATACGTCATGCTGGTTAAATCCGGTATGAAACTGGGCGAATGGACCAATCGTACCTGGGCTCGTATGATGGGTGGCTTTAACCCTAAAAAGAAAGGCGTACTGGAAGATAAAGAAGAGATCCGCTACGATCTGGATAGCATCCTGGACAAGATCAACGAACGTGGCATCCGCTCCCTGACCAAAGGAGAAAGAGAGTTTTTACAACATCATAATGATCAATAAATACTATTGGCGAGGTATCAGCAAATATTCATAAAGATTGCGGCATTCTTCCGTGGTACAGCACTCCTGTTCAATATAGGCGTGTTCGTATGGCTATGTCTTTGTCTGTATGCCGGATATAAGAATGTGGCTAATAATCCTTCCTACATCAGCTTTATCAGTTTTACCAATGTATTTGCGGTAGGATTTAATGTGTTTTTTATCCTCTTCTGGTTGTTTACCCGCAGACGTTATCTGGCACTGATCTCTGTTGCCGGTTTGCTGATCTGTATGCCGGTTACCCGTTCTGCATTCGGTTATAACCTGGTAGGATCTAATGTGACCGACAGCGATAATGTAGAGCTTAAAGTCATGACCTGGAATGTACACCTGTTTGACCTGGGAGAGTGGACCAAGAACAAAGAATCCAAAAATAAAATTGTAGACCTGATCCGGCAGCAGGACCCCGATATTCTCTGCCTGCAGGAATTCTATTTTGATAACGATAATCCCAATGAGCCGTATACAGAAATGTTGCGCCAGCTGGGCTATACTTATTATGAGTTTTCCAAAGAGGAAGATCTGCTGAAGCGTTCGATCAATATCGGCGCCAAACCGGAAGAGATTATTCAGGCCGGCCACGCCGTATTCTCTAAACTGCCGCTGAAAAATAAAGTACGCTACAGCCTGGATAGTGCCAATTATTATAATATGCTGGGTGTAGATGTACAGCTGAATGAACATACCGTTGCCCGCTTGAATGTAGTGCATCTGCATTCCGTAACGTTTAGTGATAAGGAAGTGAAATTTGCCGAAAACAGGGCAGATAAGCTTTCCGCAAAAATGGAAGATAAGACCAAAGGATTGCTGAAGAAACTGATGCTGGCATCCTCCAAGCGCGCAGTACAGGCACAGATTATCGATTCCATCCTGGATAAGTCGGTTTACCCGAATATTGTCTGCGGCGATTTTAATGATATGCCGGGCTCTTATGTATACCAGGAAGTAAAGGGTGGGCTGAAAGACGCTTTTGTATCCAAAGGACTGGGGCTGGGCCGTACCTACCGAAAAATATTCCCTACTTTAAGGATTGATTACATACTGTATAATCCAGATCTGCTGACTTGTAAAGGATATATAAGTCCGGATGTTAGCCTTTCTGATCATAATCCCGTAATCGCCACGTTCTCGCTGAAAGAAAAAAACGCTAAAAATTAACCCTGCAGCCCTTCGTAAAAGCAACTGCGGCATCTTGGTTCATAAGATTCCGTTTCCCCCAGCATTACTTTTTGTGTCTGATCCGTTTTGCGGTAAGAGAAATTAGCAATATTTCCGCAACGCACGCAGATTGCGTGCAGTTTGGTGATATAATCAGCTGTAGCCAGTATCTGAGGCATAGGGCCGAAAGGCTTTCCTGAAAAGTCCATGTCCAGCCCGGCGATAATCACACGGACACCACTGCGGGCCAGTGTTTCTGCAACCTCAACAATGCCCTCATCAAAAAACTGTGCTTCATCAATACCCACTACTTCCACCTCATCGGCCAGCAGCAATATGTTCTGTGACGCGCTTACCGGTGTGGAGCGGATGCGGCTGGCATCATGAGACACCACATCATTTGCATCATAGCGGGTATCAACCGCCGGTTTGAAAATTTCTACCCGCATATTAGCGATCTGTGCCCGTTTCAACCTGCGGATCAGCTCTTCGGTCTTGCCGGAAAACATAGAGCCACACACCACTTCTATCCATCCGGTTTTGTGGACATTAAACGGTTCTATAAACATAGTCGGGTAGCAAATTAGTGAAGAGCGCAAAAGTAATTATTTCTGTATAAAATAATCGGTTGAATATTCATTAAGGCGCAGGTCTATACATGTTAAATATATTATTGATTGGTTATTGTCACATTTATAATGCTCAAAGAAGAGATTTGTATTTACTTTTGCAGCTGCTATGTTCCTCAAGAAAATTCCTAAATGGCTTCAGAAGCTTTATTCCGGTTATATATGGGAGATCCCGCCAAGGGAGCAACCTACCGTATACCTGACTTTTGATGATGGACCACATCCCCGGATTACCCCCTGGGTACTGGATCTCCTGGAGCAGTACAGTGCAAAAGCAACCTTCTTCTGTATCGGGAAGAATGTTATAGAATACCCTGATGTATATGCCGATATCCTGGCCCGCGGGCACAGGGTAGGTAATCACTCCCATAACCACCTTCGTGGTACTGCATATAAGGCAAAGCCTTATGTAGAAAATATCAACCGCGCCAAGCAGTATATTGATTCCGACCTTTATCGTCCTCCCTACGGGCGCATCAAATCTTCCCAAAGCAAAATCCTGAAAGATATTGGGTATAAGATCGTCATGTGGACCATCATTCCCGGAGACTGGGACAAAGAGATCAGTAAGGAAGACTGCCTAGAGAATGTAATCTTCAACATTGCACCCGGCAATATCGTGGTACTGCATGATAGCGAAAAAGCCTGGGAAAGAATGAGTTACGTGCTGCCTAAAGTACTCGAATACTGTAGTAAACAAGGCTGGGCTGTAGAAGTTATCTCCTGATAGACCCGTTTATAGGTCCTTTTCAAAAAAAATAAGCATACACATAGGGGTAGAAGGCAAGTATCTTGTCTTTATTGTACATTCACCATTGATTGTAATCGATTGATCACTATATAGCCGTACATGACCCATACTTTACCCTTACACTGGAACACAGAAGCAGGCTTCGAAAAGCTGTTCAGGGCTTTGTATGCTCCTTTGTACCGTTATGCATCCGGCCTGCTCGCAGATGATATGCAGGCAGAGGAAGCCGTGCAGGACGTTTTTCTGCGCTTATGGCAGCAAAAAGATCAGGTATCCATAGAGACCAATGTCCAGGCATATCTATACCGGGCTGTGCATAACCAGTCTATGAACATCCTAAACCATGAAAAAGTGAAAGAAAAATACCAGCAGTATGCCCGGAATAGTGGCCCTCAGTATGCTGATGGTCCGGCACAGGGAATATATGCCAAAGAACTGCAGCAGCAGATTGGTAAGGCAATGGACAAGATCCCTGAGAAATGCCGTACCGTATTTCACCTCAGCCGGCAGGAAGAACTGAGTTATAAGGAAATTGCTGCGAAGTTGGGATTATCAATCAAGACAGTAGAAAACCAGGTTGCCAAGGCACTGAAGATTCTGCGTACAGAACTGAAAGATTACCTGCCCATGCTGGCGGTAATGGTGACCATATTCAAATTATTTTTTAAAAACGGGGATTTATGATGGACGATTTACTCATAAAATATATTGTGGGCGAAGCCAGTGGAGCAGAACGGAATGAGGTGGAGGACTGGATCGGATCGGATCCTGCCAACCGTCAGGCTTATGAGCGACTGCATACCATCTGGCAACACAGTAAAACGCCTGATGCTGCAACCGCACCAGATGTAGATGCTGCCTGGAAGCGATTTGCCGCAAGAAGAGCAGAAGAGACTGCATATCATGCACCGATGACGATCCGTAAACGCAACAGTTGGAAACGCTTTGCAGCCGCAGCTGCTGTACTGCTGATCATTTGCTCCGGAGCATTGTGGTACTTCAACAGTGGAACCGAGTACCGTACCAAAGCCCTTGCAGAGGTGCTCACCTTACCGGATCAGTCTACGATTACACTGAACAAAAACTCCAGGTTGTCCTATGCACGTAGCTTTAACCGAAAAGACCGTGTCGTAACCTTAGAAGGAGAAGGCTTCTTTGATGTTGCCAAAAATCCGGAAAAGCCTTTTATTATTCATGTCCGGGATATTGATGTAAGGGTAGTAGGCACCTCCTTCAATATCCGCGCTACAAATGATTTGACAGAAGTTGCAGTGGAAAGCGGTATTGTAAAAGTAATGGGTAAGGGACAGACCTATACTTTAAGGGTCGGAGACAAAGTTACCTTTAAGAAAGGAGTACCGCAGGCAGCAGTAGCGCAGATTCAAAACCAGTTGTACCAGTATTACCGGACCAATATGTTTGTGTGTGAAGGTACACCGCTACCGGAGCTGATACAGGGGCTGAGCGATGCGTACGGGGTACCGATAGATATACAGAACCCTTTACTGGAGCAGCAACACCTGACCAGTAAGTATCCACGGACCGACTCGATAGAACCCATACTGCAAAAAGTAGCCCTTACGCTGAACGCCCGGCTGATCAGGCAAGCCAAAGGCTATATTCTTAAATAATTACAACCGGAGCAGGACAATCGTTTTGCTCCGGTTATGCTTAACTTTACGTTCTAATCCTGAATATGATTATACCTGTACACAAAAAGTATTTTTATAAAAAAGTAATTTGTTTCCTGACCTTCTTTTTCCTGTGCTGTACCGCTACTGCACAGGATTTGCTGCAATTGAAACTTACGGTGGAGGCAAACAGGCGTCCATTGAAAGAAGTGCTGAACCAGATGGAAACAAAGGGTAAGTTTTTCTTCTCTTACAACAGCGATATCATTTCAGATAAAAAAATAGTTACCGTTCATGCCCAGGAACAACCGGTAGAGCAGATACTGGAAAACCTGCTGGGTACCGCCTATCGCTACCAGGTAATGGATAATCATATTATCATCAGGAGTGCCATCAGCCAGGGTATTATCGTATCCGGAAGATTGATAGAAGCCGAAACCGGCCAGCCCATTGAATTTGCTTCGGTATACGAAAAATCAGTGCTGTCTGGAACCATGACTGATGTCAATGGTAATTTTAAGCTGCATATCAGGCAACCATTGAATAATTATGAACTCGTCATCAGTAAACTGTCTTATGAAGATACCGTAATACAGGTGCAGAAAAGCTTTGCTCCGCAGCAGCCGATTGCATTACGCAAGTCAGTGTACATGCTGGATAGTGTAGATGTAGTAGGTATACAGAATCACTGGCTGGCCCGCCGCCTGTTAAGTACTAAGTCTAAAGTGAACAGCATTAACCTCAATAAATTTTTTGCAAGACAACCCTTTCAGTTTAGTGTATTGCCGGGTATCAGTTCCAAAAATCGCCTGGGCAGCCAGACCATCAACAAGTTTTCCTTCAACCTGCTGGGTGGATACTCTGCCGGTGTAAGAGGCTTTGAGTACGGAACCGTATTCAATATCGTACAGAAAGATATGCAGTATGTACAGCTCAGCGGCCTGTTCAATATGGTGGGTGGTAGTATGAACGGTGTACAGGTAGGCGGCGTTTATAATTACGTACGTCATGATGTAGATGGTGTGCAGACCAGCGCTGTATTTAATTCGGCCAATGGTAGTGTGCATGGTGTACAGGTCAGTGGGGTATATAACCGGTCTATGCAGTTGCATGGTGTACAGACCTCTGCTGTGTTTAACTGGAATAAAAATGATGTAAACGGAGCGCAGATAACCGGGATCATTAATAAAGCCCATAACACAGAAGGGATACAGGCTTCAGGTTTTATGAACTGGAACGAAGCCACAATGGAAGGCTTGCAGTTTGCAGGAGCACTGAATAAAAATAAAGAGCTGAAGGGGGTACAATTTACCGGTGGTGTCAATTACACACAAGAGCAGACCAAAGGCGTACAGATCGCCGGTATTGCCAATGTGACCCGTAAAGTTATGGACGGAGTGCAGATCGCTGGCCTGCTGAATTATGCCAAAGTCGTTAATGGTACGCAGATCGGACTGCTGAATATTGCCGATACCACCACAGGCTTAAGCATAGGCCTGATCAATATTATTCTTAAAGGAAAACACAGTATCGATATCAATACAACCGAATGGCAACCGTACAGTATAGCCTATAAGTCCGGCTCAGACCGATTGTATAACATCTTCCAGGCAGGAGGTAATCTGCGCCCGGATCATAAAATGCTCAGTATCGGTTATGGTATAGGCAATACATTGCCGCTTGCCCGCAAACATGCACTGGTACAGGAGATAAGCGTAAACACCATTTATGCCGGTAACTGGAACGAGCAGAATATGCTTTCCCGCTATCAGCTCATGTACCAGTACCAGCTGCATAAGAACCTGCGTGTATATACTGGCCCCGCTTTTTCAGTATTATACTACGAAAGCAGCAATGTATATGAGGGTTTTGCTACGCCTTATAAAACGTCATATCCTTCTTTTGCGGTAGGTAGTCATATCAATTGCTGGCTGGGCTGGACCCTCGGCATTTCCATTTTTTAAAATATTTTCTTAGAGCGCATAGGGGTTGAGGATGAGGTTCTTGTCTTATTACTAAAAGACAAAAAACATGCTTACAAACTTTAAATCCCTACTGTTCCAATCCCTGGTTGCTGGTGTAACCGGTATCACTTTACTGAACCCTGTTACCGTGCAGGCGCAAGAGCATCAGCGTGCACACTTCGGGCTGGTATATCCGATCAGTACTAATGGTATTCGTGCGGCACAGATTAGCAATACAGTTTCCTTACACGCACTTGCTGGTGTGAGTGCCGGAGAAGATGGCGCCGCCATTTCCGGACTGGCTACTATTATCAAAGGCTCACAACGTGGTGTAGTGATCAGTGGCTTATGTACCCTGATCAGCGGAGATGCTTCCGGTGTGCAGATTTCCGGTTTAGTGAATACTGCAGGATCGGGTAATGGTGCACAAGTGACCGGACTGGTCAATACCGCCCGTAGCCAGGATGGCGTGCAGGTCGCCGGGCTGACCAATATAGCTTCGGTTAATGCAACTGCGCAGATCGCGGGCCTGGTCAATACGGCACAAACCGCAACGGTACAGATTGCGGGCATCAGTAACCTGAGCGCAAAAAGCAGCAATGTACAGATCGCAGGACTGGTCAATACCAGTGCGAACAGCAACGGGCAAATAGCAGGACTGGTAAATATTGCCGGTAAAGTTAAGGGAGTACAGATCGCCGGACTGGTCAATATTGCTGAAGAAAGCGATTGCCCTATCGGCATCCTGAACCTGGTTAAAAACGGGGAAAAGCAATTGGGCGTTACCGTAGATGAAGCCGGAAATGCAGTACTGGCCTTACGTACAGGCGGTAAACGTACTTATGGCATCCTGGGTGCGGGTATGAATATGCGTATGCCGGATGCTCCATATACAATGGAAGCCGGTCTGGGCTTACATGTGCCGCTGAGCAAAGCACTGCGCCTCAATTTTGAGGTGAGCAATACCGCCAACACAAATTTCAAAGAAATCTCTTATTATAAATCCTCTTTCAGAGCCTTGCTGGGCCTGCAATTGGGCCGTGTAGAGCTCGTAGCCGGACCTACATTTAACTATGTCAATTATATCTCCGGACAGGAAAGCTATACCAGTCACAGCCTTTGGGATTTTTACGGTAAAGAATCTACCAACAGCCTGTTCATCGGCGGATTTGCCGGAGTACATATCCGTATATAACTTTTTACTACTTCAATACATACTCAACTACTATTTATCTCAATCTTAAAAACAAAATCATAATGAAAAAGATCAGTTCATTAATTGCTATATTATTGGTTATCGCAGGCATTGCCAGCTTTAGCTCCTGCCGCAAAATTATCGGAGAAGGTCCTGTGCTTACAGAAGAACGTACTGTGGCCAACTTTACAGAAGTAGAGACCAGCATTCCCGGTGCCGTATACCTTGCAGAAGGTACCGTACAACAGGTAAGAATAGAATCACAGCAGAATATTATTGATGTAGTGGAAACAAAAGTAGAAGACGGTGTATTGAAGCTGAAACTGCGCAATAATACCATCCTCGCCAATAACAGTAATCTTAAAGTCTACATCAGCATACCTAAATTCCGTGCGATCAGCCTGATGGGCTCGGGTAATGTAAGTGCAGAAAGCGGTCTGAACAGTTATGATCTGGATCTTAAACTGACCGGATCCGGCAATATAGATATAGATCGCCTGACCGGCAATAATCTCTACAGCCAGCTGACCGGTAGCGGAAACATCCATATTGGTGCCGGTACCGTTGAAAACCAGACTGTACGCATTACGGGCAGCGGCGATTATGATGCCAGAAATATGAACAGCAATTATGCCGATGTAACCATTACCGGATCTGGAAATGCTACAGTAAAAGTCAATAACAGCCTTAAGGCAAGAATCTCCGGTAGCGGAAATGTGTACTACTACGGTAATCCGGTTACGGATGTAAGTATTACCGGTTCCGGCAATGTAAAACATCAGAATTAGTATGAAGATGCAATAAGGTGTACACCAAAACGAGAGGGCAGCCTGCGGGTTAAATGATCATCGCTGACAAGGCCGGCAGGTTTGCCTTTTACTATTTTTATTCACTTTAAAACATCATGTAATGACCAGAGAACAGTTTGTGCTGATTACCGGTGCCGGTAAAGGCCTGGGCAAAGCATTTGCCACACAATGCGCCCGTATGGGCTATAACCTCATCTTGCTGGCATTGCCCGGAGAAAATACCGAAGCCCTTGCCCGGCATATTATGTATGAATACAAAGTCGTGGTACATACCTACGAACTGGATATGACAGATGAGGTATTGCTGGAGCAGGCTATGGAAGATATCAACAGCCGTTACCAGGTCTTTTTCCTGGTCAACAATGCCGGTATCGGAGGCACAGCATCCATTACCCGTGCCGCTTTCCGTGACCTGGACCGTATTATTAACCTCAATGTACGGGCTACCGTAAAGGTCACCACTATGCTCTTGCCTAACCTGTTGCAGGCAGAAAAAAGTTATATCCTCAACATCGCAAGTATGGCGGCCCTCTCACCGATTGCCTATAAGACCGTATACCCCGCATCCAAAGCATTTATCGCCTCCTTTTCCCTTGGGCTCAGAGAGGAACTGAAAGGGCAGGGCGTATCGGTAAGTATCGTATACCCCGGTCCGATCATGACCAACTGTAATGTGTCCGGACGTATACTGGCACAGGGTTACATTGCCCGTATGGGATTAATCAATACCGATGCTATTGCCCGGACAGCCATCGAGAAAACCTTATCGGGCAAGGCCCGCATTGTACCCGGCATCTGGAACCGCATCTCTTCTGCATTATTGCAGTGGCTGCCTGCCGGAACCGCACTACGTCTCATCTCTACTTCCGTAAAGAAAGAGCTGCAATTCACCTCCTAAATTTTTAAATAATGGATCAAACAGTATTGATTACCGGCGCCTCAGGGCTGCTGGGGGCTAATCTTGTGCGCTATATGTACGCATTAGGGTATACGATCAGGGTGCTGGTCAGACCCGGTGCAGACCTATCTGTTCTGGCCGATATACCAATGGATATCCGTTACGGATATATAGATCGTAAAGCCTCTGTAGAAGATGCCATACAAGGCTGTCGTTATGTAGTACATGCAGCTTCGCTCACCACACAATGGGGCACGGCATATGAGGCTTATCAGACGATCAACATCACCGCAACCCAGTACATTGCAGAAGCCTGTATGGCATATGGCGTAGAGCGGCTGATCTATATCGGTACCGCCAATACACTGGCACCAGGCTCCAAGTCCGCACCAGGCACAGAGTTAAACGCTTTTGGACTGCATCATATTAATTCAGGTTATATCAACAGTAAGTATGTGGCCCTGCAATACATACAGGAACAGGTACAGCAGAAGGGCCTGCCCGCAGTGATCATCAGTCCTACATTTATGATCGGTGCCTACGATATCAAGCCCAGTTCCGGGCAGCTCATTCTGCATGGATTGAGTCGTAGCTGGATGGCTTACCCTTCCGGAGGCAAGAACTTTGTACATGTTACAGATGTATGCAAAGGCATTGTACAGGCACTGGATCGTGGTGGGATAGGAGAGCACTACCTGCTGGCAGGTCATAACCTTACTTACAAGGAATTTTTCCGGACCGTAGATGCCGCTTCGGGAATGGTGAGAAGAAAATTACGCATTCCCGGTGCTTTACTGAGAGGAATTGGCCGTGCCGGTTCCCTGCTGGAACAGGTTATGCGCCGCCCGGTAAAACTGAACTATGCCGGAGCATATATGTTATCGCTGGATAATTATTACTCCGGGGCCAAAGCCGCGCGGGAGTTAGATATTCAGTACCAGGATATAGATACTGCTGTAGCCGATGCCCTGCAATGGTTCAGACAGCAGCGTTATTGTTAACCGGGTTTTATAGCCCTATAAAGTCTATCGAAATTATGTTAATAGCAATTTTTGTAATTTTGCGTGCGCTGCTGATCAAACATGGTATTATCCGCAGCAAATCCAGACCAATATGATTGATACACACGCACACCTGTATGACGAACAGTTTTCAGCAGATATAACAGAGATCATTTCCCGTGCCCGGGCAAATGGGATAGAGAAGGTATACCTGCCCAACTGCGACAGCACTACGATTCCGGCTATGATGGCATTGACAGAACAGTATCCCGGTTATTGTATTCCGATGATCGGTATTCACCCCTGTTATGTGAAGGAGTCGTATGAGGCTGAACTGAACATTATGCAGGAATGGCTGGATAAAGCACCTTTTGCAGCGATTGGCGAGATAGGACTGGACTACTATTGGGACCAGACCTTTGTTGCAGCGCAGAAAGAGGCTTTCCGCCGTCAGATCGACTGGGCATTGGAGCGTGCGCTGCCAATCGTGATACACAGCCGTAATGCCACACAGGATTGTATCGATATCGTCCGTGAAAAACAGAATGGTCAACTGAAAGGCATATTTCATTGCTTTGGCGATGATCTTAATGCCGCGCAGCAGATCATAGATCTGGGTTTTAAGCTGGGTATTGGTGGAGTAGTAACCTTTAAAAACAGTACCTTACCCGAAGTCTTGCGTGCTATTGACCTGGAGCACCTCGTGCTCGAGACAGATGCCCCATACCTGGCGCCGGTTCCCTACCGGGGCAAGCGCAATGAAAGCAGTTATATTCCCCTGATCGCTCAGAAAATAGCTGATATTAAAGAAGTGCCCCTGAGTACGGTGGCAGCGTGTACTACAAAGACTGCTGAGGCTTTGTTCTCTTAATAAAATCATATTGTTAACAATCAGGTATACTTGATTCAAATTAATATGTAGTTAATCTGGTACAGATATTTTTGCTCGGTTTTATCGTAAGGATTTTCCTTTATTGATTTATTATGAGCAAGAAGTTTACCCTGATTGGCGCCCTTTGGGTGCTCATTTTCGCGTCTTTGTCTGCATACAAAGTGCAGGCGCAGACATGTCCCCGTATCTTAAGTATTTATGTAGATGCCTGTACCCCCAACGATGAGGGATATAATGAGCTGTTTACCTTCCAGGTAGGTACGACAGCTATCAGCAACTATAATAATATAGACATCACCTGGGCAACAACAAATAATCCCTTTAACGGCTTTATTAAAAATACAACCACAGCGAGTAAGGTGACAGCATTTAATAATGCGATCATCAATGCAAACGGTTGTGGTCGCCTGATTGAACCTACCGGAACTTCTTTGCCTGCTAATGCTAAAGTTGTGGTCTTTACCAGCCAGAATGTAGATCCCAGCTATATTTCCTTCGGAGCATTGGCAGAGGATATGTATGTGCTCTTTCATAATAACCCATCCAATACCAATGGCTATTTTGCCAACAATGGCTCTTCTGCCATGCGTTACCTCACTTTGGAGACGGCGAATCCATCCTGTTCCACAACGGTCGGTTATAACCGGGCAAGCCTTGCGAATGCAGATGGGGCCAGTGTAAGCTTTAATGCCAGCGGAACACCTGCATACCTGAGTAATGGCTGTGTTGCACCAGTCAATACCAGTCCCGGTGCTATGGCAGATATTGCCCTCGCATCAGGATCGGTGAGTACCGCAACCTTATGCCGCAATACCGCAATGAATGCCATCGTCTTCAATGTGACGAATGCGACTGGTGCAATAGCAACCAATTTACCACCAGGCGTAAGCGGAAGTTATAATAGTACTACTAATCAATTTACCCTGAGTGGTACCCCGACTACAGCCGGATTATATAACTATAAAGTCAAGACCACAGGCGGCTGCGGAGCAGATTCCATTATGGCTACACTGGCGGTGACAAATCCGGTAACCCCTGTCTTCACGCAAGTTCCTGCCATCTGTTCTGGTACTGCTTTGGCAGCCTTACCTACACAATCCACCAATGGGATTACCGGAACCTGGTCGCCAGCAATCAATAATACTTCGACGACCACATATACCTTTACTCCGAATGCAAACCAATGTGCAGGTAATACCACAATGACCATCACGGTTAACCCGGTTGTTGATCCGGTATTCACGCAAGTTCCTGCAATTTGTGCTGGCGCTGTATTATCAGCATTGCCTACACAATCTAATAATGGAATTTTAGGAACCTGGTCGCCTGCCTTAAATAACGCCGTAACAACTACCTATACTTTTACACCTGACCCGAATCAGTGCGCGGTAGTAACTACGATGACGATTCAAGTCAACAATAATACCACCCCTGTCTTCACGCAAGTTGCTCCAATCTGTGCTGGTACTGCTTTGGCAGCCTTACCTACACAATCCACCAATGGGATCACAGGAACCTGGTCTCCTGCCTTAAATAATGCAGCAACGACAACCTATACATTCACTCCGAATGCAAACCAATGCGCGGGTAGTGCTACACTGACCATCTCAGTCAATCCGCTTGTTGATCCTGTATTTACGCAAGTTCCTGCAATTTGTGCTGGCGCTGTATTATCGGCTCTGCCTACACAATCTACTAATGGGATTACGGGTAGCTGGTCACCTGCATTGAACAATACAGCTACGACCACTTATACATTCACTCCAACAGCAGGTCAATGCGCAGCTACGACTACAATGACCATTACCGTCAACCCTGTTGTTGATCCGGTGTTTACACAAGTACCTGCCATCTGTGCTGGCGCTGCATTATCGGCTCTGCCTACACAATCTGCTAATGGTATTACGGGTAGCTGGTCGCCAGCAATCAATAATATTTCGACGACCACATATACCTTTACTCCGAATGCAAACCAATGTGCAGGTAATACCACAATGACCATCACGGTCAATCCAGTTGTTGATCCGACTTTTACGCAAGTCCCTGCCATCTGTTCTGGTGCTACTTTAGCGGCATTGCCTACTCAATCTACAAATGGGATTACAGGGACATGGTCGCCAGCAATCAACAATACAGCGACTACTACCTATACCTTTACTCCAACAGCAGGTCAATGTGCCGCTACGACCACAATGACCATTACAGTTAACCCTGTTGTTGATCCGGTGTTTACACAAGTGCCTGCCATTTGCGCTGGTGCTACTTTAGCGGCTTTGCCCACACAATCTACTAATGGAATTACGGGTAGCTGGTCACCTGCCTTAAATAATGCAGTAACAACTACCTATATTTTTACACCTGACCCCAATCAGTGTGCAGTAGCCACTACGATGACGATACCGGTGAATAATAATACCACACCGACGTTTACACAAGTACCTGCTATCTGCGCTGGTGCAACCTTATCGGCTCTGTCTACCCAGTCTAATAATGGTATTACGGGTACCTGGTCACCTGCACTGAATAATGCAGTAACGACTACTTATACCTTTACACCTGATCCGAATCAATGCGCTGTTACAACTACGATGACGATTCAAGTCAACAATAATACCACACCGACGTTTACGCAAGTACCTGCCATCTGCGCTGGTGCAGCATTATCAGCTCTTCCTACGCAATCAAATAATGGGATTACAGGTAGCTGGTCTCCTGCAATCAATAATACAGCGACTACCACCTATACATTCACTCCGAATGCAAACCAATGTGCAGGCAGTACAACAATGACGATCACTGTTAACCCTGTTGTTGATCCTGTATTTACGCAAGTTCCTGCCATCTGTGCTGGTGCTATTTTAGCGGCATTGCCTACTCAATCGACTAACGGCATTACGGGTAGCTGGTCTCCTGCATTGAACAACACTGCTACGACGACTTATACATTCACTCCAACAGCAGGTCAATGTGCCGCTACGACCACAATGACCATCACGGTTAACCCTGTTATTGATCCTGTATTCACGCAAGTACCTACCATCTGCGTCGGTACTGCATTAGCGGCTCTGCCAACGCAATCCACTAATGGGATTAGTGGAACCTGGTCACCTGCATTGAATAATGCAGCAACGACAACCTATACATTCACTCCGAATGCAAACCAATGCGCGGGTAGTGCTACAATGACCATCACAGTCAATCCGCTTGTTGACCCTGTATTTACGCAAGTCCCCGCCATCTGTGCTGGTGCTGCATTAGTGGCTTTGCCTACTCAATCGACTAACGGCATTACCGGAACCTGGTCACCTGCAATCAACAATACAGCGACGACTACGTATACGTTTACACCTGATCAGAATCAGTGTGCAGTAGCTACTACGATGACGATACAAGTCAATAACAATACTACACCGACTTTTACGCAAGTTGCTCCAATCTGCGCTGGTGCTGCATTAGCGGCTCTGCCTACACAATCTACTAATGGGATTACAGGGACATGGTCGCCAGCACTGAATAATACGGCTACGACTACGTATACGTTTACACCTGCTCCGAATCAGTGCGCTGTTCCAACTACGATGACGATTCAAGTCAACAATAATACCACACCGACGTTTACACAAGTCCCTGCAATCTGTGCTGGTGCTGCATTTGCGGCTTTACCAACACAATCCACAAATGGTATTACGGGTAGCTGGTTACCTGCTTTGAATAATGCAGTAACGACGACCTATACATTCACTCCAACAGTAGGACAATGTGCAGCTCCGACTACAATGACCATCACGGTTAACCCGATTCTGATACCAACTTTCACACAGGTCGCTCCGATTTGTGCTGGCACTACTTTAGGGGCTCTGCCCACACAATCTAATAATGGTATTACGGGAACCTGGTCTCCTGCTTTGAATAATATGGCTACGACTACGTATACGTTTACACCTGGAACTGGTCAGTGCGCTGCAACTGCAACCATGAGTATCACCGTCAATCCGCCGGCCACACCTGCTTTTAATGCAGTATCACCGGTATGTATCGGATCGGTAATTGCTCCGTTGCCGACGAACTCCAACAATGGTATCAGCGGTACCTGGAGTCCGGCACTGGATAATACGACTACCACAACCTATACCTTTACGCCTGCTGCGGGACAGTGTGCCGGTGCTGCAACAATGACAATTGTGGTACAACCTCATCCTTTGGGCAGTCGCCAGGTGACTATATGTGCCGGCAGCAGTTACACATTTAACGGAGTGGTCTATACTGCAAGCAATCATACTGCAAAGGATACCATTCCTGATCCTGCCGGATGCGATAGTATTATAACACTTGATCTTACCGTATTGCCTGTGAATGCGATCACAACGGTACAAACCCTGAGTGGCTGCGGCTCACTTACATATAATGGGGTAACCTATACTCAGGATACGCAATTGAAAGATACGTTACGAAACCAGTATGGCTGTGATAGTATCTACAGGGTAACTCAGGTGGTGATTTATCCGCAAAACGGGATAGCACGCAGTATAGATACTGTTGGCTGTGACAGGGTAGCATACAACGGGAAAACATACTATGAAAATACCATACTGAAGGATACGCTGTACACCAGTACAGGCTGCGACAGCCTGTATCTTACAGTGAATATACGTGTTGAGAAAATAGGGCTGACCTTGTCCGTTGCGCCGGAGGATCCTTATGAAGGAGCATATTTCACTTTAAAGACAGACAATACTTCCGGGATCGCATATGAGATGGTATCCTGGAGTCCGGCAAGTTTATTTAATGATCAGTATAGCAGGACGCAGCAAATAAAATTAAATCAGGCTACAAGCATCAGAGTTGTAGCAGCATCTGCTTCGGGCTGTATGGATACCGCAACGGTTGAGGTTAACCCGAGACCTTACCGCAAAGATGTGATGATGCCGAATGCCTTTACGCCAAACGGAGACGGAAAGAATGATGTTTTTGCACCGGTACTGGCATTGGATCATAGCTATAACATGGTTGATTTCAGGGTATTCAACCGCTGGGGTCAGGTGCTGCATGCCACTTCTAATATCAACAGCGGATGGGACGGTACCTTTAAAGGAGCGCCGCAGGAACAGGGTGTTTATTATTATACACTTACGATATACTTTATGGATGGTACCAAACAGGCCTTTAAAGGAGACCTTATGTTGATCCGATAATGTTTCTGATAGTCAATCTGGAATGATGAGGGTTATGCATCATGCATAACCCTCATCATTCTAATCATATAGCAAAATGCAATACAGAATTAACATTTACTATTGATAATACATTTTTTTGAGCGGATGCCGATTTTTATTTTTGTATGGAAGTAAATGAAATAAACCGTGATCGGCCGGTTAGCCGCTAGTTGTATTATATGAATAGTAGCAACACAACGCTTCACCTGATCTGGTGGGCGTCTTTAAAAGTATCAGAAAAACTATTGCTAAGCAAAAAACACAATATCAGTTTTATTTCAGATAGCGTTATTTGTGCCATGTGGGAAGCAGAGGGGAAGCCAGACTTAAGATAGTTTATTAAACAGAAAAGCACTTCGTAACTGAAGTGCTTTTCTGTTTAATGCTTATGTTTGGGATGTTACTGGTGTTCTTTTTTCTCTCCCGGGAAGATCAGGGAGAGTATAACAGAAACAATGAGTACTCCTCCTACGATGCCTAATGATATAGGAGAAGAAATATGTACCCACGGTGCAATTAGCATTTTAATACCAATAAAGGTCAGAATGATGGAAAGTCCGTAAGGTAATTTGCTGAACATATGAATGAAATTAGACAGCAGGAAATACAATGATCTAAGCCCCAGTATCGCAAAGATATTTGAGGTATACAGGATGAACGGATCTTTAGAGATCGCAAAGATCGCAGGGATAGAATCCACAGCAAACAGTACATCGGTAAATTCGATTACTGAAACCACAACCAGTAGTGGCGTTGCCATTTTAATGCCGTTCTGTACCGTAAAGAAGCGATCCCCGTCATATTCATCACTTATTTTATACAGGCGTTTCACCAGGTTAGCTCCTGCAGAGCGGCTGAAATCTTTTTCTTCGTCTTTATTGCCACCACCCCAGGATTTAATACCGGCATAGATCAGGAACAGTCCGAAAAGTGTAAGTACTACATTGACCTGCACATTCTGGCCCAACAGGTGCATCTCCGGCAGGAAGGTAATATTGATAATACCGACACCGGCAAAAATGAAAATCGCACGGAAGATCAATGCTCCGATGATACCCCAGAACAATACTCTGTGGTGCAGGGCACGGGGCACATTGAAATAATTAAATACCAGTATAAACACAAAGAGGTTATCTACAGACAGTGCTTTTTCAATCCAGTATGCTGCCTGAAACTGGGCGAATTTGTCAAGTGCTAAAGCATGACCACCAGCATCCTTGTTGAATACCCAGTAAACAACACCGGAGAAGATCATGGCCAGTGAGATCCATACAAAGCTCCAGATGGCAGCCTCCTTAGAGGATACTTCGTGGCTTTTCTTATTAAAAATGCCCAGATCTAATAATAGCATAATAATCACCAGGATGGCAAATCCCCAGACAAGGCTGGGATGTAATGCGGCAATGTTTGTTTCCATGATACGTATTTCTGAATAGTTGATGTTGCTTAAAATGTACCGTAATCTCTTCTTGCAAAGTTGAGTCTTAGTCCCGAATATATATAGGTCGATTGCTGGTCAGGCAGGATTTGCGCTGCCACTGTATAACGTCTGTGTGTGCCTCCGAGGTCAAAATACAGACCAGAGACAATCTCGTAGCTAAGGTTCAGACTCAGGGACATACCCGTTGCCTGAGGACCGTTGATCATATGTACTCCGTACAAAGACGGAACGTCTTTGTTATATGCTTTGGACAGGTCGTTTCCATAGTTCACATTACCGGTATCGATCCCTTGCTGGTATAGCAATGCTTTAGCCTGTATATTCCATCGGGCACCCGGACGGTAATTCGCCATCAGCACCAGTTCCCGGAAGCCGGCACCCAAAGGGTGGGCCAGGGGCAGATTGTTGTTGGTGAAATTGGAGGCAATATACCCCTGGTTATTCCGGTCGTAATGCTGGAACGTATACGGACGCAGTACATTTACCTCTGCCTGCAGGTCAAGATTTGGTACGGTAAAGGCATCATAATAATTTACCCCTAACTGTCCGCCCCATTTGTTATGCAGGTAACCATTGCTGCCGAAAAATTCCTTTGCGGTAAATTCATTGATCAGGAATTGTCCGTACAGCGCCAGTCCTTTTGCAGGTATAGCCTTGGCTCTTATTCCGATCGCTACCTTATCCGGACTACCCAGGCTGCGCTCAATGGCACGATAGAAGATCATGGGATTCATATAGCCGAGCTCGAAATGATTGCCGCGGTTGAATACCACCATTTCATACACCCCCAGGTTCAGCCAAGAAGTGATATTGGCACTCAGGTGATGTGCTGTGGCATATTTATATCCGTAACTGTTATCCGTAAGGTCATTGCCCGGTATATGCTGGTCCGGGCTTAGGCGCATGTATAGGTTGTCATACTGCAGTTTCCATATTTTGGTATGGAGGTGTACATAAGCTACCGGTGCCGAAAATTCAGACAGGATAAGGCTTCTGTACCCGTCACCTATTTTCTGATAATCATAACCAGCTGCTATGGAAACATAATCCTTTATCAGGCTGGCACTGATCTGACCGGTAGGTAACCAGTACTGGTATTGACCCGGCGCCGTTTGCTTGAACTTATGTGCTCCTATAAGTGTATTGCGACGGTCGTTATATTGCTGGTAATAACTTACCGGTTCTTCATATATATAACGCAGGTTGAAGTCTGCCCCGATAATGTTTTTATAAGTAGCCCGCAGTTTAGCACCGGCTGTAAAATACTGTTTGTAGCCATCGCCCTGTTCTGATCGTTCATATAATCCCTGGTAACCCAATACCGGGTTTATGCTCAGGAATAAGTCGCGACTATTATGATAGATGAAATCTGTTTTTGTTTTGTAAAAGGTATTCATTACCGGCATCCTCGATTGGATAGCCCCGTCATGATCTTCCGTTACCCATTCTCCGTTCTGACCCAGGTAGCGGCTCATGAGGCCATTGTCAGTATTACTCCATCCGTTACGGAGATTCTGTTGCTGGGCTTCTTTCAGAAAAGCTGCAACATCTTTACGTTGCAGCGGTTGTACCGAAGTATGCAATTCATCAGATAATTCGCCGGACAAGGCCTCGATCCGGCTCAGGTAGGCCGCAGTGCCATCCTGTATATCCACCAGACCACTCTGGGCAGTCGCCTTTACGGCAATCCCAAGGTACAGGCAGGACAGAAGTAAGGTGTATTTCATAGTCAGAGGTTTTGACTTTTTGTAAAAGATGCAATTTACAAAGAAAACCCGACGACTTGCATTTAATTAAAGGAGCCAGTGAGATAAGACATAGATCAGCAGGCCGACCAGTCCGCCTACGATGGTACCATTGACGCGTATAAACTGCAGATCCTTACCTACTTCCAGTTCCAGTTTCTCACTCAGATCGCGTCCCTGCCAGTTACCTACTGTATTGCTGATCAGGTCGCCGGCCTTATGCCTATGTTTCATAATAGCCTTATAGGCATTGTACCGTATCCAGCCGTTGATCTTGTCAATAATCGCTTCATCTGACCGGAACGTATTGGCCAGATCATCAATCGTTTTGATCATATATAACTTCAGACCGGAGCGCTCATCATTCAGTCCTTCTAACAGGCTGTCTTTAATGCTCCTCCATATATCTGCAGCCATGGCATCCGTTTTGGCAGAGGACAGCAGATCTTCTTTCAATAACCTGAGTTCATCATGCCATTCCGTTTTTACTTTAATATCTTCTGCCAGCTGTAATAATTGCTGCTGTATATCCAGTCTTACCTGATGCTGTTTATTCTGCTCTATTTCTTCGAAATAACGGGCCAGGCCATTGGTAATCTTTTTGGCGATCAGGTTGTCTACAAAACCAGGTATCAGCATAGAGCTTTCCTGTTTTACCCGGTCTTTTACCAGTGATTCATTCTCGGTAATATAGGTCTTTAACTTACCTGCAATAAAGCCTACAACCTTTTCCTGCGCGCCTTTTTCGACCAGGTAAGTAATGCCGTTCGATAACAGCAGGTTTACATTCAGCGTATGGATTAGTTCTTTTCCCTTCCGGGCAATAAGCTCAGCAATAAAAACATCATCCAGTTCTGTAATGATCTTGCGCAGCCAGTGGCTGACCTCATCCTGCAGTAATTTTTTATGCTGGGGCTTCTGCAGCCAGTCAGCTATATATTGCGCAATATTGAGGCGGCCGATATAGGGGCGTATATTTTCTGCGGTAAGAAAATTGTCTACCACAAAGTTTCCGAGATTGTCTCCGATGCGCTGTTTGCTGTTTTCAATCAGGTTGGTATGCGGTATGCGAATGCCTAAAGGGTAATGGAACAGGGCCGTTACGGCAAACCAGTCGGCCAGTGCGCCCACCATTGCAGCTTCAGAAAAGGCCTTTACATAACCCAGCCAGGGCCAGGACTCATGCTTAAGTAATAGGGTGGTGGTTATAAAGACCGCTGCCATAAGCAGGAAAAGACCCGTGGCAAAAAACTTATATTTACGGAGCTGTATGCGTTTTTCTTCGTTGGTCATAGCTTGTTGTTTTAGGGGCATCACGGATTAAGAAAAAAGCCAAAAGCCTTCAGGCTCCTGGCTTTCGTGGATTAATCTTTGTTTTCGATATTCCAGTGATCAAACAATAAGTTTAAATAATAGTTTTCTTTTTTGGTAATGATGTTGTCTGCCTTTGTCAGTTTTAAAGCAAACTCGATAAAGTCCAGTCGTTCTTTTTCTGTGGCATCATCATAAAAATCGTCCATGTACTGCATGAAATGATTTTCCCAGTCCTCTGGTTCCAGCCTGCTGATCTTATCCATTTCCTTATCCAGGCTGATATGAAATGGGAATTCTTTAACCAGGTATTCGCGGATGATCATATCACCCTCCGGATTAAATTTAAAGTCAACAGCAGAAAGGATCATTAACAAGTGGTAGCCGGCAATAGTCTTATTCGTTCGTTGGTGTTGCATAATTAGTAGTAGAAATAGGAGTAAATCGGTGTTTGGTTTTTATATAAAGTTGTTCATGATCAGGTCAAGATCAGTATATTTAAGGTCAAAGCGTTTGGCAATATGCTGGTTCGTCACCATGCCCTTGTACAGGTACACGCCGTTACGGATACCCGATTTATTTTTCAGCAGGTAGTCAACTCCGCCTTTGCCGGCAATATCCAGTACGATAGGCATCAGTACATTACTGATCGCTCTTGAGGCCGTACGGGCTACACCGGAAGCAATATTGGGTACACAGTAGTGAATCACATCATACTTGGTAAATACCGGGCTGTCGTGTGTGGTAGGACGCGAGGTTTCTACGCAACCACCACGATCGATGCTGACATCAATAATAACAGAGCCGGCCTTCATCATACCCACCATCTCTTCTGTAATCACCAGTGGTGTCACCCCATTGATAGGCTTCAGCGCACCGATCACCACATCAGCTTTGGGGAGCACTTTCTTCAGCTCGTTCGGGTCAATGACAGAGGTGTACAGACGCTGTCCTACATTATTCTGCAGGCGCATAAGCCGGTAGATAGAATTGTCGAAGATCATTACATTGGCACCCAGCCCCAGGGCTGTACGGGTTGCCGATTCGCCCACGATACCCGCACCGATCACCACGACCTGTGCCGGCGGAACACCGGAAATGCCACCCAGCAATACACCCACCCCCCGATTAGAGGTGCTCAGGTATTTAGCTGCCTCTATTATGGCAGAGCTACCGGCAATCTGGCTCATGGAGCGTACAATAGGATATGTGCCGCTATCGTCCTTGATAGAATCAAAGGCAATGGCGATGATTTTTTTATTGACCAACTGCTGCATCATGCCTGCCTTCAGGAAGGGCAGGTGAATAGGGGAGATGACCACCTTACCGGCTTGCAGCAGGCAGATCTCCTCTTCCGAAATCGGAGCAGATTTGATTACAATATCTGACTGGAATACCTCGGCCTTATCATAAGCGATTTTGGCACCGGCTTCACTGAAATCTTTGTCGGAATAGTAGGCGTGCTCGCCCGCATTATGTTCTACCACTACTTCATGTCCGTTCTGGATCAGGACAGATACCGCATCGGGTGTTAATGCGATCCTGTTTTCGGAAAAAGTATCTTCTTTAGGAATCCCAATAAAGAGCTGTTTCTTTCTCGGAATTATTTCGATAGTCTCTTCCAAAGGGATGTACGAAAATGAAGAAGAAATTTTTACCCTGGTAGACATAATTTGTGTAAGTGTATTAGGGATTAAAAGTAAGGTTCTGTCTGTAATATAGCAAATATTTTATGTAAATTTAAATTATTTACAACAATTTGTTTGTCGGTAAAATAATACCTTCGCAAGACACTAAAGACTAGTCCCTTTGCTCAAATTAACCCAAAGCCAAAAGCTGCTTCAGAAACTGTCGCCGCAACAGATACAATTTATAAAACTGTTGCAGGTGCCCACCGCGAACCTGGAAGAAAAGATTAAAGAAGAACTGGAAATTAACCCCGCATTAGATGTGGGAGCAGCACCCCAGGAAGACGATCCGTACCACCTGTCCGATCAGTATGATAAGGATGGAGAACCGGTATCGCAGGAGTCCTCGGGAGAGGATGGTCAGACCGAAGATATTTCGGACTACCTGATGGACGAATCGGATAATATGTCGGACTACCACGTGCGCGAGCACGGTGATGACGACGACGACAGCCGGGAAGTGCCCATCCGGGAGGAATCGACTTTTCACGAATATTTACTAAGCCAGGTTGGGCTGCTGGATCTTACAGAAACAGAACAGCAGGTTGCAGAGCAGGTGATCGGCAGTATAGACGATGACGGCTATCTGCGCAGAGATGTCATGAGCATCGTCGATGACCTTGCCTTTAACCGCAATATATATGTTACGGAGGCAGATGTAACACGCATCCTTAAGTTCATACAGGAATTTGATCCTGCCGGTGTCGGTGCTTCTGATCTGCAGGAATGTCTTTTGCTGCAGCTGGATAAAATGACGGCAACCAACGGTGCGGCCAAAGTGGCCAAAGTAATCCTTACCGATTATTTCGAAGAGTTTACCCGTAAACATTATGATCGTATACGCCAGCATTTATCGCTGGATAATGAAGCCTTTAAAGAAGCTATACAGGTGATCCTGAAGCTGACTCCGAGACCTGGTATTGCCTTCTCCAATGGCTCAAAAGATAATGGATATATTATTCCTGACTTCTTTATCCATAACAATAACGGAGTGCTGGAGTTAACCTTAAACTCACGTAATGCGCCGGAGTTAAGGGTTTCGGAAGAGTATAAAGATATGCTGAAGACATACGAAGACGGCTCACTGAAAGACAAAAAACAGAAAGAAGCGGTTATGTTCATCAAGCAGAAAATAGACTCTGCCAAATGGTTTATTGATGCCATCCGCCAGCGCCAGCATACATTATTATATACTATGAAAGCGATCATGGACTATCAGCGGGAATATTTTCTTTCCGGCAATGAATCGGCGCTGCGTCCTATGATCCTTAAAGATATTGCCGACAAGATCGGTATGGATATTTCTACTGTAAGCCGTGTGGCCAACAGTAAGTATGTACAGACCGAATATGGTACCTTCCTGCTGAAATACTTTTTCTCAGAAGCCATTACCACCGACTCCGGCGAGGAGGTATCTACTTACGAAGTGAAAAACCTGATACAGGATTTTGTGGTTAATGAAGATAAACATAGTCCTCTTTCAGATGAGAAACTGATGGAAATGTTATCTGAAAAAGGCTTTCAGGTAGCACGCAGAACGGTAGCCAAATACCGGGAGCAATTGCATATACCGGTGGCCCGTTTAAGAAAGCTGGCATAATCAAAATAAAATACAAAAATAAAAAAGTCAACATGAGGTAATCCGAATCGGGTTACCTCATGTTGACTTTATGGTATCGGAGCTTTTTAATAAGACCCAAATGAGTCTTTTAAATATAATATCTGTTCTCCTTTATATACTCAATCACCGCGCCGGGTACCAGGTATTGGATACTTTTTTCGCTTTTGATCTGCTGACGGATAAAGGTTGAGGAGATCTCGATCAATGGTGCTTCCAGTACCAGTGTATGCTCTGACAATTTTTCCGCAACAGGATATTGAGGGCGCTGGTATACGATAATCTGGTATTGTTTGAGCAGTTGTTCGTAATTCTTCCAGCGGGGAAGGTTCTGATAACTGTCGCTGCCCATGATTACCGAGAAACGTTCATGCGGAAACTTTTCCTGTAAATAAGTAAGCGTATCGATTGTAAAAGACGGGCGGGGTAGGGTGAACTCTATATTGCTCGCCCGGAATTTGGGATTATCCTTAATCGCCAGTTCCACCAGGTGCAGCCGGTTGTACTCGTTCAGCAGCGTACTGGCAGGCTTCAGGGGATTATGCGGCGATACCACAAACCATATTTTATCCAGATCAGTATTTTCGATAATGTGGTTGGCAATAATCAGGTGTCCGGTATGAATGGGATTAAAGCTTCCGAAATAAAGGCCTATATTCACGTTAAGGAGTATTTAAACAGGTTCTTGAGTAGGAGCCAGCTCTACCCATATGGTCGCTGCTTCCGCTTTTCTGATGCTCAGCACATAGCCGGCTACATTTATTGCCATAGGATCGCCCATCGGAGCTATATGATCTACCATGATCATATGGCCGTCCAGGAAGCCCATTTCCATTAGTTGTACCAATGAATCGCTGGCATCAATACGCCGTATGATCGCTGTTTGTCCTTTTTGTAATTGGGAAAGGGGGGTTAACATACAACACAGTTAATTTTCGCAAAATTACAGCTATTTGCCCGCACAGCCAATCGCAAATTGTAAAAAATGTTCGTAAAAAAGGTTACTTTCGCAGCTCATACACACTAAGTTAACCTGAATGAGTATTCATCATAATTATGTAGCCATCATGGCCGGCGGTATTGGCAGCCGGTTCTGGCCGGAGAGCAGGCAACACTTGCCCAAACAATTTTTGGATATTTTAGGTACTGGTCGCACGTTTATTCAAGAGACATACAAGCGTTTTAAAGATATTTGCCCTAAGGAGAATATTTACATTGTTACCCATCACTCATACGAACACCTGGTCAGAGAGCAGATCCCAGAGATCGATCCGGCCAATATCATAAAAGAGCCTTACCGTAAAAACACAGCACCTGCTGCGGCTTACGTTACCTACAAATTAAAGGCACTTGATCCCAAAGCAAACATTATTCTGGCTCCGGCCGATCACCTGATCCTGGATCAGCGCAGTTTCGAACTGACCGCTTTTCAGGGACTGGATTTTGCTGCTAAAAATGATGCTATCCTGACTTTTGGTATTCAGCCTACGCGCCCCGATACGGGTTACGGGTATATTCAATACCAGAAAGATGATCTTCAGGATGGGGTCAGTAAGGTAAAAGTATTTACAGAAAAACCCGATATAGAACTGGCCCGTGTATTCCTGAAATCAGGCGATTTTGTATGGAATTCCGGTATTTTTGTATGGAATGTACAGACCTTCACAAAAGCCTTTAAAGTGCATCAGCCCGAAATGGCAGAAGTCTTTGAGCAGGCAGCAACCGCATACAATACACCTAAAGAGTATACTGTGATGGAACGCCTGTATACCCAGTGTACCAACCTGTCTATCGACTATGGTCTGATGGAAAAGGCTGCAAATGTATACGTGATCCCATCCAACTTCGGCTGGAGCGATCTCGGTACATGGGAGTCGGCTTATGAGCATTCGGAAAAAGATTACCTGGGCAATGCCGTAACCGGTGGTAATGTAATGGTGGTAGATGCATCGGAATGCATGATCAAAACATCGAAAGACAAACTGGTAGTGGTACAGGGCTTACAGAATTTTATTGTGGTCGACACAGATGATGTATTGCTGATCTGTGAGCGCAGTAAAGAACAGCAGATTAAGGATTATGTGGCTGAGGTAAAGCGCAATATCGGCGAACAATACTTGTAAGCTATCATTCCTGAAGGCTGTAACAAAGAAAGAAAATAAACAACAATATATACAATGCTTCCTAAATTTAAAAGAGTTCTCGTAAAGCTATCTGGAGAATCGCTGATGGGCGATAAAAATTACGGACTGGATTCCAAAATGCTGGCCAGCTATGCACAGGACATCAAAGAAGTGGTGGAACTGGGTGTGGAAGTCGCGATTGTAATCGGAGGAGGTAATATCTACCGCGGCATGAACGAAAAAGAAACCGGTATTGAACGTGCACATGGAGATTACATGGGTATGTTGGCCACCGTAATCAACGGCATGGCTTTACAGGCATCCCTGGAGAAGATCGGTGTGAAAACCCGTCTGCAGTCTGCACTGGTTATGGATCAGGTTGCAGAACCGTACATCCGTCGTAAAGCCATCAGACACCTGGAGAAAGGTCGTGTAGTTATCTTTGGTGCCGGTACCGGTAATCCATACTTCACTACCGATACTGCGGGTTCCCTGAGAGCGATTGAGATTAATGCTGATGTGATCCTGAAAGGTACCCGTGTAGATGGTATCTATACCGAAGATCCGGAGAAAAATCCTGAAGCTATCCGTTACGAGAGCATTTCTTTCGATGATGTAATTGCCAAAGGTCTGGCGGTAATGGACCTGACTGCATTTACTTTATGTAAAGAAAACAACCTGCCGATTATCGTGTTCGACATGAATAAAAAAGGTAATCTGACACAAGTAGTTTCCGGCAAGAATGTAGGAACTATCGTAAATAAGGGATAAACTTTTAGAACGATATGACAAAAAAGGACCGTTACCAGTTCGTGATTGATTATTTTTCGGAGCATGCACCAGATGCAGAGACCGAGTTGTTTTATGATAATCCGTATCAGCTGCTGGTAGCGGTTATTTTATCGGCACAATGTACCGATAAGCGGGTGAACCTGACCACCCCGGCAATCTTTGACCGTTATCCCGGTCCGGAAGCCTTGTCTGAAGCCACTTTCGATGAGCTGTTTCCCCTCATCCGCAGCATCAGTTATCCGAACAATAAGACCAAACACTTAATTGGTATGGCCCAGATGCTGATACACGATTTTAACGGTGAGGTACCGATGACGGTAAATGAACTGATCAAACTACCGGGAGTAGGGCGTAAGACCGCCAATGTGATCACCTCTGTGATCGATAACCAGCCCAATATGGCCGTAGATACGCATGTATTCCGCGTTTCTGCAAGACTAGGCTTAACTACCCGCGCCAAAACACCACTGCAGGCAGAACTGCAACTCATTAAGTATTTCCCCAAAGAACTCATACACAAGGCGCATCACTGGCTCATCCTCCACGGACGCTATATATGCCTGGCCCGCAGCCCCAAATGTGAGGTATGCGGACTGCAATCAATCTGTCTTTATTATAAAAAACTGCAAACCGCATAAAGCAATACCATGGACAAACTGGATTTAGCAAAACACTATAAATCATATTATACGGCTAAATCTAAGCCGGAGTATATTCAGCTGGATGAGGCGATTCCCTATTTATCTGTTCTCGGCAAAGGAGATCCTTCCGGGCCAGGATTTGCATCAGATATACAGGCCATGTATACGACCGCTTATGCCCTTAAGTTTAAGTATAAGGCCGAGGGTAAGGATTATGTGGTAGCTAAACTAGAGGGACTCTGGTGGTATGACGAAGCGGCTTTTGAAGGCTTATCTATCAAAGAAGCATCGGTAAAGGTGCCGCGCAGTGAATGGAATTACCGCTTGCTCATTCGCCTGCCGGAGTATGTAGACGGACAATTCCTGGAGCAAATGAAACATGGGCTGGCAGCGGAGAAAGCCAATCCAAAGATCGTTGATGTACACTATTTCACCCTGAAAGAAGGCAAATGTGTACAGATGCTGCATGTAGGACCTTTTAATAAAGAACCCGAAACACTGGAGATCATGAAAACCTTTATGGATGCCGAAGGACTGGGCCGCAACGGGCTGCACCATGAGATATACCTGTCTGACCACAGAAAAACAGCTCCCGAAAAACTGCGAACAATTCTGCGGGAGCCGGTTAAATAACATTATAGAATATTAATCTTTAGGAGATGTCTCCGCTTCGGTCGACAAGACGAAGCGATCTTTTTCGTCATTTCGAGCGGAAACGTAGTGTAGTCGAGAAATCTCAAATGTGATACTGGTATACAGTACATTTCTATTCCATTAATCAGGAATTGACCTAAAATATAGCCTGGGCAACGGTTTTGATATTATCGCTTTTGCCCATAGAGTAGAAATGCAGTGCAGGTACACCTTTGGCCTTAAGCTCTTTGCATTGCTGTATGCTCCACTCAATACCAACCTGTTTCACCGCCTGATTATCTTTACATTTAATAATTTCTACCACCAGATCATCCGGCAGGTCTACCTTAAAGCGATGCGGGATCATGCTCAGCTGACCTTTGGTCGCAATCGGCTTTAAGCCCGGTATAATCGGCACCTCGATACCCGAAGCACGGCATTTATCTACAAACTGAAAGTACTTATCATTATCGAAGAACATCTGTGTCACGATATAATCTGCACCGGCTTCTACCTTTTGCTTCAGGTATAAAACATCCTGCTGCAGACTCGCTGCTTCCATATGTTTTTCCGGGTAGGCGGCTACGCCTATATCAAACGAAGTAGGGTTACAGTTCTCCAGGTAATCGTCGAGATACTGTCCGTCATTCATAGACTGTATCTGTGTTACCAGCTCATGAGCGAAGTTGTGGCCGTTACGCTCCGGACGGAAGTAAATCTCACTCTTGATTGCATCACCTCTTAAGGCCAGTACATTATCAATGCCCAGGAAATCCAGGTCGATCAGGAAGTTTTCCGTGTCTTCTTTATCAAATCCACCGCAAAGAATATGTGGTATGGCATCTACCTTATATTTACTCTGTATGGCCGCACAGATACCCACTGTACCGGGGCGCTTGCGCACCACCTTCTTTTCCAGCAGTCCGTTAGGCTTCTCGAGGTACAGGTACTCTTCACGATGATAGGTTACATCAATAAAGGCCGGGTTAAACTCGATCAGGTTATCGATAGTATTATAGATGGATTGCACATTGTCTCCTTTCAGCGGAGGCAGTATCTCGAAAGAGAACAGCGTATTACCTTGTGCGTTCCTGATGTGTTCCGTTACTTTCATAATCTTGTTTAAACAGTGTTTTTAATCGGCGAGGTTAGGGCTCAGCCATTTTTTTGCTTTAGACAGTTCTATATTTTTTCTTTGGGCAAAGTCTGCCAGTTGATCTTCCTTAATACGACCCAGTCCGAAGTATTTACTGCCTTCGTGGGCGAAATAGTAGCCGCTTACACTGGCCGCAGGCCACATGGCCAGGCTTTCGGTAAGGCTTACCCCGATGCGTTCTTCAGCCTGCAATAACTGCCAGATGGTCTCTTTCTCCAGGTGATCGGGACAGGCAGGGTAGCCCGGTGCCGGGCGTATGCCTTTGTATCGTTCTTTAATCAGGTCCTCATTGGTCAGGCTTTCTGTTGCGGCATAACCCCAGTCTTCCTTACGCACCTTCGTGTGCAGGTATTCGGCATAGGCTTCCGCAAGACGGTCGGCCAGCGCTTTCACCATAATAGAATTGTAATCATCGTGCTGCGCCTCGTATTGGGCAGACAGTACATCGGTACCGAACCCTGCCGTTACGCAGAAGCAACCTACATAATCCTGTATGCCGCTTTCCTTAGGGGCCACGAAATCGGACAGTGCTATATTCGGTATACCGGCTGCTTTTTTCGTTTGCTGCCTTAAGGTATAAAAGGTAGCCAGGGGCGCTTTCGTTTGTGGGTCCAGTACTTCAATATCATCATCCTGAATACGGTTGGCCGGGAAAATGCCCCAGACCGCTTTCGCAGTAAGCAGTTTACGGTCTATGATATCCTGCAGCATTTCCTGTGCATCTTTAAACAGCGCTGTGGCTTGTGTACCCACCACTTTATCAGTCAGGATATCCGGGAATTTGCCATGCAGGTCCCAGCTGCGGAAGAAAGGTGACCAGTCGATATAGGCCCTCAATTCTTCCAGCGGCAGCTCCTCGCTTACTTTTACGCCTAATGCATGCGGTGTAGCAACAGTCGTTTCATCAAAGGTCAGTTGCAGTTTATTGGCACGGGCATCAGCAAGACTCAGGTAATCTTTCTGTACATTATGGTTCAGGTAATTATGGCGTATACGCTCATTTTCTTCCTTCACCTCCTTACCGTATTCGGCCTTCCGGTCCTGGCTCAGGATACTGCTCACCACATTTACGGCGCGGGAAGCGTCATTGACATGAATGACCGTATTTTGATACTGTGCATCAATCTTTACTGCGGTATGCACTTTAGACGTTGTTGCTCCGCCAATCAGGAGTGGAATGTTCAGGCCACGATGCTGCATTTCAGCGGCCACGTGTACCATTTCATCCAGGCTTGGTGTAATCAGGCCACTCAGCCCGATCACATCTGCATTTTCGGCAATTGCCGTCTCCAGTATCTTTTCGGCAGGCACCATGATGCCCAGGTCTATAATCTCATAATTATTACAGGCCAGTACGACACTGACAATATTCTTGCCGATATCGTGTACATCACCCTTTACCGTAGCCATCAGTACTTTACCGGCACTGGGTCTGGTACTGTCTTTTTCCTGTTCAATATACGGTTGCAGATAGGCTACCGCCTTCTTCATGACACGGGCCGATTTTACTACCTGCGGCAGAAACATCTTACCACTGCCAAACAGGTCGCCCACCAGGTTCATCCCGGTCATCAGGTATATCTCTATCACCTCGAGCGGCCGCTTGCTTTGTAGTCGTGCTTCTTCGGCATCTTCTTCTACAAATTTATCTATACCGTTGACCAGCGCATAATTGATCCTGTCCTGCAAAGGCAGGTTGCGCCAGGCCAGCTCTTCGGTCTTATCTTTCTTAACGGCCTTATTCTGTTCCGCATATTCGATCAGTTTTTCCGTAGCCTCTTCGTCCCGGTCCAGCATCACATCTTCGATCAGCTGCAGGAGATCTTTCGGTATTTCATCATATACGATCAGCAAAGCCGGGTTTACGATACCCATGTTCATACCCACTTTAATGGCATGGTAGAGGAATACCGAGTGCATGGCTTCCCGCACCGTATCATTGCCCCGGAAGGAGAACGATACATTGCTGACCCCGCCGCTTACGCCCACCTGCGGATAATTTTCCTTTACCCATTTAGTAGCTTCGAAGAAATCCAGGGCATTGCGCCGGTGCTCATCAAGCCCCGTAGCTACCGGGAAAATGTTCAGGTCGAAAATGATATCGGTCGGTTTGAATTTAACCACATTGACCAGGATATCATAAGATCGCTTCACGATCTCCAGTCTGCGGGCGTAATTGTCGGCCTGTCCCAGCTCATCAAAAGCCATGACGATAACCGCTGCACCATAACGCTTCACCAGCTTTGCCTGGCGGATGAAGGTTTCTTCACCCTCTTTAAGGCTGATGGAATTGACGATTGCTTTACCCTGCAATACCTGCAGACCCGCCTCCAGGATTTCCCATTTGGAGCTGTCGACCATGATCGGGATACGGGCAATGTCGGGTTCGGCAGCAATCAGGTTCAGGAAATGTACCATAGCCGTCTTGCCATCCAGCAGACCGTCATCCATATTTACATCCAGTACCTGTGCGCCACCTTCTACCTGGTCGCGGGCAATATCCAGTGCTTCGGTATATTTTCCCTCTTTGATCAGGCGCAGAAACTTCTTGGAGCCCGCTACATTTGTGCGTTCTCCTATATTGATAAAATTACTTTCAGGGGTAATGACCAAGGCTTCCAGCCCACTTAATTTCAAATGCTTCATGAATGTTTTGTGTCGTTTTAGTGAGCTTCTTCCGTCTTACGCGGAGCGTAACGTGCTGCAAGCTCGGCCAGTGCGCGGATGTGCTCCGGGGTAGTACCGCAGCAACCTCCGATGATGTTAATAATTCCTTTCTCTAAATAATCATGTACCTGCGCTGCCATCAGTTCCGGCGTCTCATCATACTGACCAAATGCATTGGGCAGGCCCGCATTGGGGTAGGCCGATATAGCAATGTCTGTGTTCTGTGATAAGATCTCCAGGTAGGGCGCCAGCTGTCGGGCACCCAGTGCACAGTTAAACCCGATGCTGATCAGCGGGAAATGCTCCAGGGACACCAGGAAGGCTTCTGGTGTCTGACCGGATAACGTACGACCCGATGCATCGGTGATCGTTCCGCTGACCATTACCGGGATATCTATACCACGCGCTTCTTTTACCTCTTCTATGGCAAAGAGCGCTGCTTTAGCATTCAGTGTATCAAAAACAGTTTCTACCAGCAGTATATCGGAGCCACCGTCTATCAGTCCTTCGATCTGTTCGGTATAGGCCTCCTTCAGTTCGTTGAAGGTAATGGCCCGAAAGGCAGGGTTATTGATGTCGGGAGATATGCTGGTGGTTTTATTGGTCGGACCTATGGCGCCGGCTACGAATTTTATACTACCCGGATGTGCTTGCATATAGGCGGTACAGGCCTCTTTGGCCAGTTTGGCTCCTTCCACATTCAGCTCATACGCCAGTGCTTCCATGCCGTAATCGGCCATGGCTACAGTGGTAGAGGAGAAGGTGTTGGTCTCAATAATATCGGCACCTGCTTCCAGGTATTGGTAATGTATGGTACGTATGGTATCGGGCTGGGTGAGGGATAGCAGGTCGTTATTACCTTTTACCGGGCTGGGCCAGTCTTTGAAGCGATCGCCACGAAAGGCTGCTTCATCGAATGGATAGCGCTGTATCATGGTACCCATGGCACCATCCAGCACCAGGATGCGTTCTTTTAATAATGATTTTATGGTTTGTGTAGTATTCATGATCAATGTTAAATAGTAATGCCGTACGGGAATATACTGCAAAGCAAAAGCTGCAGGATAAAATCCTGTATCGAAAAAAGTACCGCGTTGAAAATGAAAAAAAGAAAAGCCGTGGAGGGCTTATTGAGACGTATTATCTATCCGCATTTGGTAGAATGTAGCACCTTCTTTATACAGGATAAAGGGTTGCTAAGGCTTCATCGGGTCTAATCCCTCTGCCTTTCTTGATAACACTTTCAAACAAAGAACTGCTGCAAATATATTATAAAGAATGATTATGGCAAATTTATTTTGCAAGGGGAATGTAAAAAAATGATGGTTGCACCTGGGTTTGGGGTGGGCTAAATGGGCACACAAGAGGGAGCATGCGCTAATGGGCCTGGCCCTTATCGTCATTTCGAGCACAGCGCAGCGGCGCCGAGAAATCTCCCCTGGATTAATGGTGAAAAGGGAGATTTCTCCGCTCCGGTCGATATGATGGGAAGAAGGGGATTAATGATCTATGATGGCTGTATAATTCGTTCTGACGATATAATAATTCGATTGGGAGGTATAGAATTTCATGTGGGCAGTCTTAACTGTTGATGTATAAATGACAAAGCCCGGATGATTATTCCTGGCTTTATTGTTATTTTAAACTCTTGTAATTGATCTGTATGCGAGTGCTAGGTGATAAAATTGTATGGGAGCCGTTTGAGAATATGTAAGGGGCGCACTCGAGGGCGCCAGTGGGGGTATTGTTTGAGTAATTTATGTGATGTAAGTGCTTTCAATTGAAGAACTTGTTTATTATTTTATTTGTACAAGCTATGAGCTAACTTAACGGTCTTTTACAATTCCAACAATCAATATCCATTTCTTCATTTAATAATGCTAGATCCAAAAGTACATCAGAGTCACAATTTGTGCAAGGAAACCAGTTGTCATTTAACCAAATAGCGAGTTCTTTTTTATGATTAACAAGTCGACTAGCTCTGGGATCTCCAACATAATAGATATTGGTTGGTCGTGCTTGACTTGATTTGTCAATTCCTGCTTGATAGAGAAAACCTTTATCTATCCAAGAATTCACTCTTGGTCTAACTGCATTTGCAGATACTTTATAAATATTGGTTGCCAAGTGACTTATTGAAAATAATTCTCTATCAATTCTTTTTATTTCAGTTACCGTATCTTGTCCATAAACCTCCTCACATATTTTTTCAGATATTTTAAGCGATGCTCTATCTAATACTCTATTATCAAGTTTGTCGATATTAGGATTTATTAATGTTTGTTCAGAAATAATTTCTTGACAAATACGAATTACATTTCGTGGGGAACGCCATGCTAGGATGGTGACCGCATCGTCAGCTGTTATTGCATTTGGTGCTGTAAATATATCCTCAAATTTTTTTATTTTATTATTTGAAAATGCACCTAATCTATTTGAAAGCATTTCTAAAAGCCTATCTCTTGACCAAATTAAAGAATGAATTGTTACTCTATCTGGACGACCAGCTTTCAAAAGGTGTTCATACATTTTGTCCCATAGAAAATACTTAAAGGCATAACCCTTTATGCCATGTGTTTCTAAATCCTTTATTAAAGGTGCTATTAATTTAAAAGTTGCTTGGGAATCGTTTGTCGTTAAATGTGTTTCATCTACTTTGTCAATCAAAATATAAATTGCCCTAAAACCAATTTTTTGTGATAATTCATAAATCAGTTCTAATTGGTACTTAAAAGATTGGCTTAGTTTTTTTTCTTCTTGTTTTAGTTTTGGTAAATCTAGTTCAGGAAGTTCGTATTTCTTTAAGATGAAGCTTAGTAACTTATCAAGAACTCCTACATTTTCATTCCAAAATTTTTTTATTTTTTCTGTGACAGATTTAATATTATTTAAAATTTCGCTCACTTTTGCACCTGATACCTCACCTAAATAATTATGGCATAAAATACTTAAGTTATTTTTTTCTTCCCTTGTGAAATTGTTTAAAGTATCTGGATATTCTGCTAACCATAATACAAAATTTAACAATGTAAGTTGAATTATGTTCTTCAGGTGGTAATTTAATGTAATGTCATCCAGGTTTTGGTTGTTACCTAATTCAAATCTATCATAAGTAACGCATAATACAGGTTTGTCTTTACTCCAAATCTCTATCATTTTTCTCTGTGCCGTTTTTCCACTACCACGTGGTGCGATTACAATATGTGAAGCGGGAGAATTATAATCTCCTTGTATTGCTTCATAATATGGTGGAGGAACAAAATAAGATTCTAATTCCTCTTCTTCGTCAGCATTTGTGTAGGCAAATGGATTTTTCGTAAACCCTAAATTCTGGTAGATACTCATATATTTCAGGTAAGTGTTCTTAATATTATTTTTTGTAAATATAAATTCATTATATTTTTAATTTTAGCTATTTACTAAAAATTGTTTTAAGTAAAAAACTCAATGGGCCTTCAATACCAATACCCATAGTATTTTTTTTATGCCTTCGCGCATCTTCAATAATTTTCAAAATATTTTCTGTATTTGGGCTTTTTTCAATTTCTACATCAAGTCCTTGAATTTTAAATTCTAATTCTTGAATTTCACTTATAGTTCTGGTTATTTCTCTATTGTCACTTATTTGTCTATCTAAAGTTTCATAATACCGTTCTATTTGTTCTTTGAAAAATAAACTTAAACTTGCTTTCCTAACTAAAAATTCTAACTCTTGTTTTTGTAGTTCAAGCTTTGTTAAGTCATTTTGTTTATTATTCAATTCGGCTTCTTTTTTTTGAATTTCTTCAGCTGTTTTTGCAAGATTTTTTAATGTTGCAACATTAATAGATTGTATATCTGACGTTTTTATAGACGGTAAAACAAATCCTAATAGTCCTAAAATTGAAGCTACTCCACCTACCACTGTTGCAATCTGATTATAATGTGTTTGTTCTAATTTTTCTAAAATGACAAATATATATCCAACGATGAAAAATAGAACTGTTATAATTATGAATAGTATAGCGATCTTTTTCATTTAAGATTATCTTTCAGTAAAGTCAAGTGTTATAGAGTTAGGATAGACACGGCATATTGTCAATAAATCTATTGTTGTTTTTTTATTACAATTTTTAATGGTAATATTTCCGTTCTTTCTTCCAACAACCCCCACAATATTTATAATTTCGGTAGTTGTTTTTGTTGCTGCATCAATTACGATATTTGCACCTGTACCAGCAAGAGTAATTAATTCTGAAGTTGTTTTTGCCATTTTGTCGTTTTATGTTTATAAATACATTAACACCGCTCTTGTTTATAAATAGTTTGTTAGTTTCAAACATAAACTAGTTACCACACAATCTCAACCGTCTTTTTCCCGTATTTATTCCCGCTTTTCTCACCTTGCGCTTATGCCATATACCAAAAAGGACTGCTCCCTTTGGTATACAACCGGGAGCAGTCCTGTATCAAGATGAGTACTGTAGCTATTTTTTGTCTTTGCCTTCGCTTTTGTGTTCTTTCTTGTTATGTGTTTCATCATTGCCCTTGAACTCCTGTTCTTCGCCTTCACGGCTGTCCAGTTTGTCTTTATTCTGCGGGCGTTTGTTGTTGTCCGGTGTCTGCGGATTGGCTTGCGGCACCTGATTGTGGTTTTGATTGTTCGTTTTCATAAATTTCAATTTCAGGGGGTTAAAAAGGAGCTTGTGTTTAATCTTTTTTAGAGGCGCTTTTCTTTGGTATTCTTGCCCCGGCTTCCCGCGCTTCGGAAAGCCCGATGGCGATGGCCTGTTTACGGCTGGTCACTTTTTTGCCGCTTCCGGTTTTAAGCGTGCCTTCTTTCAGTTCATGCATGACCTTTTCCACTTTTTTACTGGCGGTTTCAGCTGATTTTGCCATAGATACTTTGTTTTAAAGTTTGAGAAAATATCCATTTGTATAACCTCTGCCTTGCCAAGATGCCGGTATAAGATATACGACTTCTGCAATGCTGTTATGAAATTACAAACAATTTAAAGTGTAATGTGTCTGATAAACACAAGATTAACAGTACAGGCGATTAAAAATTACTTTATTAACTTGCCTTTTGAATAAACAGAACGAAATGGAGATCAATCATAGCGTACAGGGCAGGATAGGGACTTCTTGCCAGACAACGATTACAGCAGGCAGAAATACGATTATCAGCGATGAACCCATTGCACTGGGTGGTAAGGAAGAGGGATTTAATCCCTTTGAGTTACTGGCCTCCAGCCTGGCGGCCTGTACCTGCGCTACTTTGCGCATGTATGCCGATCGCAAGCAATGGCCTTTGACCGGGGTAGAGACAGAGGTTACCATTACCCGTAGCGATAGTACCACCACAACCGTATTCACCCGCCACATCAAAGTATCCGGGGAGCTGGACGAGACACAGAAGAGCCGTATACTGGCCATTGCTAATGCCTGCCCGGTACATAAGATGCTTTCCGGGACGGTGGAGATAAAGACGGATATGGATTAATGAACATCCGCTTTTTAGGACGGCATATAGTTGTCATTTTGTTGTGATGGCTACCTTTTGCATCAAGGCAAAAGGCAGCAAAGTAATAAACAAATTTACTTTATATAGAAAAGGGGATAATCAGTTTCAATTGATTATCCCCTTTTTAACAATGCCTATAAATGATATTTACAGGTTCTCCATGATATAAGCCGTCAATTTCTTGAACAGGTTATAGCGTGTATAACCGCCATAGATACCATGATTTTTATTGGTATAGTAGAATGCATCAAAGTCTTTATTGGCATTCACCAGCGCATTAGACATTTCCGTAGCATTCTGCAGGTGTACATTATCATCTGCAGTACCGTGTACCAGCAGGTACTTACCTTTCAGGTTTTTGGCCATGCTCAAAGGGGCATTATCATCATATCCCTTAGCATTCTCCTGTGGCTGGCGCATATAACGTTCGGTATAGATGTTATCATAGAAACGCCAGTTGGTTACCGGTGCTACGGCAATCGCCATCTTAAACACTTCCGGTGCTTTCATCAGGCAGGTAGTACTCATAAAGCCACCATAGCTCCAGCCCCAGATACCAATACGGGCGGCATCTACATAGGATTGTTGTGCCAGGTATTTAGCCACTGCGATCTGGTCATCACTTTCGTATTTTCCTAATTGCAGGTAGGTTTTCTTTTTAAATGCTTCTCCGCGGCCACCGGTTCCGGTGCCGTCTGCAACAACAATGATATAGCCTTTCTGTGCCAGCATCTGGTGCCACCAGTAATGATCCAGTGTATTGTGGTTCACCACCTGCTGCGATCCCGGACCAGAGTACTGATACATCAGTACCGGGTACTTTTTGCCTGCATCAAAGTTTGGTGGTTTGATCATATAGGCATTCAGCGTATCGCCATTACCATTAGGGATACCCATAAAGGTAACCGGGCTAGTCTGGTACTCTGCCATGCGCTGGCTCAGTTGTTTGTTTTCTTCCAGTACGCGTACTGCTTTTCCGCTCTGATCCATCAAAGTGAATACCGGCGCGCTGTTTGCCGTGCTGTATTTGTCTACGAAGTACTTAAATCCGTTGCAAGGCATGATGTCGTGCGAACCAATGCCTTTACTTAATGTCTTTTGCTGCTTGCCGTTCAGGCTGATGACATTAAAGGTATTATTGATCGCCTTATCGGTAGCGGTATAATAGATTTTATTGCCTTTCAGATCCACGCCCAGCAATTCTTTTACCTCATTGGTACCACTGGTGATCGGACTTAATTGCTGTTTGGTCCAGTCCCATTTGTACAATTGGTTATAGCCGCTGCGTTCTGAATTGAATACGAAAGAATGGTTATCGTTCAGGAAGGTCAGGTTATCATTGATCTCCAGGTATGCAGGGTTAGACTCGGTATAGATTACTTTGCTCTGACCGTTGCTTGCATTGGTCAGCAAGAGATCCAGTTTATTTTGCAGTCTGTTCAGGCGATAGATACACAGCTCCTGCTCATTATTGCTCCATTTAATGCGGGGAATGTACTGATCTGTTTCTGTTCCGATATCAGCAGTGGCCGTTTGACCGCTCGCCAAAGTATAAGAATAGATCTTTACAATAGAATTGGCTTCACCTGCTTTAGGGTATTTATAGCTATAGTTTCTCGGGTATTCTTTGCCCTCGTAATAGGGAATTACATATTCCTTTACCGCACTTTCATCGAATGAATAGTAGGCCAGGAAATTGCCCATCGGAGACCATTGGTATGCCTGTGTAAACTCAAATTCCTCTTCGTAAACCCAGTCACAGTTACCGTTGATGATTTTATTATGCGCTCCGTTGGTAGTTACCGCAACTGTTTTGCCATTGATCAGGTCTTTATAATACAGGTTATTGGCCTTTACAAACGCCACTTTTGTGCCGTCCGGAGAGAAAGATGCATGCAGTACTTTATCAGCATCCAGTTGCTGTATCGATTTCGTTTTGAGATCGAAAACATAGACGTGATGCAGGACAGAGCGTCTGTATATATTCTCAGAACTGGTCAGCAGCAGCATCTTCTGTTCGTCTGCACTAAACACAAATTCATCCACATCCAGTGCCTTGCCCTCAAAAGTATTGGTCGATTTTTCAAACAATGTACGCAGTTGTTTATTGCTTTTCATATCAAATACCGCAATGTTCCCGTTTTCCTGCTTTACATAGCTGGTGCCATTGTTCAGTACATCAAAACCCGGTACCGATGCAGCTCTGAAGCTGCCTTTCAGGAGGATGTCATCCAGGGTAATTTCTTTTTGGGCATAAGTATGGGTATGCAGGCACCATTGTGAACCGGCCAGCAATAACATAGTTTTGAACAGATGCTTCATTCCTAATTGTGTTATTATGAGAGTGTATAGTATTTATTATAGTTCCGGTGCGTTAGGGTCTTCCTTGAATTTCTGATCGGCAGTATGTGCAGCCGTTCCGGTGATGCCGCCGCTTACAGCAAATTTCATGGCCTCTGCAGCATTCATCCCCTCAACCGGGCGTATATTATGTGCGTCGGTAACGATTACCCAGCCAGAGATGGCATAAGAGTGGGGCAGGTAGACCGATACTTTGTCCGGCAGCGATACAAAGTCCATATCGCTTTGGGTCAGGAAACCGATGCGCCAGATTTCCGGTTCGTTCTGGGTCTTGACCCATACCGGGTTATTGAATTTCTTTTTATCTCCGACGAAAGAGACCATCACGTCTTTGATGGCCGTATAAATGAATTTAATGCCGGGTGTATTTTCCAGCATATGTCCGAACAGGTCTACCAGGAAGCGCCCGATAAAGAAACGGGTGCCCAGTATACCAATCAGTGTGGTGACCGTCAGGATCAGTATAAACACCAGTCCCGGAAACTCCTTAGACAGGCTGGGTATAAGACTGTCAACACTGGTAAAAATATACCAGATTACGGCAACGGTTACACTGATCGGTCCCAGAATGACCAATCCCTGGAAGAATGCCTTCAGTAAGAATTTGCCAAGGTTTGTATCGGATTGAGACATGATTTATGCATTTTGTAAATGAGCCCGCAATACTGAGGCCCGGATTCTCCAATGAGATTCGTTAAATATACAAACTCCTTTGGAAATTACCAGTACCTGTGGCGATTTATGCAATACACCATAACGATGCGCGATCTCATCAGAAATATCGCGGTAGCGGAGCAGGTCGAGGTAATAGGCCTCTGTATCTGCCGTCTCCAGCTCATCGTAAGTGTCTGCACTGATATTGCAACGGGTACTGTGTTTGAATATTATCTGCAGCTGATCCTCCGAAGCAAGGTCAATGGCATCGAGCTGGCTCATCTCAGTAAGCGGTATCCAGTTCATAAGTTGTTCAGGTTGTTATACCAGTTCGGCTTCCAGATCATAATCATACGCTTTGGTTATGCGTACGGTTACAAAATCACCAACCGGTAAATCTTCTTCCGTATTAATGATTACTTCATTATCTACCTCCACACTGTCAAATTCAGTACGGGCAATATATCTGCCGGCCTCAATCTTGTCGATCAGCACCCGGAATTCTTTACCTACATATTCCTGGTTTTTGGTGTAGGAGATTTCCTGCTGCACCTCCATAATATCCTGCGCTCTTCTTTCTTTCTCCTCACTGCTCAGGGTATCTTCCAGTTCATAAGCGGTAGTATTTTCCTCATGTGAGTAGGTAAATATGCCTACGCGTTCAAACTGCATTTCTTCCAGGAAAGCCTTCATCTCTTCCACATCGTCCAGCGTCTCGCCGGGGAATCCGGTGATCATCGTTGTACGGATGGCGATACCCGGCACGGCGGCGCGGATATCCTGGATCAGTTCCACCATTTCTTTCTTGGTGATCTGGCGTTTCATCGCTTTCAGCATATTATCACTGCAGTGTTGCAGCGGAATATCCAGGTAGTTACAGATATTATCGTATTTTCTGATCACCTCCAGCACATCCATCGGGAATTTGGTAGGGTATGCATAGTGCAGGCGTATCCATTCCAGGCCTTCTACCTGGGCCAGTTGTTCCAGCAGGTCGGCCAGTGCACGTTTTTTATACAGGTCCAGACCATAATAGGTCAGTTCCTGGGCAATGAGCATAATCTCTTTTACCCCGTTCTTTACCAGGTGTCTGGCCTCTGTCAGGATCTCCTCAACAGGTTTGGATACGTGGCCGCCACGCATTAAAGGGATCGCACAGAAAGAACAGGTACGGTTACAGCCTTCAGATATCTTCAGGTATGCATAATGTTTAGGGGTACTCAGCAGGCGTTCGCCCAGTAGTTCCTTTTTAAAGTCTGCTTCCAGCTCTTTCAGGATAAAAGGCAGCTCCAGGGTACCGAACCAGGCATCTACCTCCGGTATCTCCTTGGCCAGGTCCTGGCGGTAACGCTCACTCAGACAGCCGGTCACCAGTACCTTGTCCAGTTTACCTTCTTCCTTCAGGGCTACCTGCTCCAGGATGGTGTTTACAGACTCTTCTTTGGCCTTGTCGATAAAACCGCAGGTATTCACCACAACGATATTATGGTCCAGGCGTTCATTCTCATGCACTACGGCAATCTCATTTGCTTTGAGTTGTCCGCTCAATACTTCACTATCCACCAGGTTTTTGGAACATCCCAGTGTAATGATGTTTACTTTATTTTGTTTAAGCGTTTTGCTTTTCATCTTTGATTTTATTCGGCCTGCAAAGGTACAAATATTATCCTTAACACTATTTATTGTGTGAATTAACGTATAATGTTTATTTTTGCCTGAATTTTTTACGAAAAAACTTTAATTACTATATTATGAGTGTTGCATCTAAAGCACATATCGATTTTGCATTACCATACAAAGTAGCCGATATTTCTCTGGCTGAATGGGGTAGAAAAGAAATTAAACTGGCAGAAGCTGAAATGCCGGGCCTGATGAGCCTGAGAGCAGAGTATGGTGCGAGCCAGCCGCTGAAAGGCGCGCGTATCGCTGGTTGTCTGCACATGACGATCCAGACTGCTGTACTGATCGAAACATTGACTGCTTTAGGTGCGGAAGTACGCTGGAGCTCTTGTAATATCTTCTCTACCCAGGACCACGCTGCTGCGGCTATCGCGGCTACAGGCGTTCCGGTATTTGCCTGGAAAGGAGAGACCCTGGAAGAGGCGGACTGGTGTATCGAGCAGACTTTATTCTTCGGTAGCGAAGATCGTCCGCTGAATATGATCCTGGATGACGGTGGTGACCTGACGAACATCGTTCTGGATAAATATCCTGAGCTGGTTGCTGCAATCAAAGGCCTGTCCGAAGAGACTACTACAGGTGTACACCGTTTATATGAGCGCATGGCTAATGGTACTTTACCAATGCCTGCAATCAATGTAAACGATTCTGTTACCAAATCTAAATTCGATAACAAATACGGTTGTAAAGAATCTCTGGTAGATGCGATCCGTCGTGCTACAGACATCATGATGGCTGGTAAAGTAGCGCTGGTAGCAGGTTACGGTGATGTGGGTAAAGGTTCTGCAGAATCTCTGAGAGGTGCCGGTGCCCGTGTAATCGTTACAGAGATCGATCCGATCTGTGCTTTACAGGCAGCTATGGACGGTTTTGAAGTAGCCAGAATGGAAAAAGCGGTTAAAGAAGCAGATATCATTGTGACTACTACAGGTTGTCGTGATATCGTTACCGAAAAAGAATTCCGTGCCATGAAAGATAAAGCGATCGTATGTAATATCGGTCACTTCGATATCGAAATCGATATGGAATGGTTGAACAATAACTACGGTCAGACTAAAGATACCATCAAACCACAGGTAGACCTGTACAATATCGATGGTAAAGAAGTTATCGTACTGGCAGAAGGCCGCCTGGTGAACCTGGGTTGTGCTACCGGTCACCCTTCATTTGTAATGAGTAACTCTTTCACTAACCAGACTTTAGCACAGCTTGAACTGTGGACTAACACTGCAGCATACGAAAACAAAGTATACGTTCTGCCTAAACACCTGGATGAGAAAGTAGCGCGTCTGCACCTGTCCAAAATCGGTGTAGAACTGGATATTCTGACTGATGCACAGGCTTCGTACCTGGGTCTGTCTAAAGAAGGTCCTTACAAACCAGAACACTACAGATATTAATATTAACACGGGTTGCCCGGTTTATAATATGCTTTCCCTTCAAACGCCTTTCCATACCGAAAGGCGTTTGATATTCGGTAAAAATACTATGTGTTTTATTTTCGGTATATTTGTTTAAGACAACATACAGCATCATGAAATATATAATAACTTGTCTCGTAGCCGGCAGTTTCGGATTGATGGCACTGTCACCGCCAAAACCACGGAGAGGTGTCATAGAAACGGCTGTTTTAAACCAGCGTTTTACATTTATGGCAGAGACGGCAAGGCCTATGGAGGATGTCAACATGGTGGTGATGGACATGTTTCCGAATGCAAGAGATCTTTACCGGATCGGAGAAGGCAATTATACAATACAGGTTACACCTGATTCACTTATCGTATCCCTGCCGTATTTCGGGCGTTCCTATACATCGCTCTATGGCACGACAGATATCGGTATCAAATTCAGTTCATCAAAATATACCTACCAGGTAAGCAGACCATCCAAACGCAACAGGCCGTACGAAATACAGATCAAACCCCTGGACAGGAATGATATCAATCGTATCACGGTAAGTGTATTTGACAATGGAAATGCAACTGTATATATATCCAGTGTAAATCGTAACCCTATTAGTTACCAGGGTACATTGGCGCCATAATACAGCAGACTTTATTCTTATATGGGACAAAAAAAATTAGTACGTTTTAACGAAATCAAGACATTCGAAAACGTTTTAGAATTCCCGCAGGATATGCAGGGAAAATGGAATACCTTTTTTAAAAATGACCACCCGGTTACCTTAGAGCTGGCTTGTGGTAAAGGCGAGTATGCCGTAGGGCTGGGCCGCCTGTACCCGGAGCGTAATTTCGTCGGTATCGACATTAAGGGAAACCGCATCTGGAGAGGTGCTAAAACAGCACTGGAGAGTGGTTTACACAATGTTGGCTTTGTGCGTTCGCATATCGATAAAATCACTGATTACTTCGCTCCCGGCGAGGTAAGCGAGATCTGGATCACCTTTCCCGATCCGCAGCTGAAAGGTGCGCGTATGAAAAAGCGGCTGACATATCCCCGTTTCCTGAGACTGTACCAGCAGATCATTACCCCAGATGCCACCATCAACCTGAAAACCGACAGTCCTGATCTGTACAACTTTACCAAAGCGGTTATAGACCTGTACGAACTGGAAGTGCTGGTGGATGATGATAATATTTATGCAAAAGGTGCCGTATCTCCGGAATTGAGCATCAAAACGCATTACGAAGGACTGGATATCGCAGGTAGTAACCGCATTCATTATCTGAAATTTAAGCTCAATAAAGAACTGCCACTAGAGAAGGATGCCGTGCTGAAACAGATGTTTGCACACCAGGAAACAGAAGAATAGATCAGTCCCCATATGTTACAGGAAGGAACAGACTTTTACTTTAATGAAAACGGATTAATGGTGCTTACCGCAGCATACCACCTCAAAAGAGGGCGCTGTTGTGGTAATGGTTGCCTGCATTGCCCTTATGATTTTATCAATGTAAAGGAGCCTAAGCGCAGCGAATTATTGAAGCAAAGACAGGAAAAAAATCAGAAACCATAGTATATTTACGGGATGCAAACATACTTAGCTTTAGGAGATTCCTATACAATAGGAGAAGGCGTAGGGGCAACCGAAAACTTTCCGAATCAGTTGGTACAGGTATTAAAAGACCGCTACCAGGTCGAAGTCGGCACACCGGAGATCATTGCCGTAACCGGCTGGACGACCGATGAACTGCAGGCTGGTATTGCCGAAAGGGATCTGAAGGATACCTTTGATATGGTTACCCTGCTGATTGGTGTAAATAACCAGTACCGTGGCCGCGACCTCGATAATTATGCGGCAGAATTTACCGGCTTACTGGAGCAGGCTATTGCTTTTGCCAAAGGCAATAAGGAAAAAGTTTTCGTGGTATCCATCCCGGATTGGGGACATACCTCATTTGCAATAGAGAAAGGCTCCGATGCGGCAAAAGTAACCGCAGAGATTAAAGCATATAATCAGCGTAAGCAAGCCATTGCCGATGCTTATGGCATTGTATTCGTAGATATCACCGAACTCACCGACCAGCATGCCGGAGATGAGGCAACTTACCTCGTAGAGGATAAGCTGCACTACAGTTCAGCTATGTACCGCCTTTGGGCCGAAAAGATTGCAGATCGTATACACAATCGTTTAGCATAATCATATTTATATAAAAAGGGCTAGCCGGCAGCTTTGCTTC